>Ga0247727_10001334_pt1 | contig 59095 bp, 55 predicted proteins | sample WisWelCaveWW1625_FD_202498 | JGI IMG/M metagenome (GOLD analysis project Ga0247727, IMG submission 202498) | Biofilm microbial communities from Wishing Well Cave, Virginia, United States - WW16-25 | ecosystem: Environmental > Aquatic > Deep subsurface > Groundwater > Cave microbial mat | place...
CTCGAAATGGCATGTGGTGCAGTGGAGGTCGTTACCATCGAGGAAGCGTTACGGCTCTCGCGAGCAACAGTAGATGGGCAAACAGTTGTTATTGTGGCAACAATTCAGTCCTTCCGTGTGGAAGATACAACTGGTCGAAAGGTGTACGAGCAGAATAGCTCCTTTGCCGAACATCTTCTGAACGTTCCTGCCAATCGTCTTGCCGATCTATTCCCCGGCGCCGATGGAAAACCAAAGCCGTCACTGGTAAACATGCTACGACTTCGTAGGCCGATTGTCATTGTGGACGAAGCGCATAACGCTCGTACCGATCTTTCATTTGCAACACTCGGAAATGTGATGCCCTCGTGCATTGTTGAATTCACTGCCACACCTGCTCGTTCGAAGCATCCATCGAACGTACTACATCGCGTCTCTGCCGCAGAGTTAAAAGCTGCAGATATGGTGAAGCTACCTCTTCGTGTTATTACGAGGCATCCAAGCCAGCGGGATCAACTGCTTGCTGAAGCGATTACCCTCCGCACGGACCTCGAAAAACTGGCGGCGGCGGAATCACAAGAAACAGGCGAATATCTACGACCAATCATGTTGATCCAAGCGGAACGCGTTGATGCTTGCGAGCCGCTGCGTGAGCGGTTGGCAACCGATTTTGGCATCTTGAAGGACGAAGTAAAGATTTCAACAGGCGAACTCGACGAGTTGAGAGAGATCAAAGACATTAGCTCACCGAAGTGTCCAGTAAGGTACATCATCACTGTCCAGAAACTGCGTGAAGGCTGGGATTGTCCCTTCGCTTACGTACTTTGCAGTCTCAAAGAAACTCGATCGGCAACTGCGATTGAACAGATCGTAGGGCGAGTTCTTCGTCTGCCGAGTGCACGTGCGAAGAAACATCCGGATCTTAACTGTGCGTATGCATTCTCTGTCTCCGGCTCGATTACAGAAGTTCTTGCCGAGTTGCGTGAGGCCTTGGAAAGCAACGGATTTACAACGGCGGAAGCCGAGCGGATAATTATTCCGGTCCCGCAAGGTGTGCTGCCGCTTGGTGTGCAACCGATGACGGTTCAGCTTGCACCAACTGAAATCGACGCAACCGTGGCAGAATCTCAAGAGACTGAACTTGGCGGCAAGGTGCGCATTGATCCTACAAAAGGACAGATTACAATCATTGTGCCGCTCAATAAGGAAGAGACCGAAAAACTTACAAGCTGTGTGAAAACTCCGGAGGCAAGAAAGAAGGTGGAAATAGTCGTTGCTCTTGTAAGAGAGGCAGAGAGAGCATTTGGTGGAAGCGGAAAAACACGAGTGCCATCACCGTACGAATTGCAACTCGACTTCGCAGTGCCGGTTCTCTGCGTTCAGGAGAATGGAGAACTGTTTGAATTCGAAAGCACGTTTTTGCTGGAACATCCGTGGAAACTTAGCCAGAAAGATGCGTCGCTTGATCTGAACTACAATCCTTTAGCTCGCCCAACAGGCAAGGCTGGTATTGTTGATGTCGGCACAAGAGGTGAAGTGCAGACAAAAGAAATACATGAACCGCAAGGAACAAATTTCATTTCAACGCTTCATCAGCAAGTACTTGCGCTTGGAACGGTGGGGGATTGGACGGTGGAAAGTTTAGTGGCATGGCTCGACCGACAGATTGATCATCAAGATATTCCTGCCGGTGAATCTGCCGAGTTCCTGCGCAAAGTCGTGCGTGGATTGATGGCAAAGTATAATATCACTGATGTCGGTTTGATTGCCCTTGATCGTTTTCGGCTCCGCGACCAAATCGAAGTACGTATTCAGCAACATCGTGAGAGCGAGCGTAAGACAGCGTTTCAGTTATTCTTACTACCGGATTCTGTTCTGACGGTGACCAAGGAACGAGCGATTAATTTCAAAGTAATGCGATACGAACCGAGTTGGCTCTACGAAGGTGGCTTCGAATTCCAGAAGCATTACTTCGGTCCGAAACCCGGCGAGTTACGTGAACGTACACCGGGCGGCGAAGTTACTGAGGAGTTCAAGTGTGCTCAATTCATCGATGGACTTAAGGAAGTAAGATTCTGGGTTCGCAACCTACCGAAGAGGACAACCTCACTTCGACTGCAAACTTCAACGGACTGGTTCTATCCTGATTTCATCTGCCAGCTTACAGATGGGCGTGCTCTTGCGGTTGAATACAAAGGCAAGCATCTCTACGAGGGTACTGACGCGGATGAGAAACGTGCGGTTGGTAAAGTCTGGGAATCGAGGAGCGAGGGACGTTGCTTGTTTGTGATGCCGACTGAAGGTGATTTTTCAAGCATTACCAAAGTAGCCAAGCCATAATTCACAGTCTTTTTTTGCATCAAAGATACGAAAGATGATGAGCGAAGCAGAGGTGGAGTGAAAAGGAGTTGAAAAATTTGTTTCAGTCGTTGATGCAGAGGGCGTTTAACGGAGAACTTTAGAAAATAACAATGTCAGACTACGAACAACTGCAATAGAGCATCATCCTCTACCAAACGGAGGACGGACAGACGCGCATCCAGTGCCGGTTTGAGAACGAGACTGTCTGGCTGACGCAGGCTTTGATGGCGGAGCTTTTCCAAATCGGCGTGAATACGGTAAACCACCATTTAAAAGAGATTTATGACGAAGGCGAGCTTCAGCGGAAGGCAACTATTCGACAATATCGAATAGTTCGATCTGAGAGAGCGCGAAAGGTCACCCGCGAAATCGAACATTACAGCCTGCCAGCCATCCTAGCCGTCGGTTACCGCGTTCGCAGCCATCGCGGTACGCAGTTCCGCCAATGGGCAACGGCGCGATTGCTGATGCTGTCAGTGATTTAGGGAAGCCGGAAGAGATCGCACAGGTATTTGCAGGCTTTCAGAAATATCTGTATCAACAGCAGGCTGCAGCATGAAGAATTTTGAATAACAATAATGTTCATGAGAAGGGAAATCGTATGATGCGTACATTGCTGCTGTCCACAAGGGATGAACAAAGATTACGAGCCAATGGCTAAGATACTGGAGAGAGCTATCGTTTAGTCAGGGTTTGGCAAGCAATTTCTTTTTAGTCGCAGGCGTAGGCTTAATACCTTCAATGCGAGAAGAAGAGAGAGCAAATCGTGTAGCAAGCTCTTCCCGTTTTTTAGGATTGCGGAGTTTGGGGTTTGTGGATGATATGGAGTTATGATGTTTCATCTATCATAAGGTTATCAATCGTTTCTAAATAGTCAATCTCCAACTTCTTTTTGCAGTGCCTTTTTATTTCTCAAGGGTGCGCCTTTAAGAAGACGAATAATGACAACCGCAGCAAAGAGCGCTCCTAACATTGCAACAATGGACGAGCCTGCCGGGAAATCAAAATGCAGTGCAAACCATAAACCGATCAACCCACCAAGCACACTAATAATCAGCGCAAACAGAACAACCGACCAATTCGATCTTGCCAGCATTATCGCCGAAACTGCAGGGATAATGAGATACGAAAACACCGGTATAACTCCGCCTGCCCGAACTGCTAACACAATTGATAAACCGATCGAAAGATAAAACAAGAAATTCCAAAGATTGAACACACCTACTTTTTCATTCTCTCGTTGCTCGAACATTTCAGTTAATGCAAAAAACTTCTTGTGAAAGACAACCTGCACAAGTGCAATAAGCCCGAACACGATTGCCATGCGTATAATTTGCTCATTGGTCACGGTAAAGAGACTTCCAAACAGAACTTCAGAAATATCAGACTCTCCATGAGGAGTCTTTGAAATTAACAAAACTGTTGCAGCAGAGGCAACTGCATAGATGATACCGATGATTGCCTCTTGCTTGAGTCGCTTATCTTTGATATTGATAAATGAAAGGAGGAATGCGCCTGCCATTGTGAAGATAACCGAAACAAGCGTGCTATCCTTTTCAATGAAATTAGCAAAAGCAACACCAAGCATGGAAATCTGACCAAGCGCTAGGTCAACAAATACAATTCCTCTTCCCACAACATGCACACCGAGGTAGGAGAGAAGCAGTCCCATCACGATGCTCACCATGAGAGCATTGAGTACAAAGTCTTGACTTAATAATTCTAGCATAACTGAACCTCAATACACTTATTTGCCATATGCCTGCTTAAACGCTTCTGCAAGTTTGTTAACATTATAATTAAAGAGGTCGAAATAATCTTTAATTTCATCTTCAGCGCCAACAGAGGTAGCAAGGACAACAACCTTGGCATTCGTTTGCCGGGCAACGAGGTCGGCGGATTCCGTGGTAAAGTAGGGGGAAGAAATGATGACTTTAATGTCCTCTCGTTTTATTTCACCTATGACTTTCACCAATTGATTCGGTGAGGGTGGAATCCCCGGTTTTGGCTCGAGAAAGTCGACAATTTTTAAACCGAAGCGCTCTTCAAAGTAGGGCCATTCATTGTGATAGGCAATGATCTTTGTACCTTTATACGGAGCTAATGTTGCAAGCCATTCTTTCGTCTTCGCATCGATGCGATCGTTGAATGTTTTAAGATTAGCCTGAAAGTAAGCTTGATGCTCAGTAGAACTTTTCACTAAACCTTGGTAAATAGCTTCCGCGACTTGTTTCCCGCGAATAGGATCAATCCAATAATGTGGATTACCATAAATGTGAATATCTCCCTCTGCTCGATTCACACTCGATGGCACTTGTAACAATGGAACATTCACGGATGCATCTACGTATCCATCCCCGCCTTTTTGAATCTTTGCGTTGCGAGCACTGTTGAGAAGGGGAGGAACCCATCCGGTTTCTAAGTCTAAACCCACTGTGACAAACATATCTGCTTTGGAAAGTTTTAGGATATAACTCGGTTTTGGATCGACAAAGTGCGGATTTTGAAAACCAGTGGCAATAGCAAAAACGTCGACTTTGTCTCCGCCAATCATTTCTGTGATGCTTTTTAAATCAGGAAGGGTTGTTACTACCCTAATTTTCGAGTCAGCGAATAGAGAGATAGAATAAACTACACTCAAAATGATAAATATATATAATGTCCGTTTCATAAATTGCTTTTAAAAATTAATATTGATGAGCGCCATGCGAGCCAATGACAAAAACCCAACGTAACATAGCCTGTGAAAATTGGTCCTGATAATTACTTGAAGAGAGTTTCCCTTGAAGTTCGATTTTTTGAAACTCCGTAGCATACCAGCCAAGTGTCGCTGAATAAGCGCGTTCGACGAGAGAAGATTCAAATGGCAAGTTCGAATAATCATATCTACCGGTTAAGAACCATCGTTTCTCTAATTGGTATGTGGCGAACGAGTACATGCCGAAGGAATTCACTTTGCTATTTTCGGCTACCTTAGCAGTGTTGTAAAAAAACTCAGTCTGCCAAACAAAGGACTTATAGGTATTGAATTGCAATGGTTTCCACTTGTACGTCAAATCAAGCGCTCCAACGTTTGTCGAGAAGGAGGAATCATTAGGTCCGGTCATGCCGGTCACTCCTAATTCAAGAGTTGCATTTGGAGTGAGGTCCCAGAAGTTTTTCAGATGTGTAAGAAAGAAATATTTATCTACATTGCTCCGAACAAAGCTTGGATTATTGAGAGGAACATCAGTAACCTCGAATGTCAGCTCCTGATAAAAATCGAGCGGGTTAGGAACAAGCCAGCTCAATGACAGGCCTTCTCTTTTCATACCATCCTCACCGAAGAAATTGACAAACGCGTTTGGCAAATCGATGAACGGTAATGCGTGAGGGTGAAGAGGATTAACTCTGCCTAACGCTGATCTGAATTTTCCTGTTTTGAGTTGGAGATCGGCAGGAAGCTCAAGCGTTGTCAGATATGCTTCCTCGATGCTTGCCTCGTAATTTCCCGATGAGGGATCTTTTTCAAGAGAGAGAAAGAAATCCGCTCGTGCATAGGGGTCTACAACAGACTGAAAAGTAAACTCTGCCTCATTGAAATTGAATTCAAAATTCTTATCCAGGTTGCTGTAGTAGTGCATCTGAAAATCACCTATAACACTAATATTGGGATTCGTGTTGATGCTGTTTCGTGGTTGAGCAGTAGATTGAGTCTGCTGCACTTGAGGTTGCATTTGCTGTGAAAGTTTTTTCGACAGCAAAGAATCGGTCGCGGCGGTGCTATCTTGTTGTGCGTTTGAAGCTTCTGTAACCAGTAACGTAAATACTACAATTGCAATATATTTTCTCATTGAATACATCCATACGTTGTTCACAAAACGCCAAAGAATCTTTGGCAGTGAATTAATAATTACGTATAGATGATCGGAGGAGCTCGATTATGAGATAGGGAGAGTAGGGGAGTAGGTAAATGTTGTTGAGTGTTTTTTGATATTACCTTGTACTTAGGCTGAATGGCAAATTGACTTGTGGGTTGCTCAATAATTGTTTGAGAAGAATTAATTTTAAAACAAATTTCACATATCAATGGATGGCTCTTCGACGCTAGTTGCTGAGCGCTTGATACTGCCTTATCGGACGAAGCCATTTCATGCGTATGGATTACTGAGAGCACTGGAATAGTCACACTGTAGCTGACGACCAGAATAAGTCCAAGTAAAATACGCGATGTTGATAGTTTTTGCATAAACTTATAGAAGATAACCTAATTTCGATGAATCTGCAACTAACGTTATCCTTGAATTACAGAACGTCATAAACTAATAAAAAGTTTGAAACTCACATTTCATATTGACTCTCAGAACGTAAAATGATATATTCAATTCAACAAGTACGTAAATATGACATTAAAGGGCAAAACAGTACTTATAACAGGTGGCACCGGTGCTTTAGGAAACGTGGTTGCCGAGCGTTTTTTGCAAGAAGGTTGTAATGTTGCCACATCATATTTGTTTGAAGATGAACTAAAACGTTTATCAGAAAACTTCAAGAAGAGCGTTTTTATCGTAAGAGCAGACGTAACTAATGATGAGGATGTACTAGCCTTATATCATCAAGTGAATAAGAAATTTGGTGTTGTGAGTATTCTTGTTAATATTGTAGGTGGTTTTTTACCTAGAGCAAATCTACAAGATGTGAAAACAAAAGACTGGGATATGATGATGAATATTAATTTAAAATCTGTGTTTCTCTGTTCTCGGGAGTTTTTACAAAAACTAGGCAGTAATTCTTATGGTAGGATTATTAGTATATCAGCAATGCCTGTATTCAAGCCTGTTGCTGGCAGAGCGCCGTATGCCGTGTCAAAGTCCGGAGTGTACATGTTGACACAGATACTTGGTGAAGAGTTGAAAGGTACAGGTGTTACAGCAAATGCAGTGGCACCGAGCGTTTTGCGGACTTCAGCGAATATTGCATCAATGCCAGAAGAGGACCCAGCAAAATGGGTAGCACCTGAAGATGTAGCAGAACTCATGCTATTGCTCTGTTCTGATAAAGGATCATCTATCAATGGAACGTGTATCCCAATGTTTGGTGGCGTGTAAATATGACTCTTTTAGACAAGATAGCTAATGATATGAAGACAGCCATGAAAAGTGGAGAGAAGCTTCGCCTTGAAACACTACGCACAATACGTGCAGGGTTACTCGAGAAGCAAGTAGAAAAGCGCCCATCTGGAGGGATGGTAGCTGAGGATGAAATCGCAGTATTAAATTCTGCCTTAAAAAAAAGGAAAGAAGCGAGTACTATTTATCGGCAAAACGGAAGAAATGATTTGGCTGTCCAAGAGGATCAAGAATTATCTATTATTCAAGAATATCTTCCGAAACAATTAACTGTTTCGGAAGTAGAGCAATTTGTACGTCAAACAATTAATTCAATAGGAGCTATCGGCGCCAAAGACTTTGGTAAAGTTATGCCTTTGGTAATGAAGGAACTTAAAGGCAAAGCCGATGGTAAACTCATTCAAGAAACTGTTAAAAAAATGCTGGGGGAATAGTGATATGGCAACAGTAGATATTTTTATTATTATAGGAATAAGTCTTTATATAGCGCTTGGATTCCGTGACGGATTATCCAAGAAAATTTATAGCATCTTAGGTTTCTGGGGCGGACTCATACTCGCCATTAAATACATGAATCCATTTAGTGAAGTAATCGGCCAATGGTTTGACTATTCAACAGAAGTTTGCCTTGTTCTGGCGTTCTTTATTATTTTCCTTTTGGTTATTGTTGTTGCAAACCTTCTCTATCGATGGTTTGGACGCAGCAGTGGTGATACAATTGGGCTCAGATCGAGAATAGGCGGTGCATTGCTTGGAGGTGCACAGGGACTTGTAGCAATAAGCCTTCTTTTAATTATGTTTAATATCTTTGATGTTCCCGATGAAGATGAACAAAAAGAATCGCTTATGTATAAAAAGGTACTTCGCATAGCACCTGCTGTTTTTGATTATTCTACTCAATGGATGCCTGCATCAAAAGATTTTCTAGAGGTTATTAAATCAAAAATTGATAGGTTTACAATTCCGCGCTGATGTAGTTTTATGAATGAGCATCTTAATGCATTCACAAAACTCGAATTTGATAAAGTAAAGAAACATATTCAACGATACGCTCTTTCTGATTTAGGTAGGGAACAACTTAACAACCTCACTCCTTCCTCAAGCATCCAGGAGGTTCGTTATAACCTTGCTCTCGTCTCAGAAATGAAACATCTTCTTAATGAAGACGAAGCACCTCCACTTGAACATCTGTTAGATATCCGCTCATCGCTTCATCGTTCCTCTATAGAGAATTACGTACTTACATCGCAAGAATTGCATTCCATAGCTTTAGTACTTTCAACTTCTAGAATGGTACAAGCCTATTTCGGACGAAGAAAGAATAAATGCAAACTGTTATCAGAAAAATTTAACACTTTGTATTTCAACAAAATCATCGAATATAACATCAGTCAAGCAATTGACGATGAAGGTAACGTGAAGGATAGCGCCAGCAAGGAACTATTAAGAATAAGAAGAAAAATTGAAAACCAGAAACAGTCGCTAAGAAAAAATCTCGAACTTATCCTTAAACGTGTTGCAGGACAAGACTGGGTACAGGATGAAATCATAACTACGAGAGATGGTAGAATGGTTATCCCAATAAAATCGGAGCACAAAAACCGTGTGCCGGGTTTTATGCATAGTTCTTCTGCAAGTGGAGCCACTGTTTTTATAGAGCCAACAGAGACACTTGATCTCAATAATGATATTTGTACGCTACACTATGAAGAGCAGAGAGAGATTACTAAAGTATTATCTCAATTAACAAATCAAATTAGAGAAATCAAGGATAGTATTTTATTAGGCTTACAAAACTTAACAGATGTTGATTCTTTGCAAGCTAAGGCAAAATATTCAATCGAGCTTATTGCCAATGAACCTATTATCAGTGAGGAAGGGCATTTCTGCATTAAAGCCGCATATCATCCACTACTTTTACAAAAACATAAAAGAGCAGAGATTATACCATTAAATCTAGAAATAGGGACAGATATCAATACTATTATTATTTCTGGACCAAATGCCGGTGGTAAGAGTGTTGCTATGAAAACTGTTGGGTTGTTATCACTATTAGTTCAATCCGGATGTCATATTCCAACGTCAGGTACTTCTGAAATGAGACTATTTACAGATATCTTTGTTGATATGGGTGATGAACAGTCAATTGAAAACGACTTGAGTAGCTTTAGCTCTCACTTACGAAATATTAATTTAATTGTAGAAAATTCTAACAATTCAAGTCTTGTTTTAATAGATGAGATAGGATCTGGAACTGACCCTTCTGAAGGATCTGCCCTTGCTGCAGCAGTCCTTGAATACCTCTCAAAAAGGGCTTGTACTACAATTGCTACTACTCACCATGGTATGTTAAAATCATTTGCATTTAACACCACGAGATTTGTGAATGCAAGCATGGACTTTGATCTTGTATCGTTAAAACCAACCTATCGATTTAAATTAGGTGTTCCAGGAAGCAGCTATGCCATTGAAATGGCTGAACGTATGCTTCTTCCAACAGAGATAATAGACAGATCTAAATCTTTCCAAGGAAAAGATCGAATGATGTTGGAAAACTTGATAATAGATTTAGAGAAGAAAACCCAACAATTAGACATAAATTTAGAGAAAGTATTACAAGACAAAGAGCAATATTTAACTTTAAAACTACTATATGAAGATAAAGTAAGTTACTTGAATAAAGAGCTTAGAGATATTAAATATAAAGCAGTTTCAGAAGCTAAATATATAATAGATCATGCACATGCTACAATTGAGAAATCAATTAAGCAGATTAAAGAAAGATCTGCTGACAAGGAAATAATAAAAAATGCCCGTAACGAGATTAAACAATTGGAAAAGGAATTTGTACAATTGCATGAAGAAACTATCTCTAAAAATGATGAGAATATAGAATTTAGAGTTGGTGATATTGTTTCCATGAAAAGTAGTAGTTCATTGGGAGAAGTTATTAGCAAACAAGGGAATAACTATTTTGTTCTTATAGGTGATCTTAAAATTAAAGCTCATAAAAAAGAATTGATTAAATCACATAATATTACTGCAATGCATACTAGGAGCACACCAAGCAGTAGCTTCATAAGGGAAAATATAAAACCTGATCTGGATCTTCGTGGAATGTATGCTGAGGATGCAATTAAAGCTATAGAGAAATTCTTTGATGAGGCTATCCTTTCAGGATTCAGCAGAGTAAATTTAATACATGGAAAAGGCACTGGAGCTTTACGCCGTAAGATTACTTAATATTTGAAGAAACATTCGTCTATTAAATCTTTTAGATTAGGTGAATGGAATGAAGGCAGTTCAGGAGTAACAGTCGTAGAGTTGTAATTCTTTATTGTTATCATATGTTAATAATAATCAATTTTACTATAGCACAATAACCGTGAAAGAAATAGAAGTTAACATCGAAGTTGCCATAGAACATGGACTTAACGAGGATGAATACAATCGTATATTTGAAATACTAGGTCGCACTCCGACATACACAGAACTTGGCATTTTTAGCGTCATGTGGAGTGAACATTGTAGCTACAAGAATTCTATTGCTGAACTTAAAAAACTTCCGCGAAGCGGGGGAGCACTATTAGTAAGTGCCGGTGAGGAAAATGCTGGATTAGTAGATATTGGTGATGGCTTAGCTATAGCATTTAAAATAGAAAGCCATAATCATCCTTCAGCTGTAGAACCATACCAAGGCGCTGCAACAGGCGTGGGTGGAATAATGAGAGATATATTCACAATGGGGGCAAGACCTATTGCGGCGTTAAACTCGTTGCGTTTAGGTAATATTGATCGTCCCAGAACACAACACCATCTTAAAGGAATAGTTAAAGGCATCGGTGATTACGGTAATAGTTTTGGTGTACCTACTGTCGCTGGTGAAATTTATTTCGATGATTGTTATAATGAAAATCCGTTAGTAAATGCTATGGCAGTAGGAATAGTGAGGCATAATGATGTTGCACGATCAACAGCAAAAGGAGAAGGAAATAGTGTTTTCATCGTAGGTTCTTCAACAGGACGGGATGGAATACGCGGAGCTACCTTTGCATCTGAAGAGATTAGTGATAATTCTGAATCAAAACGACCTTCCGTGCAAGTGGGGGATCCATTTATTGAAAAACAATTGCTTGAAGCAACGCTAGAAGCAATTCGTTTAGGATTAGTAGTGGGAATTCAAGATATGGGTGCTGCTGGAATAACTTGTTCAACATCTGAAATGAGCGCCAAGGGGAAATGTGGGATGGATATTAATTTAGATGAAGTTCCTACACGAGAAAAGCATATGACATCATACGAGATAATGCTTTCAGAATCTCAGGAGAGGATGTTAATAATTGCCTCCCCAGAAAATGAAGTCAACATACAAAATATTTTTGATAAATGGGACTTAAAATGTAAGCGAATAGGTACTGTTACATTAAGTCGAAATCTTAGAGTGTACAAAGATGGTAAAAGGGAGGTAGATTTACCAGCCGATTGCCTAGTTTTAGGAGGAGGTGCTCCTGTATATTATAGGGATAGTAAACAGCCTGAATATATTAGTAGTATCCGAAATCTTGACCTACAGAATTTACCTGAACCCTTAAATTATAATGAATGCTTAATAAGATTACTTAAATCACCTAATATTGGGTCGAGGAATTGGATATATAATCAATACGATAGTATGGTCCGTGGTAATACGATATCTACAATAGGAGATGCTGCTGTAATTAGAATAGAAGGGAGCAAAAAGGCTATAGCGGTAAAAACTGATTGCAATTCGAGATATGTCTATCTTAATCCATATCAAGGAGCACAAATAGCTGTAGCTGAATGCGCTAGAAATGTAGTTTGCGTTGGGGCTAAACCACTTGCAATTACAAATTGCTTGAACTTTGGAAACCCCTATAAGGCTGATATTTTTTGGCAATTTAAAGAATCTATTAAAGGAATTATCGATGCCTGTACTGTGCTTAATACTCCTGTTACTGGTGGGAATGTAAGTTTTTATAATGAAAGCCCGGATGGTCCTATATACCCTACACCTGTAATTGGCATGCTTGGGTTGATGTTATCATTAGATAGAGCAATGACCCCACATTTTAAAAACATAGGCGATATGATTATTCAGCTTGGCAAAACGAACGGCCACTTGGGAGGCACTGAGCATTTAAAAGTTTATCATAATATTGTTGGAGGAGATGCTCCGCCTATTGATTTATATTACGAAAAAAAAATACAAGATTGTTGCTTATCCCTCATAGAATTAGGATTGATCAATAGCGCACATGATATCAGTGATGGTGGCTTGGCAGTAGCCATAGTAGAATGCTGTTTTAACGACAATAGAATAGGTAAAACATTAGGAGCAAAACTCACGTTAGTGAAAGACACATCACTAAGGCAGGACGGTTTGATGTTTGGAGAAGACCAGTCAAGAATCATAATTACTGTATCTCAGCGTAATTATGAGCATGTTATCCAACAATGTATGAATTCTGATATAGAGTATACTGTTATTGGTGAAGTTATTGAAGACATTTTAAAAATTAACGATCTTATTCATATAAAAGTAGAAGAGCTTGAAGTAGCTTATCAAGATTCCATCAAAAACAAAATAGAGGAGCAAACAGTAGAACAATAGTATTATATTTACATAATACTTATTATTAGGCTTTATTGTTTTTCTGTCTGATTGTATATACCGATAAGATAGTAATTGCAAGTACAAACAATATTATTACCAGCATAACTATCCTCATACCTATTTCCGGTATTCCACCTTCTGATAATGAATCAATCATATTTTATGTTAGATAGGCTAATATAATTGTGACTACTAAATATAAAATTGCTGATACTCCCAACCAAGTGAATAGTCTGCTTCTTAATACTCTTGATGAATTCTTATCCAATATAGGTATAATAAGTATTATCATAGACAATGCTATAACAAGGATATTAACAACAAGATCACTATTAATATTTAGGATTTTGGGTGGAAAGAATCGTAATGTTTGATATAAAGTCAAAAAATACCATTCTGGTTTAATGCCATACGGAGCAGATGCAAAGGGATCTGCTTTTGTGCCAAGATGAATTGGGTACAACAATGCAAAAATGGATAATATCCCGGCTCCTGTAAGCCATATAATAAATTCTTTTTGTATATAGTTTGGATAAAACGGCATCCCCTCATCCTTCACAACTATTCCTCTCGGTGTACTCACACTATGTATTTGATTTAGGATAAGATGAAATGCTATTAACATCATAGAAATTAATGGTAAAATAGTAACATGTAAAGCAAATAATCGTTTTAAACTTTCTTCTGCTATATAATCTCCGCCACGTAGAAGGTCTACCATCAGATCACCGACAAACGGTATAGATCGAGGTATTTCGGTACCGATTTGAGTAGCAAAATAGGATGTTGTATCCCACGGGAGCAAGTATCCAGTAAAGGCAAAGCCCAATACAATAAATAATAATATCACACCAGAATACCATAACATTTCTCTAGGTGCTCGATATGCCTTCATAAAATAAACACTGAACAAATGTATAAAAACACAGGCAATCATTAGATGTGCCGACCAATTGTGTAGTGACCTAATTAACCAACCGAAAGGAACCTTTTCAATAATAAACTGAACACTTTCATAGGCAGTATCTGAAGTTGGACTATAGTATAATAGTAATAAGACGCCTGTTGATATTTGTATCAAGAAAAAGAAAAGAGTTAATCCTCCAAATATATACCAATATGAATATTTGTGCTGAGGAACATTTTTATTACTAAGATACGTGAGCAAGTAATGCAAATGGAGACGACTATTCAACCAATCTATCATGATAGTTTTTGGTTTGGTTAAAAACACTTAAATCTTCTAAAGATTAATTTTATGACTTGTAAATTAAGATATTATTATTAATTAGCTCAACCCTATATGGCATTAATGGTTTTGGAGCCGGGCCTGATATGTTCTTTCCATTCATATCAAAAATACTTCCATGACAATGACATTGGAAATTTCCCTCAGTGTCATGATATTGTACCACGCATCCTAAATGAGTACAGATAGCCGAGTATGCCTTTATTTGTTTTTCTGTTGTATGTACCAATATTATGGGTATCTTATTAAACTTTACAATTTTAGCACTGTTTACTGGTACTTCAGAAACCTTACCAACATCAATGACTTGAAGTATGTTTCCTAAAAATTTAGGTGGTATTATATATTTAATTAATACATACACTATCGGTAACATGATGGTTGATAAAAACCAACCTACTATAAAATAAGATAGAATACTTCTTCTTGTCATCTAAGGCGTTCTTAAAGAATAGTTGGTATAGTAAGATTATCCAGTGTAGAAGTATTTATTTGTCCTTCAAAAACAATTTTCGCAGGGCCTTCAAGGAATATATTAAAATACCGATTGCCTTCCTTCTCAAATTGAACCGAAAGGACTTCATTACTCTTCGTATGAATAGTAACTGGAGAAGTAACACCCCTCACTAATGAAGCGATTATTGCACTGGCGACTGCTCCCGTGCCACAGGCTAATGTTTCGTCTTCTACACCACGCTCATATGTTCTCAGAGTAATTGTCTGGCTATTTATAATTCTAACAAAATTAACATTAATTCCAGCAGGTGCGAAATAGTTTGAGAATCTGATATCTTTACCTAAAGAACCAATCCCATTAATATTAATATTATCTTGCAAATTGCTGTCTATGCTATCCCAAAATAGGACTGCATGCGGAGATCCAGTATCAACAGCATAAAATTCTAACTTATGGTCATGATAATTGAGTTCAATATTAGCTCTAATGGTGGTTGGGTCTTTCATCTTTAACAGGAACGTATTATGAGAATTCTTTGTAACATAATAATCGTAGCTCAAAGCATGAAAGGTGATTTGAGATATATTTAATCTCTCCATTTCATAAAGTGCTGCACATCTAGCACCATTGCCGCACATCCCCCCATAGCTTCCGTCAGCGTTAAAATAGTTCATGGTAAAGGATAATTGGGGATGTTTTTCTATAACGAGCAATCCATCTGCGCCTACACCATATCTCCTGTTACAGAGTATTGGAGCAAGCTTGACCCATTCAAGATTAAGCCGAGAAATTCTGTTGTCAATCAGAACAAAATCATTCCCAGCTCCAGTCATTTTTGTAAATGGTATTGCCAAGTTATCTTCTTTCATAGTTAACGAATAACTATTTTTCATAAAATAAACAAAGCCATCTGCAAGTAGACGGCTTTATGTGGAGATGCGGGGAATCGAACCCCGGTCCGAAGAGAAGATCATCAAAACTTCTACATCTATAGTCTTCTCATTAAATTCACTTATGACACGCGGAGAAGACACTGTTTCATAAGCTATCTCGTCTTAAATTCGCCCCATCATTACGAGTGTTTGATCAGGCTATCCTGACTAAGTCGACACCCTATTGTAGTTCATCAGGAGAAATCACATAGGATGGGTTGCTTAATTAAGCAGCCAGTGCGTAGTTATAGTCTGCACTTAATGTTTTACCGTTTTATTAACGTGCAACTCGGAGAGCACGAGATGCGATTTAGACCATCCTCATCCCCGTCGAAACCATATCATCCCCTCAATAAATATACAATCAAACATTAGGATAAGCAAATACTCTATAACAATCATGTAAGCGCATTTTTTAGATATTGAAATGCTTCATTAGGTGAATCAGCATATCTAAACAATTTTAAATCAGTTTTAGAAATCATTTTATATTTAACTAACGCCTTAAAATTAATGATTTCATCCCAGTATTTTTTGCCATATAAGATAATGGGCATCTTTTTATTAACTTTTTTTGTTTGGATTAGTGTAAGTACTTCCATAAACTCGTCTAGCGTTCCAAATCCGCCAGGAAACATTATAAGTGCTTTAGCTAAGTAAACAAACCAGAATTTTCGCATAAAAAAGTAATGGAACTCGAAACTTAATCCCTTAGATAAATAACGGTTAGAATCCTGCTCGAAAGGAAGACTAATGTTGAGGCCAATTGACCGCCCCCCCGCTTTTATTGCTCCCTTATTTGCTGCCTCCATTATACCTGGCCCTCCTCCGGAACAAATAACATATCGACGATTATTCTTAATAGTCTTAGACCACATTGTCAGTAAATATGAAAGCTTAACAGCATCTTCATAATAAGATGACACCTCACATGATAGCTTGGCCTCCTCAAATTGCTTACGAAGACTCTTGGAATTATCTCTTGCCTTCTTCATTTTTGTTTCAATTGATTTCAGATGCTTAAGAGACTCAGATTTAGGTTTTACTCTTGCTGAACCAAACACAACGATAGTATCTTTTATTCCCTCTTGCTTAAACCTATTTAGAGGTTCAAGAAATTCAGAAAGTATTCTGATACTACGTGCTTGAGGACTTGTAAGAAATTCAAGGTTCTTGTAAGCCTTAGGAGGTCTAATTGCTCTATTCATATATTATTATTGTATTGATCTTCCACCATCTATAATTAATATCTGACCAGTCATATACTTAGCTTTGGTAGCTAAATATGTTACAGCTTCAGTAATATCTAAAGGAGTTCCGTATTTTTTAAGAGGTATATTCTTCTTATTGACATGATGTATTGATAGCGACTCTTCTCCGTTAATAAGTATTGTTCCTGGGGCTATAGCATTGACACGAATCTTCGGAGCAAGTATTTTGGCAAAGCACTTTGTAAGCATTATCAGTCCTGCCTTAGATACACTATAAGGTAAGTGCTTTTTCCACGCTTGAATTCCTCCAAGTGATACAATGTTAATTATGGAACCCCTTTTTAGTTTTAGCATATATGGTATAACTGATTGTATACAAATAAAAGATCCCTTTAAGTTAGTGTTAATTGTGTTATTCCAAATTTTTTCAGAAATATTTAATGGGTCACATTCAACAAAAATTGCAGAATTATTTACAAGTAAATCTATTCGCCCAAACTTATGATAGGCAATTCTTACCATTCGATCAACTTGAAATTTTCTCGATACATCAGCTCTGACTGCAATCGCTTTTTTACCTAGCTTTTCTACATTCTTAACAGTTTGGTGTGCTCCCTTTTTTGAATTATAGTAATTTACAACTATATCATATCCGTTTATGGCTAATGCCATAGCAATTTGTCTACCAAGTCTTTTACCTGAGCCTGTAACGATAGCAACTGGATTTGTTCTTTTCATATTATTTAATAAACGGGAGTGTAGCGACTTTGACGGCTATTCTCGATTCAATTTGGTTATTCTTAAATGCAATAATCTCAGTATCAATACTTTCTTTAAGGTATCCTAATGCAATATTCTTTCCAAGTTTATGTGACCATGCATGACTTGTAGTAAAACCAACTTCGGTACTCGACACGTAAAGCTTGCCTGCATTGTGGATCTTCTGAGAGAAATTATCAAACCTTAATCCTATCAGTTTTTTTTGAACCTTATTATATGTATTAAGGCGTGAAATTACTTCCTGTCCAATATAGCAGCCTTTGGTATAACTTATAAACTGATCTAATCCAGCTTCCAGTGGATTAATATTAAGTGTAAACTCATGCCCATAGAGAGGTATGCCATATTCTACTCTAAGTAAATCAAACGTAGCATCTGAAATTCTAGCTAAGTCTAGTTCGTCTGACACTATGTATTCTTTTTTACATAAAACACAATATGCAGATAAATAGTCCCACGTGGTATCTCTATAAATTAGAACTTCATTGCATAAATCATAATAAATAGCGTTTGCATTTAAGTTAGTAGAAATATTATACCTCTTATTCAGTTTATCAATTACATGAGACCCAATGTAAAACCATACTGAATAATCTAATGTTACATCTGATATCTCTATATTCTCTGTAATAATATATTTGCAAAGCCAATTCATTACTGCTTGATTATTATCACTGCTCGTGATGATTAAAACGTAATCTCCAACATTAATAACAGTAATAATATCTATGATCTTAGCCTTTTCATTGGTAAGAACTGTGATACTGTATTTACCCCGCTCCTTAACTACAGAGATATCATTAGTTGACATTCTTTGAAGAAAATCTACAGAGTCATAGCCAGTTGCCTTTAATATTCCGAAGTATCTCTGTAATACTACTCCGTCTTTCTTAACATGCTCATATTCTTCAATCAGAGTAGGCATTTAAATTACGCAGTAATAATAAATTAGATTGAAAAAATTTAGAATAAAATTAGTATGAATATACAATTACTAGATTTATTATCAACTAATCTATGTAAGTAAGTATTAAACTTAATTTTAAGCTATAAAAGCTACTCATGTAGTTATAGTGGTAAGTATGTGCGCCCACCAGGACTCGAACCTGGAACCCGCTGATTAAGAGTCAGCTGCTCTACCAATTGAGCCATGGGCGCGTCCCAAGAATAACGCGAGAACTTACTTGTTTTGTTGCTGAGGTGTCGCTGCTGGTTGACTCGTAACAGGTGGCGGTACCGCTCTCGGAGCAGATGTAGGTGTGTTATTTCGCTGTATAATGCTATCCGTTGCTGCTTGTTTACCTGGCAAAAAGAACCAGTTTGAAATTAAAGCTAGAGAAAGGAAAGCAATTGCTAAATAAGTTGTTGCACGGCTTAAAAAGTCTGCTGTACGGCGTACGCCAAAAACCGTCCCCATGCCTCCTGTCCCAAAAGATCCTGCTAGCCCCCCACCTTTACTTGATTGCATTAAGACTACAATCATTAGCAAAATACTGACAATTAGCTCTATAGCTACTAGTATACCAAACATAGAAATCCTTTAAATAATAGAAATTTATATAATTAAAGATAATAATAATATTTACTAAGAACAAGGGTAAAATATAGCAATACCAAGCCTACTACACTTTTTAACCTGAACATAAAAAGTCTTTGTGTTAGCATCAATTTATTGTGAAAATCCTTTATCGTCATAAACAACTAATACCCTAACTCCCGGAGTTCTTGCTCACTAAAAGATAGTTTTCCATTGTTACGTAACAACATTCGTTCAACATATTTACCAATAATATCAAATTCAAGGTTTACTTTATCGCCAATATCATAGAATTTGTATATCGTATTCTCCCAAGTATGAGGAATTATTGAAATCCGAATAATATTATTTTCTTCATAAGCTATCGTGAGGCTTACACCATCTACGGCAATTGAGCCTACGGGGATAATATATTTCATGTATTGAGGAGGAAGTTCAATGCTAAAGAGCCAGCTGCTAACCTGTCTTTCAATTTGAGTTATAATTCCTACCGTATCAACATGCCCTAACACCATGTGACCGTGCAATCGATCGTGATATCTCAAGGGGAGTTCAATATTAATGTGGTCACCAATTGCAAAAGATCCCAGTGTTGTTTTTTTTATAGTTTCTTCAACAACATCTACTTCGAATTCTTCAGCATCTCTAGAAACAACTGTAAGGCAAACTCCATTAACAGAGACGCTGTCATGAATCTTTAATTCCTGTGAGGAGGCAGAGGCATATATGCGTAAGTGTTTACCCGTTCCTATGGGAATTACGTCAATAATGGTTCCTATTTCTTCAATTATTCCAGTAAACATAATGATGTATGATTATTCAGTTAATTTAAGATAAATCTGCGGTAATCAAAACGTCACCATATAAAGAAGAGACATTCATTTTTTTAATTTTTAATTTCCTAGAATTGAGAACCGATCGGTACGCTTCTAATCCGGGACCTAGTATTTTGGGAGCAATAAACATTATTATTTTATCAACAGTTAGCTCATTAACAAATGCACTAAAGATTGAGGCGCCGCCTTCTACTAATAATGAAGTAATTCCTATTTCTCCTAACTTCTTCAATATGTTCTTGATTGGGATAATACCATCTGAAGATCCTTGTAGTTCAAGAACATTCACACCATCGTCAATAAAATATTTACGCTTAGATGATTTTAGTTTGGAAAATTTTTGGGAGATTAATATTATAGACTTAGTACTATTTTTTTTTGAAAATACTTTTGCTTTTATGTCGCACGTGAACCTACCATCAAGCACCACACGTATAGGGTTTCTTCCTTTCACTGACCTCACAGTAAGACGTGGATTATCTTGCTGAATAGTGTTTGCTCCTACTAATACAGCATCATATTGTGACCGAAGCTGGTGTACCAATCTGCGCGATTCTGAATTTGTTATCCATTGAGAATCTAAACTATTACTAACAATTTTGCCATCAAGTGATTGGGCTATTTTCAATGTTGTGTACGGCAATCCGGTAGTAATGTGTTTGCTAAAAAATTTATTACACTCCCAACATTCTTTCTTGAGAATACCAACACTAGTTGCAATATCAGCCTTCTGTAACTGTAATATTCCTTTTCCAGAAACTCTAGGATTAGGGTCTTTCATTCCAATAACTACACGTGCAATCTTTGATTTGATAATAAGATCAGTGCAAGCAGGGGTTTTACCATAATAATTACATGGCTCAAGATTCACATAGAGTGTCGCACCATTCACTGAGCCCTTTGCGTATTGTATTGCATTGACCTCTGCGTGGGGACCACCAAATTTCTTATGATATCCTTTCCCAATTATTTTTTCGTTTTTAACTATAATAGCACCAACCAAAGGATTAGGACTAACATGACCGAGTCCTTTTCTTGCAAGATTCAAACACATGCGCATGAATTGCTCGTCTTGAAATTTCTGAGACAAGCTCATGTCAATTTACCTGAATACTAATTTGTTTATTTACACTAGCGTGCAACAATTTTGCAGCGCTGCCGTTTCGCAATGAAATTTCAATTAAGTTCGAACTGCCAAGTATGATAAATGGCTGTCTATCTATACCGGACTTGTATGTTCGGGATTGACTGCTGATACGCTTTCTTCCTACGTTAAGTTTGCTACCCCTTGGTATCTTCTTACATGAAAAATTCGTTACTAAGTTTCCGTAATGATCAATATGAAGTACTTTGCCTAAGTATCGCTTCCCTTTTACATTTATTATCTTAATAAATTCTTCTGTAACAAACCGAGACTTAATATTCAATCCAAGTTCTCTTGGAGAAATCCCACGTGCTATATGAGCCGCGACTGAAGCGAATATATCTCGTCCATGAAAAGTAGAAGACACTTTCTTTAGAAAGTACTGTTTATTGGTTACAGATATAACTGTTGTGGTTTTTACTTCTGAAAGAATAAATTTCAATAAACCATTATCAGGCACGATGAATTTATAGCCATTAGCCTCGACGAATAAGATCTTTCTTGATGTTCCTACTCCCGGATCAATAATACAAACAAAAATTGAATGTTTGGGGAAATACGAATAAGCATTCCATAAAAGAAAAGCAGCTTGGTTTATGTTTTGTGGAAAAATTTGATGCGAGAGATCAATGATGCGGGCTTGAGGAGCTATTGATAGGATAACGCCTTTCATCGACGCAACATAATGATCCGTTAAACCAAAGTCAGTCAATAAGACTATAATTGGTGCTTGCTTCATAACATCGAAGAAAATAATACGTTACTTTAAACTAATTTCCTTTCCTTTTTGTGCCGACAGGTAGACTGCCTCAACTATCCTCATGCGTTGAACTGCCTCGTCACCAGTTGAAATCACCTGATGAAGACCACGTGCGGCACCGACAAAGTGCTTAAGTTCATTTTCATAGCTCTTCTTGTACAGGTTATATGGCGTTTCAGTTTTTACAGGTGTCACATTCACTAAATTACCATGAAGTTGTTTGTGAATCCTCAAGGGGTTGATCATCGCGCTTCCCTCTGACCCAAAAAACTCGCTATAGAAGAAATCCTGTGCTGATTGAAACGACCAGCTTACTTCCAGCACAATTGCTGTTCCATATTTCATTTCAAGGAAAACAATACAAGAATCTTCTACTGTCTTCGTTTTGTGCATGTACATTTTTGCATTTACCCGCTCAACAGGAGGAAATCCCATCATCCAAAGAACTAAATCTAAAACAACTATGCCAAGATCAAGAAAAACGCCACCACCGGATTTATCTTTCTGCGTCATCCATCTGTTATCGGATGAGAGCTTACGCAGCCAACCAGACTTTGCATAAAAGATCTTTCCTAGTTCACCCTTTTCCACAAAACTTTTTAGTATCATTGTGTCGGGGCGAAAGCGGTTGTTCATTCCAACCATAAGATGCTTCTTATACTTCTTGGCAGCTTCAGCCATCTGTACTGCTTCACTATGATGACGTGCAATTGGTTTTTCGACAAATACGTTTTTGCCTGCCTCAAGAGATGCTATGGTAATTGGAAGGTGAGCATCGGTGCTCGTACAAACATCAATACTATCGAGGTCCTCAGTTGCCAGCATCTGCTGGTAATCACTATACACTCTTTTAATGCCAAAACGTTCCGCGATCATCTTTGCGCGAGATTTATCTTTATCGCACACAGCAACAAGTTCAACGTCTTCGCATTTAGAAAGCACAGGAAGATGAAATACTTGCGAAACCCACCCAAGTCCTACAACTCCTAAACGAATCTTTTCCATATATATTTTATACTACAATTTCAACTGGATTATGATGTGGCATTTGTCTAAAAAAATCCTTTACTACACTTGCAATGCCAGGAGCATCTAGTTTGAGCATTGCATAGAGCTCTTGCGGTGTGCCATGTTCGATAAATTCGCTAGGTACACCATGTACTTTTATATGCGGATGTTGGTAAGGTTTATGTGCTATAGCTTCCAATACGGCGCTTCCAAATCCGCCATCGACAACATGGTCTTCAACTGTTAATATATATGCAAACCGTGAGCAAATATCATCAATCAATGATTGATCTATGGGTTTAACAAAACGCATGTTAACAACTTCGGCACTAACACCATCCTTTACTAACAATTCAGCAGCTTTCAACGATGGATATACCATATTTCCGATAGCAAGTATTGCAACATCTTTGCCGGAACGAACAATCTCACCCTTACCTACACCAAGTTTCATTAATGATTCATTTGCAGGAACACCAACTGCATTACCACGCGGATAACGCAGTGCTATTGGTCCCGCCTGGTATTGAATAGCTGTATACAACATATCACGTAGTTCGTTTTCATCCTTCGGAGCCATGACTACCATGTTAGGGATACATCGTAAATACGAAAAATCCAGAGTGCCATGATGAGTCGGACCATCAGCGCCTACTAACCCACCACGATCGAGTACATACACGACATTAAGATTCTGCAGTGCAACATCATGAATTATCTGGTCATAGGCACGTTGGAGAAATGTTGAGTAAATAGCAACCACTGGCACGAATCCTTCAGTCGCCATACCGGCAGCAAATGTCACCGCATGGGCTTCTGCTATACCTACATCAAAAAATCTTTCAGGCATTTCTTGTTGCAGCAACGTTAAGCCCGTCCCATCGGGCATAGCGGCAGTAATACCGATTACTTTAGGATTCTGTTTGCAAATCTCAACCAATGCTTTTCCAAAAATAGATGTGTAGCTTGTTAAGGCGTTTGGATTTTTAGGCGATTGACCGGTAACTTTATCAAACGGCGTTACACCATGAAGTCTGGTCACCTCCTTTTCAGCAGGAGCATATCCCTTCCCTTTTTCTGTAATCGTGTGAATGAAAATAGGTCCCTTTAAATCTTTCACATGCTGAAAAATCTCAACTAATTTGACAATGTTATGCCCATTAAATGGTCCAAAATATCGGAAACCTAAAGCTTCAAACAGCATTCCTGGAGTTGCGATAGCTTTGACTCCCTTTTCAACTTTTTGAGCAACTGAACGAAGCCGATCTCCAAATGAATCAAGCTTTCCAGTTAAATCCCATACACTCGCCTTGAATTTATTATAAGATGGATGCGTGAGCATCTCGTTAAAATAGTTATGCAGAGACCAAATGTTCGGTTGTACCGACGAAAGTGATACCATTTGATTATCATTGAGAACGATAATCATGTCTTTTTTGAGAATACCGGCATTGTTCATAGCTTCATATGCCATTCCGCCTGTCATCGAGCCATCGCCGACAACAGCAATGACTTTGAAATCCTTGTTGTTAAGATCACGTGCAGTAGCAATTCCGAGGGCAGCGGAAATAGCTGTGCTGGCGTGTCCTGCCCCAAACGTATCATAGATACTTTCTGCTCGTTTCAAAAATCCGCTGATTCCTCCTAATTGTCTAATTGTATGAAAGAGATCTCTTCTGCCCGTTAATACTTTGTGAGGATACGCCTGATGACCTACATCCCATACAAGCTTATCCTCCGGCGTATTAAACACGTAATGCAATGCAACTGTAATCTCGACGGCGCCTAACCCTGCACCTAAATGTCCACCTACCTTTGAAATAGTATCAACAAGAAAAGTTCTCAGCTCTGCACAAATTGTTTTCAGCTCCGATACAGATAACTTGCGTAAATCCTCGGGTGAGTTAATCTTCAAAAGATATTGATATTGTGCATCAAACATGTACTATGTATCCAGCCGTTCATCAAATAGTTCAAGGTTTCCTTCAGCGTCTTTGCTAAGACGTTTCAATGTTATCTCTGCTTGAGAGAGAACATCTAAACACTCTTTAGATAGCTGTACACCTTCTTCATACATCTTCATCGCTTTATCAAGCGGGGTATTCCCTTGCTCTAGCGCTTCTACAATTTCTTCCAATCGTTTTAAAGAATGTTCAAAATTAGGAATACTCTCTGAGCTTGCTGACTTTTTAGACGCTTTAGTTTTCATCTTTGATCTTATGGCTTAATTTTAGCCGAAAGTTTTCCATCGTAAAATTGAATAAATACTTCGTCCTCGTTTTTCAATAAATGCGCCCTATGAATTACTTTTTCTTCCTTTACTATCATGGCATATCCACGCTGTAACACAGCAGCTGGATTCAATGCTTCAAGTCGATGTTCAAATGATGTTCTATGCTGCTGTAATGTTGATAAATGTTGTGACATATTTCGAGTTAGTAGGCGCTTACAGTCATCCAATTTCTGTGAATACTGCCGAAGCATATCAAGTGGCTTATTAAACGCATAACTTCGAAGCTGTGAATATATTTTCTCTTTTTGCGTAGCTATAATGTCGGAGATGATTTGTTGAACAGTATAGTAAAAATTACGCAAATTTTCAATAATTTCATGATAATCGCAAACGGCAAGTTCCGCAGCAGCTGAAGGTGTTGGTGCACGAAGATCAGCCACAAAATCGGCTATTGTAAAGTCTATTTCATGTCCTATAGCGCTAATAACCGGAATTTTGGATGCAAAGATTGCTCGTGCCACGATTTCCTCATTGAATGCCCACAAGTCTTCAAGTGAGCCTCCTCCCCTCCCGACGATCAATACATCCACTTTTCCAAATCGATTGAAATCTTTAATTGCCTGAGCTATTTCCTCGGCAGCGCCTTCACCTTGTACTTTAGCCGGAGAAAGAATAACCTTCAATGCCGGGAATCGTCTACCTATGATGTTGAGAATATCGCGAATAGCCGCACCAGTTGAAGATGTGACAATACCAATAGTCCTGGGATAACGAGGAATAGGTTTTTTATACTCAACATCAAAAAGTCCTTCTGATGCTAACTTCTGCTTGAGTCGCTCGAATGCTAGCTGTAATTCACCAACCCCAAGCGGTTGAAGCTGAGCAACATCGATTTGGTAAGCCCCGCGAACTTCATAAACGGTGATCTTGCCACGAGCCACTACTTTCATTCCGTCTTGCGGGAAAAAAAATAGGGCTGTCGAACGACTGCGCCACATCACTGCTTGAAGCTGAGAGCTATCGTCCTTGAGAGTGAAGTAAATATGTCCTGAGGAATGCAGTTTACAATTTGATATTTCGCCTTGTACTGAGACATTGGTAAAATCTGTCTCAAGAACGCTCTTGATACGTCGAGTTAGTTCACTAACAGAAATAATTGGGCTGGGGGTTTTCATCTCGTAAAAATATATTGAAATCCTTCAGAGGAAACAAATAAAAAGGGCAAGCATATTGCTTGCCCTTACAGCTATATCAGGAAATCAACTTACTTCATAAGCATCAATTTCTTTGTATCCACAAAGGTGTCGTTTCCGTCTTGGGGAGCCGTAGCCATTAGACGATAGTAATAAACACCGCTTGGAAGATACGTTCCATCAAAGAATACATCATGAATACCACTTTGCATGGGGCGATCAATAAGACGTTTTATCTCTTGCCCAAGAACGTTGCTTACAGTTAGTGTTACAAGTGCATCAGTCGCAAGTGTGAAACGGATTGTCGTTGTTGGGTTGAATGGATTTGGATAGTTTTGCAACAGAGAGTACGTACCCGGGGTTTCTCGTTGATCTTCTGCTACGAAATGTACAGGTTCCGTTTTGCTTAGTGGCGAAGAGCTATTCGTATCAAAATACAATTGATCAAATTCTGCACCCGTACGAGCATCAGCGCCGGATGAATGCACTGCCATGAACCCGAAATAGCCATTGGTAAAGTTCGTATACGTTGAGTTTGTAGCACTCCCCTGACTAATTGGAGTATTTGCTGCACTCGGTTGAGCTGTAGCCACGGCACCACTACCACTTGTAGTTGGAAGTGTTGATGTATACAATGTCCAAACATTTCCGCTCGTTCTTGTAACACGAACCATAAATCCAATGTCTGTTAACCCATTAGGAACGGTTCCTGAGGATGTAATAATATCAAGAGCAGAGTTATTTGTAACACGCTGCAGAACGATATTATCGTCTCCTGTATCGTCACCGAATCTGACACGATAACCATCAACACCCGATGAAGTCAGGTTAGAGCTATTTCCGAACAGCCATATAATGCTGTGATTCGCATTGGTTGCTGCTTGCGCTCTACGGCCTATCCAGAACGACCATGATTGAGATGTTCCCCAAGTTGCCGTGCGTTGAGTTCTAAGATATCTTGTACTTGCTGAAGCAGTTGTGTAATTCAAACGTAATGTGTTGGAATTAGTAGCTCCTGCCCCTACATCGCTGCTCGTAACAACTTGCCAGGATGTGGTATGCCCGCCCCAGACTGGGTTAGAAGTAAAGTTTCCGTCAGCAAACGTCTCAATAGGAGGAAGTGAAGCCGCTGCTGTAGTAAACATGAAATCACCTGATGTTGCAGTGTTATTTGATGCATCAGTGGACTTTACACGATAGTGATACAACGTGTTTGCGCTTAGTCCTGATAGAGCAACACTATGACTTGTTACCATCGAGGCATTCGTTGAACTACTTCCATAGCTTGTTGTCAAACCGTATTCAACAACGGAGTTCGATGCTTCATCTGTCGTCCATGTTATCGTTGCACCTGACGATGTTATTCCGGATGATTGTACATTGGAAATAACCGGAGGAGTTGTATCGGGCGGACCGCCTGCATCATCAAGAGCATAATTCTTTGGTAATCCTGCAGCAGCAACTTCATTTGGTCCTTGCGTTATCGCTCCGTTCCCAGAAACAGTGAATGTACTAATGCCGTCGGTGGTTACTTTGATATCACCAACACAATATCCGGCAAAACTTGTGAGTGGGCCTGAGGGACTTCCTTCTTCGGTTTGATACACATCAGAAGCAGGAACGGTGATACATGAAGTTGATTGCGCAAGAAGAACATGCTCAACTACATCTATTCGAGGTAAGTCCCAACCGGAAGTCTGACCAGCGCCTGTGTTAATAACAGAGACTGCCGGACGCGAAAGATTCATCCAGTTCGGGTTTGTACTGCTTTCACTACCATGATGATTGCTATAGAGAACGTCTATACCGCCGCTGGAAATCATAGGCGCAGCACCACCGGGAGAAATTGCTTGAACGACTGCGCTTTCGACATCCGTCTGAGATGTTGAACGACCTGTGCAAGCATCAGATCCACCGCCCATATCGCCCGCCCAAAGAAAATCGAAACCACCGTATTGAACAAGTACAGCAATAGAACGATCATTTTCATCGGAAACCGAAACCGAACCTCCGCCGATGATACTTCCATTTCGTGCTACACACGTAAGAATTGCGCCGCTACCAAGTTGTATTTGTGTCCCAACAGGCATGGCAACCGGAGCGCCTGCTGTAGTTCCGCCTGCAACTGTATTCCAACCTGTAACACACGTTGTAGAGTAGGTCGAACCATTGACATAATTTGCAGTGTGAATATTGTATCCAGCATTGACCACTTCATCCATTCCGCCATTGTGGTCGCAATGTTGATGACTAACTATTGTGTAATCAAGTCCGGTTGCTGAGGCAATACCTATTGATTGTAAATATGGTACAACTTCGCTTGTACCCTTACCTGTGTTTCCGGCATCCAGAAGAACAGTAGTTCCATTTGGTCCTTTAACCAAAACAGAGCCGCCCCATCCAACGTTAATGACGTGGACTTCAAGATTTTGCGCTGCGAGTAGCAATGGGAACAACATAACAACGCAACAAATTACAAATATACGTATAACGTGTATAGCTTTGTGCATAGTTACTCCTTGTGTGTGTAATTGGTGAGTGAGAGGATAGCTTTGCCACTGCCCCATCTGCGGCAAAGATGATTAATGAAAAGTAGTATAGTTAAAGAAATCAATTTCTATCGGGAGTCTAGAAACGAACGCCGCTAATGTATGAATTAAAGAAATCATTGTCAAGTGATTGCCTTTGAATATCCTCTTCCCTATATTCTATCACTATCAATTACACAGGAGATTTCATGCAACTCGACATACTTGCCATAGGCGCACACCCAGACGACGTAGAACTTTGCTGTGCAGGTACATTGGCAAAAGCGGTAAAACAGGGCTATAAGACAGGAATTATTGATTTAACTCAGGGTGAGCTTGGCACACGCGGCGACAATGTTATTAGAGCCAAAGAAGCTCTAGCTGCGGCAAAAATACTTGGCTGTGTAAGAGAGAATCTATATCTGCCAGATGGTAACATAGAGGTGAACAAGAAAAATATCTATAAACTTACACAACTATACAGAAAGTATCGTCCTAAAATTATTCTTATCCCGCACTTTGAGGAACGACATCCAGACCATGTCCATGCTCATCATTTAGGCCGAGAAGCATGGTTTTACTCAGGCCTCCGGAAGATTGTAACGAAGATGAATGGCAAGAAACAAGAACCCTGGAGGCCCAATAATTATCTAAATTATATGCAGTGGCAGGAATTTACACCCTCCTTCATAGTTGATATTTCAGAAGTGTATGAACAGCGCGTGGATGCTATGAAAGCACACAAGTCTCAGTTCTTTGATTCAAATTCCAAGGAGCCACAAACATTGCTGAGCCAGAAGTCATTTTTTGATTTTGTGGAGACAAGGGCAAAAAACTACGGCTATAAGATCGGAGTGAAGTACGGTGAGCCATTCTACTCGGTTGAACCGATAGGCATTAGTGATATTTTTGAGTTGAAGATGTTTAAAGGGTAGATGGAAATTGTTCTCAGTGATACCACCTGATTGTCATCAGGGGGGAAACTCATTCGTACATTTTGTCGGTTCCATCCTTCTGAATGCGACGTACACGAGCCGCATTCGACGTAGAATATTCCAAGAGCCACAAATCTCCATTCGGAGCAACGAGCCCACCTGTAGGCGACCAAGGAAATTTCGAACGGGCTATTATGTTTACATGACCATCAGGGTCTATCTTTTTCACCAGGCGATCAGCGAAAACAGCTGCGTAAACATTTGCCTGAGTGTCTGTCCAGAGTCCCATGATCGCATGACGACCGGGTCCTAATAGCCGCGAGACATTCCATGCGGCAAGATCACGAGCAACTGTATCTATCTTGCCATCGGGCATGATGCGTACGAGATCGTATAAATCAATTACATACACTATTCCATCGGAAGTAGCTGTCATCCAACGAGCATCTCGGAATTTTACAGTAGCTATTGTTTTGACGTTGCCATCTGTCGAACGCTTACGGATTGCAATTAGTTCGCCGACATCTTTCCAATAAAAGTTGCCTTGCTGGTCGTGGACAAAGTGAAAATCATCGTAGTCATCTAAAAAGCCTTTCCGTGCCGGGACAATATCCTTGACGGTTCCATCTGGAGTAAGACGCCAGACGCGATGTCCCCATGTATCCACTGCTTCACCGTTGTACCATAAATGCTCGCCATAGAGGTTGTCGAGAGAATCAATATACAACTCATGCGTGTGAACATTGTGAACTGCAATGGACTTCTTGCCATCGGGTGCAATTTTCCATACATGCTTCAAGTCGGTGTAGAAGACATTTCCCTTGCTATCCATGACGATGCCAATGCCGGGGTGAGAAAGGACAGATGAAACTCCGACGCATAATCCCAAAATTAAAACTATTACTCTAGCAGTTGTTTTACTCATGTCAGTAAATTATTTTTTTATTATGTACCAGTTGTTTTGAATGTCGTGCGCGAGTTTATGGGTTTGTATCGAGACGAAACCCGCTTTCTTCAAATATTCTCTTGTCTTTTCCTCACCCCACATAGCGCCAAGACCTTCTCCTTCCTGAGCTAACGAAACAGTCATACAGTGCATGCAAGATATCGTATACAGAAATGTTCCAATGGGATGTTGTATATCTTCTTCAAGTCGGCTCGTTCCGCTGATATCTTGCATCAAATAAATACCGTCATTCTTTAATGCTTTGTATATACCCTTCAGTACATTGAGTGGCTTACCCTGATCGTGGATAGCATCAAAGGTTGTTATGAAATCATACTTCTCAACTGACGCAGTCAAATGAAAATCAGATAAGTCCTTAATAATATATTCAACATTCTTGAGTCCGAGAGATGCTGCATCGGCATGAGCTTTTGCAACGGCTTCAGATGATAAATCTATACCTGTAAAATAAGATTCAGGATATAACGACGCAATTTTATTCATTATCCTACCCGAGCCGCATCCTACATCCAGCATGCAGATTCCTTTTTCCAGTCTGCCGATTAAGCCGGGTACAAGAGGAAGAATGTGGCTCTCCAAACAAGACAACACCGATTGGCCGCTGTCTTCCGCCATCACTTCATGAAAACGATGAAACTTTGAGTAGGGAACACCGCCTCCATCTTTGAAGCATTTTAGTATTTCGTCCTCTACTTCGCCCATGACAGCCACATATTGTGTGAAGACAGCAATATTATCAGCGCCGGCTTTACGCGTGAGATACGAGGCATGCTCATTTGGTAAGCGATAACATTTGGACGATGGAGTATACTCGATGACACCCGATGTCACCATCGCTCCAAGCCACTCACGTACATATCGTTCGTTGAGTTTCGCTTTATCTGAAATCTCTGCTGATGTTGCAGGCGGCAATCCACGCAATACATCGAACAAGCCAGAGCGGTGTCCGAGAGAAATCATTAATGCCAGTGCGGATTTGTTTAGTGTGTCGAGAAGGTTTCCTGCAAATGCTTCAGCTTTTGAAGCGTCAAAGTTTTGTACATTACTCATATATTTTTCTATTAAAGGTGAAATTTACATGCTATTTCTTTACACGTTGTAACCGCGTCATCGAATATATTTCAAAATCTTTGTCAGGACCAGCGAGCTCAAAGGTCTCAATGATTATGATTTTTTGCTTTCTCAAAACACTCTCTACCTTCCTTGAGCGAGAGATACGCCAACCCGAGTGTTCCTACGCTATCGATGTATGGAAGATGCGTTGTCTCGTAAATGGCGCTTGCGGCAAGCAACACAAGCGACATATAAATACACACCCTCGTACACTGAGCGTCTGCGAGGATGGCTTGTGAGTTAAGTTGCTTGCCGACTTTTGTCTTGCCAATAATGAGAGCCCACATGACCAAAATAGAAATAACCGAGATGATCACTCCCCACAACGTCGTTTCTGGCTTGTGCCCTATCCAAACGTTGTACAAACTTGATATAACAAGCCCGGCAACCAAAGCATAAAATGAAAACCCAGTTACCCGTAATGCAGTGCGCTCAAAATCGTCTTTGTTGCTCTCCGGCCGATGTTGGATACGCACGATCATGTGGGCGATACCAAACCCCGATATTGCCTCGATAAAACTATCCACACCAAAACCGAACAGCGTTAAGCTCTCATCCTCAAAACCGAAGTACGTTGAGACAAGTCCTTCTATGATGTTATAGATGATTGTAAATACGGCTAACCCAAAAGCGTATTTGTAGAGTTGCTCAGGGTTATTTTTGACTATCAATATTGAGGTTTTTTGCACAGGCCGATGTCACGACTCAAGAATCTCAAGCTTATAGCCGATTTCCTCACAAAACACCTTAATATATCTGATACCCGAATCTCTATTGACATTCGCTTCCAAATGAAAGTCCTTGTAAGAGACTGGCGTAAAGAAATCTCTCCCATTTGGATGTCTCGGTTTCAAACCCTTGAACAGGAAATATCGTTTAGATCCGAACCCCCACGGAGGTGATAATTTCGAGATGTCCCCTGAATCTACTACCCTTTTGAGAATCATCAAATAAAGTTTTGGAATGCTCCACACTTCTTCAACTTTGTCTTTGAAACGGACTTTAATCAAACCAGATTTTTGTCCAGCCACAACTACTGACTCCGAAAACTCTTCGGACGTTGCACTCGGGGTGTTATTTTTAATTGAAGTCCTCCGTTTACTTATTTGCTCTTGAACAATGAGGTCGTCCGCAGTATCTAATAGGAGTTGTTCCTGCTTATCTTTCAAAAATGATTGTATATCAGAGGTTTCCGGTCGATAGCCACATAGTTTTTCAGTTGAGTCGATGAGTAGATCTACCAATAGCTCATCAGGCTCAGAGATTAGCTTGTTCCAAGATTCTGGAAGGGTTTGATCTATGGTGCTTTTCCTTACCCTACTCTTATGTATCTTCTCTGCGGATTTCACTGCCTCCCCACTCTGAACGTTACCTATAAATAAGAACTCAGTCAACCGTTCGGCACATGACGGGATTTCTTGTTCTGAAAGATCAATGGTATAAAACTTTCGTGAATTCCAGTCTCCTGGTTTCGTTGGGAGATAGAACCACCACGTTATTCCATTTGTAAGTATAGCTATTTCTACTCCTTGTCGGAAAGCGTAATCGAGAAGTTGACGCTCGTGCTCTTGCAGATCCTCTTTTGGCTTCTTGATTTCTAAAAAGACAAGATTTCGATTCGTTAACCTTAATGAATAATCTACTCGCTTGCCTTCCACTGAATACTCAGGCACAACTTCATCAGAGAATATATTCCAATCGAGGAGAGTAAGAATTTGGAGTATAATCTTTTGTTTAGTTGTTATCTCATCATAATCCAAAATACGTCGGTCAGATCGGATTCTAGTTAGGACCTCTGAAAGAGATTCGTTTGCCATATTTATTTACCCTACATATTAAGTTGTTTTCAGTCCAGTCTTTAGGCTAACTGCTTCATACCTACACACTCACACACTCCACCGAGAAAATCGGCGGGAGGTACTCGGTAAGGAGATGCCAGGATTTACCTTCATTGCGGCTGTTAAATATTTGCCCTGTGCTTGTACCAAGGTACACGCCACAAGGGTCAAATGTATCTACTGCCATTGCCTGCCTGTTCACATTGAAATAAGCGTTCTTGGTTGGCAACCCTTTTGTAAGTTTTTTCCACTTGTTCCCTTTATTTTTGCTTCGGTACACTGCAAACTCGCCATCGGGCGGGCAGCGAAACTCCGCTCCTACCTCAGGCACAACGTACACGGTGTCAGGGTCGTGTGGATGTATCTTTAATGGAAATCCAAACCGTGCGGGCAATCCTTTGTTAATATCAATCCATTTTTTGCCGCCGTTGTCGCTGCGGTACACGCCACAATGGTTTTGCTGGTAGAGAACATCGGGTTTGGCGGGATGTCCCTCCATGTGGTGGACACATTGTCCAACCTCCGGATATTTGTCGGGCATAAAGTCGGCAAGCACACCTTTATTGCGCGGCTCCCATGTTTTTCCGCCATCATCTGTGTAGAACGTCCCTGCCGCAGAAATACCGATATACATTTTCTTTGTATCAGTCGGATGCAAGGCAAAACTATGTACCATCATCCCTCCTGCGCCGGGATTCCATTGCGGTCGTGTCGGGTGGTTCGTCAACGACTCGATCTCGCTCCAGTTCTTTCCTCCATCTTGAGATCTGAACAGCACGCCGGGATCGGCGCCGCAGTACAACACGCCCGGCTCATTCGCACGTCCCAATGCCACGTGCCACACGCGGTTAATCTTTTTGTCTGATCCTTCCTTAAATCGCACAGGAGTTTCTGCCTGCATCCATGTTTTACCAAAATCTTTGCTGTACTGGACGCCCGGTCCATCCCATGGATTTGCACAGGCATACAGCGTAGGCTCTCCGCGAGTATCGAGAATCAGATGATTAACATCCATTCCCTTAATGAAAATATCCTGAAGCTTCCATGTTTTTCTGTTGTCGGTACTGCGAAGCATGAAGCCGCCTTTGTGTGTGCCGATAAGTAAATACAATGCTGATTTCTTTGCCATAAAGAACTCCTTGAATGATTGTTTACCAGAATTGGATACAATGAATAACATAGCCAAACATCATGGAAAAGTCAAATCAAATCCGCCAAAATTATCTAAAATGAAACGTATTCCTTATATTTTGTCGTACCCGACATCAACAGTTGACAATGCCCCAAAATTACCATACCTTTGTATGGCATTAAATTAAATGGAATTAATAAGCAATAGGAAGCGTTTATAGGATTGCATGGTTAATGTTTCAAAATACAAGATAACTGCCTTAATATTGGCAAGTATATTTGCGGTGTTCAACATTGGGGTGCCCATCGTTCTTTATGCGTGTCCAATGATGAACCAAACGCCCTACACTTCTTCATGCTGCGTTGACCAGCAGAGCCAGCAAGGGGTCAACCTTCGGGCATCGATGGATCGATCATGCTGCAAAACTGTGTATGCTGCTGAACGCAACACAACACAATTTGTACAAGGAAAAGACATTTCCAACATTTTGCATTACTCCACTGCTCCAATTCTCCAATGTAATATATTTTTAGTTCTGCAATTAGTAATTATCACACACAAACTTAACTCCCCCTCTCCTCCTCTCGCTGACGATATCCCCGTCTTTAATTCGTCGCTTCTCATTTAACACCCTTATATTCTTCGTAGTATAGCAGCAGTTGCTGCCGATAGTTATTCTGTTAATCAGAATTGACAGATAATATTCATTTAATAGTTGAAGGAATGTAAGATGTTATTTGAGGAATTATGTCTAAAATAAAATTATGTATTCTCGTCCTGCTTCTGCGGACGATTGCCATTGGTCAAGTCGATTCAATTGTCATACCTGAGTCACAGGTATTAGATTTGCAGTTCTTAGTGGCAGAAGCGCTGATGAATAACCCAGACATCCAGGCATCGCTATATCAATGGGATGAAATGGAAGCGAAAGTGAACCAAGAAAGCTCACTCGATGACCCTGAATTACGATTCGAGAGCGAGGAAATGCCCAGGTTTGATTTCAGCCGACCGATGTATCGTCGGTTGGGATTGATGCAAATGTTTCGCTTTCCCAGCAAACTATCGACACAGGGTGACTTAGCCGATATTCGTGCTGAACATGCTCACCACGATCATTTGGAAAAAATTATTGAGATCTTAGAGAATTTGAAGAAGGCATATTACGAACTGTGGTACGTTCAGCAAAATACCGTTTTAACTCAGGAGAATATTCGGTTGATGAATCAGTTCGCACAAATCGCTCTAACAAGGTACGGCGTTGGAATGGTGCCGCAGCAGGATGTGCTAAAGGCACAAGTAGAGATTGCCATGATGAGCAACGAGCTTGTTTCCCTCCGACAACAAGAGCTCAGCGCGAAAACAATGCTCATGGCGATTCTGAATCGCACGCCCAAAGATACGCTTGGCTTTGCTGTCATTCCCGAAGGCATTGAGTTTACTGCATCGCTTGATTCTCTGGAACGTTTGGCATTACAAATACGACCCATGTTGACACATGACTCGTTAGCAATTCAGGAAAGTCAAACAGAGCTGTCCTTGGCGAAGCAAGAATTTCTGCCGGATTTCAAGATAGGTATCGAGCGTGTAACATCTCCAATTGATGGCTTTGGTGGATGGAGCGTGTCAGCAGGTATCACCCTCCCCTTCGCACCATGGACACTTGGGAAAGCAAATGCCCGTAAAGATGAAGCATCTGCAGCAATCCTACGATCTACATCTACGTATAATGCTACACGAAACATGGTTCTCGCTTCTCTACGCGATTTATACTACAAAGCGATGGCAAGCAAACGTCAACTCGATACGTATCGAACAATTATTATCCCACAAGCAGAGCAATCGCTGAGCGCAAGCAGGACGGCGTATCAAACGGGCACAACAAACTTCCTGATGCTCATCGATGCCTATCGGACGCTTGTCATGCTCACAAAAGATTATTTTATGACGCGTATGCAGTTCGAGCAATCTATTGCAGGACTCGAACGAGCGGTTGGGTATCAAAGTCTATTAGTCACAAGATAAAGAAGGAATACTATATGATAAAAAAATTAATTGTAGGTTTATTCTTTGTTATAACAATAGCAGTTATGGGGTATTTGCTGTATCCGTTAAATAAAGGATCGATACAAAACAGTGAACAACAGCAGAAGGAATATTATACATGCCCTATGCATCCTTCGGTTATCTCGGATAGACCGGGCGCATGCCCCGTCTGCGGTATGGCGTTAGTAAAAAAGACCGAGCAGAAGGAAGCTGAATCAGAAGAAATGACAATGCTGCATTCTGTCAGCCTTTCATCAACGCAACGAGTCATGGCAAATATTTCTGTTGCCAAAGCCCTACGGAAGACAGTGAGCAAAGATATTCAAGCTGTAGGCGTCATTAGTTATGCAGAGCCAAGCTATCGGCACATCAGCATGAGATTTCCCGGACGGTTGGATAAGCTCTATCTCTCGTACACCGGACAAACCGTTCACAAAGGCGACCCCGTTGCCGATGTGTACAGTCCCGAAGCTATTTCAGCACAGCAGGAATTTTTGCTTTCACTCGACTCCTACGAACAAGCAAAGCAAAATGAGCTGACGTTTTCGACTTCTTCAATCGAACAGATGCTGGAACAGTCAAAGCACAAGCTGCTTCAGTGGGGATTTACCGAAGAGCAAATTTCCAGACTTAAAGAGACTCGCAAAATAAATTCTCTCGTCACTATCTACTCACAAATCAGCGGGACAGTTGTGAAGAAAAGCGTTGACCCGCAGCATTACGCTGTATCAGGTGAGGATATGTTTGATGTTGCCGACCTTTCGACTGTTTGGATTCTTCTTGATGTGTACGAGAAGGATATTCGCTTCGTTATTCGTGGACAGTCAGCACAGATAACGACAGAGGCATACCCGAACGAGAAGTTCAAAGGGCATGTTGTGTTCATTGACCCTGTACTTAATCCCGAAACTCGAACCATACGCGTTCGAACGGAGTTTCCAAACCCACAAGGAAAGTTGAAACCGAACATGTTTGTTAATGCAAAGATAGCAATTCCCAGAGCCAATGCTCTCGTCGTTCCGTCCACAGCCATTCTCTCAACAGGCAAACGTACAGTTGTTTGGGTTGAAGTGAAGGATAACACTTTTGAGCCTCGTGATGTGGTTGTTGGTTCAACAAACGAAGGCTTCACTGTTGTACTTGATGGACTCAAGGAAGGTGACACTGTTGCAGAAACCGGTGGATTCCTTATCGATTCAGAAAGCGCGCTGCAACAGCCGGCAGCGGCTGACCAACACGCTGGCCACGTAAAGAAAGAAGGACAGTGAGGCATTTATGATTGAGAAAATAATAGACTATTGCGCACGAAACAGGTTCATCGTTATTGTTGCATACCTGCTCGTCATTGGCGCAGGGATTTGGGCTGTCGGCACAACGCCGCTCGATGCGATACCCGACTTGTCGGAAAACCAAGTCATCGTGTTCACTGAATGGATGGGACGCTCGCCGAAGCTGGTGGAGGACCAAATAACATTTCCTCTCGTGACTGCCTTGCAGGGAGTGCCTGAAGTACGTGCAATCCGAGCTCAGTCCATGTTCGGCATGTCATTTATCTACATTATCTTTGAAGATAGAACAGATTTGTACTGGGCACGCAGCCGTGTGCTCGAAAAACTTTCTGTTGTACAATCGTCCCTACCGCAAGGAGCGAAGATGCAACTTGGTCCTGATGGAACTGGCGTCGGGCATGTTTTCTGGTACACGCTTGAAGGAAGCTATGACTTAGGAACTTTGCGAGCAGTTCAAGATTGGTATGTGAAGCTGAACTTGCAAGGCGTGCAAGGCGTTGCGGAAGTTGCCTCCGTTGGTGGTTACGTACGGCAGTATCAAGTGGATGTTGATCCGAACAAGATGAAGGGTTATGGACTGACGCTCGGTGACATTCGAAACGCAGTGATGCGCTCGAACAATGATGTTGGTGGAAAAATTATCGAGGTCTCTGATGCTGAGTATTTTGTTCGCGGGCAAGGCTACATTCAATCTGAGAAGGATGTCCAGAACGTTGTTGTTGGAACGAGTCCGAGCGGAACGCCTGTGTATGTTCGCAACATCGGCACAGTGCAGTTGGGCGGCGATATTCGCCGCGGCTCAATTGAGAAAGATGGCAAAGGACAAGCGGTTGGCGGCATTGTGGTTGCTCGGTACGGCGAGAATGCGAAAGATGTAATTGACCGCGTGAAGCAAAAGATTCATGAGATTACACCCGGACTTCCTCAAGGCGTTCACATCAAAACGGCGTACGACAGAAGCGACCTCATTATGGCTTCAATCGAAACGCTGAAGAGCGCACTCATTGAAGAAGCGATTGTTGTGAGCATTGTAGTATTTCTCTTTCTTCTACATGTGCGAAGCGTGATACGTGTAATTATAGAAATCCCTATCGCTGTTCTAATTGCCTTCATAACCATGAGGCTCGGCGGCATCACATCAAACATCATGTCGCTTGGGGGAATTGCAATTGCTATCGGTGTTATTGTGGATGCATCCATCGTGCTGGTGGAGAATGCGTATCGAAACGTCGCGGAGGCGCAAGAGCGAAAAGGAACGCTTATCACAGAGGATTTCGTAGAGATTTCAATCATGTCGGCGAAGCAGGTTGGTCCTTCAATCTTTTTTGCAGTTGCAATCATGGTTGTATCGTTCCTTCCGGTATTTTTACTTGAAGGACAAGAAGGAAAACTCTTCCGACCGCTCGCGTTCACGAAAACGTTTGTGCTCGCCGGCTCGGCGATTATTGCCATCACACTTGTGCCGATGTTGATGACGATGCTGACACGCGGCAAGTTCCGAAGTCAGGAGCGAAATCCGATTACGCGTGTCTTGAACCGACTCTACGCACCGATAATCCACTGGGTATTGAAGCATCGCAAAACCACCATCGCGCTGAATGTGCTTGCGCTGTTCATTACCGTTCCGATGATATTGAATATCGGTTCTGAATTCATGCCGCCGCTTGATGAGGGAAGTTTGCTCTTCATGCCCGTAACGCTTCCATCGGCTTCGATTACTGAAGTCAATCGCATTTTGCAGGTGCAGGATGCAATTATCAAATCGGTGCCTGAAGTGGAAACGGTGCTTGGTAAGGCGGGCAAAGCTGAAACATCAACTGACCCTGCACCAGTGAGCATGATTGAATCCATCATTCTTCTCAAGCCAAAGTCTCAGTGGCGACCTGGCATGACGAAGAACGACATCATCAGTGAGCTTGATGCAAAACTGCAAATCCCCGGCGTGCGCAACGGCTGGACGCAGCCCATCATCAACCGCATCAACATGCTTTCCACCGGCGTGCGAACAGATTTAGGTGTGAAGATTTTCGGAACAAACTTGGACACGCTTGAACGATTAGCAATTCAGTCGGAACGTATTTTGCGGAAAGTTCCGGGCGCTGCGGATTTGTACGCGGAGCGAACACAAGGCGGCTTGTTCCTTGACATCAAGATTAACCGTGAAGAGGTTGCGCGCTACGGCATCAACCTTGGCAATGTGCAAGATGTGATTGAGACGGCGATAGGTGGAGAAAACATCGGCACCGTGATTCAGGGTCGTCAGCGCTTCCCCATTAGAGTCCGTTATGCTCGTGAGCAGAGAAACAACATTGATGCATTGAGGAACTTGCTTGTGCCGGTGAACGGCGGCGGTGGCGGTGCAATGAATCAATCGTCATCCGTCGCAAGCTCGATGGAAGAAAGTGGTGGCGGTAATGGTCCAATGAGCAGCGGCGGAAGTGGAGGAATGTCCACGGCAAAATTGGAAGGTCGCATTTCGCAGCCACAAATCTCTTTGGTTCCAACGACAGAGACTCGTTCCATTCGTAGCAACGTCTCATCGCGGACATATGTTCCACTTGGGCAGTTGGCAACAATCGAAATGGTTCCGGGTCCGTCAATGATTGGCAGCGAGAACGCACAGCTTCGCTCAATCGTTTTTCTGAATGTTCGTGGGCGAGACATGGGCAGTTTCGTTGGAGAAGCGAAGGAAGTTCTTAGCAAAGAGCTTAAGCTTCCGCAAGGATATACAGTGCAATGGAGCGGACAGTGGGAGAATCAAATCCGTGCAAAACAACGGTTGCAAATCATGATGCCTATCGTCTTCTTCATCATTTATCTCATGCTATATTTTACGACGAAAGATTTTGTTGAAGCGGGGGTCGTCATGCTCTCTGTTCCTTTTGCGCTCATTGGTGGCGTGTATCTGATTTACTTTTTGGGATACAATTTTTCAGTTGCCGTGTGGATAGGATTTATTGCGCTCTACGGCGTTGCTGTTCAGACAGGCGTGGTGATGGTCGTGTATTTGCACGAAGCGCTCGATAAGAAACTGCACGCGCACGCGGAAGGTAAACGGGGTCCCATCACCATGCAGGATATTTACGATGCAACTGTGGATGGCGCAGTTCTACGCTTACGACCAAAGATCATGACAGTAAGTACCGCTCTCATCGGTCTGATCCCGATTATGTGGAGTACAGGTACTGGCGCCGATGTGATGAAACCTATTGCCTCTCCCATGATCGGGGGTTTAATCACATCAGCGATCCACGTGCTTGTCGTAACACCTATTCTGTTCACCATCATGAAAGAGCGGGCGCTGAAGAAAGGTAAGCTCCACATGTCGAAAATGGCAAGCTGGATGAAAGAAGAGTAATTCATTATTTTAATTATCAATCAATAACAAAAAGGAGACTTTATGAAGAACATGATGTTTGTTTTAGTGTCGTGCCTAATATTCTTATTGGCTTGCGCTAAAGAAGAACCAAAACCCCCGAAGCAAGAGGTATTGACTAAAGCTGAAGAGCCCAAAACCAGTACCATGCTTGTTGCTGAAGCTAAAGATAAATTAACTGAAGCAAAGGCAAAACTTGCTGAAGAAGGCAAATACGGCTGCTGCATTAAAGAACCTTGTAATATGTGTGTGCTTGCACACGGAAAATGTGATTGTTACGAAGATCTAAAGAAAGGTGAGCACGTTTGCACAGAATGCTATACCGGCTGGCAGCAAGGTAAAGGTGTCGATGAAAAAATCAAGAAAGAGGATGTAAAAACGAGCCTTGTCGAACATAAACACTAAAAGCATGGTTTTGTTTAGGAACTTCAAACAGGACCATAGCGTTAAGATAAAAGTTATTCTATGCGAACATCCAAGTTTATAAAAAGCTTAGATTTTAGAGGTTTTTCGTTGTTTTTGAATAAATTTCTAAAGACTGTTTTACTTGATTTAGAGATTATATTCTAAATATTGTTATTTAATACTTGCATTTATGAGAAATTTTTGTACATTATATCAGTTAATTATATTCAATTAATAATTCCATAATCTCTAAGGAGTACCCAATGAAGACACGAATGTTGTCAATCCTGATCGCAGCTTTGCTATTAACATTTTCGTTGAGCTTTGCACAGGACAAAGAAGACTGTGAATCAGCAAAGGCTTGTGATACAAAAGCTACAGCAACAAAGTCTTGCAGCATGGAAAAATCAAAAGTCGCTTCCAAGACAACCGAAACTGCAGCAACGAAAGTCATATTTGCTAGCGATAAAAAAACTGTAACAAAAGCATCGACAAAGAGTGTCTCTGATGTTCACGCCTGCCCGGCTATGAATGGCGCAAAGGTATCCGGAGAATGCACAGAAGCCGAAAAGGCACATTGCGATGCTATCAAGGCCAAGATGGTTAAAGCCGATAGTAAAGCTGATTGTTGCAAGGATAAAGCAAAGACGGTAAAAGCTGAAAAGAAAACTCAGACGGAAAAGACTGAGGCAAAAGGTACAAACTAATCTAAATCAAAGTTGATTGAGAAGCCGTCGTGAGCAGTCATGACGGCTTTTCTTTTTTGTAGAAACAGCCATTTATTTATATATTAAGGCATGAGCTCAGACCGTTTTTGCACGAAGTGTGGTACCCCGTTAAAAGAAGGCGGTAAATTCTGTGCTGCTTGCGGGAGCCCTGCGGCGGAAATAAAAGAAACGGTATCCCTTCCCTCCTCGTCAACGACGGTCAAACATCCAATGTCTCGAAAAGCCAAACTTATATATTCACTTTTTGCTTTGGGCTTAACGAGTATCTTTCTTTTTATCTTCATGAATCATCTCCCCGGTGGTGGGCATCCTGTTATCTCGCAACAACCCGATGTATCGATGCCCTCACTTACAACAGATAATTCATACTCTCCAGTGCCCATCGATGCAACGACTGATGGTGGGACTATTTCTTTCTCCCTTGCATTGCTGCTCGACAAAAGAATTGTAGAGTTTGAATACCAAACCACGACATCCACCACTCCCCTCTTAGCATTTATTTCACCACAAGGGAAATTAGTGACTGCCATTCGTATGTGTGAACCATGCAATGCAAAAACGTTTCGCATCGAAGGCGATGAATTAGCCTGCGGAAATTGTGAGACACGGTGGAAACTCGGTAACCTGGAAGGAATTCAAGGCTCATGTCAAAAATATCCGCCAGACCCGATACCGAGTCAGGTTATCGGCAGTCGGGTTGTTATTAATGAAGATGTTGTTAAAAACTGGAAAATGAGAATATAAACTTTAACATTATACAACTACTTTAGGAGCAATCATGAAAATAGTTATTATTTCTGTTATTGCAGCAATTCTAATATCTGGATGTCAAAGCGGTGAAGGAATTGAGACTGCATCAATACAAGCAAACACGATGGTGTGTGGCATGTGTGAAAAGACAGTTAAGAAGGCTGTGTTCGCAGTGGAAGGTGTAAAAGATGTAATTGTTGATGGTGACAAGAAATTTGTGAAAGTAAAATATGTCCCAGCCCAGACAAACCTTGCCACGATCGAACGAGCAATCACTGAAGTAGGTTACGATGCGAATGATGAGAAGCGTGATGCAGATGCGTATGAAAAGCTCGATGAGTGTTGTAAGATTGACTAGTATAACAGACCTTGAGTCGTATAAACAAAAAGCAGCTCTTAACAAGCTGCTTTTTTATTAATTATTGCTTTCTTACTGGTAAAGGTAACGAGCTTAGTCCTTCTCTTTTGCCTCCTGTACCCTTCTAATTATCGTCAGTACAAATCCAACAACCAGCGTTATCGTCCCCATCCAGACAAGATTGATATAGGGTTTAATACTTGCCTCAACCACCAACGATTCTACTTTTGGTGTATCGTCGGTATTACCGTGATTAGCAATCGATATTTCGACTTTAGATTGAGACTTATCTTCCCTATTAGGTTGTAATTTAACGATTGAAAATTCAACTGCATTGTTGGCAAGCTTCGCAGATACATAGTTAGGACCAGAGGATGTTCGCTTAAACTGCGGCGTAACCGTTTCTTCAATGTCATCATGCTTTACGTTGAAAATAACTCCAATGGTAACATCTCCTTCCGTCACCATTTTCCCTTTCTCTTCATCGTTGAAATCAAAGTCAACAAACGTTACTTTCATTCCATCGATATCTTTGGTTTCGCCTTTATTAAAGGCATAGGATTTTCCTTTAGTGTCATCAGGTGATTCAACGGAAAGTGGTGTAACGTAAAAATCCTTTGTATACATATTCAGGATATCGGGGTGTCGCATCATACCGTTTGTAAAACTGCTGTAGCGCATCACCGGCATAACATTGTACACTTCATTCGCATACTGCACCTTGACATTAAATCCATACCGCTCTTCATCGAGGGCATGATTTCCTAAATAGGTTAACGTGTATCCATGAAGAATTTCTACCGGCTTACCTTGCTGGAGCGTGACTGTTTGTTTATCATCATATTTTGCGCTTGAAACAAATCCAAGGAAAAGCAATGCAATGCCGATATGCGCGATAGCGCCCCCTGCATATTTAGGGTTACCTTTAAATACTCGGTATCCAACCATAAGATTCACGAACAGGGCAAACGATGATGCAAATGAGAACAATACAATAACACTATCTCTTACCCCAAAAATAATTAACCCTATAGTAAAAACAACTGAAGAGATTGTCGGATACGTTAGATTCTTCATTAAATCTTTCATATTCGATGTTCTCCACCATAGCAACTGGCCTATGCCGGCAAGCAGGGCTATAACAATACCAAGTGGCAGTGTCGTTTTCACATAGAACGAAGTATCAACAGCAGCTGCCTTGCCTTTGAGAATGTTTGTTATAATCGGGGAAGAAGTTCCGATCGTAATAAAGACTGCCGCAAAACAAATTGTGAAAGCACCTAAGAAGAGAGCAAACTCACGAGAGTATATGCTATGCTCTACAGGTACCTTTGGCATTTCTTTCATACGGAAGAGTAACAAGCCAAATCCATACATGCCAAAGAGAGTCATGACGCCGAGCAACAGCCAGTATGCCCACATACCAGGATCAACAAAAGAATGAACACTCGTATCTCCTAATACACCGCTGCGTGTAAGAAATGTACTGTATAGTACCATGATGAAGCATAAAATACTGAGAACAAAATTTGTTCTAACAAATGTACCGGACCTGCGCTGAGCCATCATGGTATGAATTGATGCAACAGAAACAAGCCACGGAATTAACGATGAATTCTCAACCGGATCCCATCCCCAATATCCACCCCACCCCAACGTTTCATATGCCCAATAACCGCCGAGAATAATTCCAGTACCAAGCACTGCAGACCCAAACACCGTCCATGGTTTAGCAACCTTTACCCAGCTTTGGTAGTCTTTCCTCAACAATCCAGCTAATGCGAATGTATATGGTACTGCCATAGATGTGAAGCCAATAAATAGTATTTGAGGATGAATCACCATCCAATAATTTTGTAATAGCGGATTAAGTCCTTTTCCTTCTGCTGGGAACTGTGCCCAGATTCCTTTTGCCTGATCAAGCCAAACAAAATTAGTTACACCGGGAGGAATAATACCGGTATGTATAAGGTCATTCGGAAATGTGTCCCAAATATATGTAAACGGATTTTTCACAATTAACATCAACAAAAGAAACGTGAGCACAAGTGACCATACAAACATCACAGTAGATTCATATCCTTTCTTAGATGCGTACTGCATTAATACAATACCTGTGATTGCTGTGTAAAGCGCCCAGAGCGAGAAGCTTCCCTCCTGACCCGCATAAAATGTTGAAATCAGAAGCGGTGTGGGTAAGTCAGACGAGCTATAGTTCCAAACGTAAGAATATTGGAACTGATGTGTCAAAATAAAATACATTAAAAGCGCGGAAAACAACATGATGAGCGCAGCAGTAAAATGATACGCATATCGTGCTATGCTAAGCGATTCAATTGAATTTTTTCGGAATGAAAAATAATAAGCACCTGTAGAAATGAGTACTGCTACAAATGCAACTTTTACTAAGATGACACCGATCATATAGGAGTAGTTAAAAGTACAGAAAGAACAATTATAATGATTTCTTAACAGTATTAGCGTCGGCTTCGTATTTCGAAGGACATTTGGTCAGGATATCCGTTGCATGAAAGTATCCATCCTGATATCGCCCTTTAACAACAACTGCCTCAGCAAGTTCAAAATTGTTTGGTTTAGCTCCATCAAATATTACTTTCTCTTCTTGTCCCTTATCATCTTTTAGATAAAACACAAACTGAGCTTTGGTATAGTCGAAGTACGATTCTTTTTCTATCACTAATTTTCCCTTTACTTGTACCTTCTTGTGAGAGGTTATTGCTGAACGGAAATCCGTGTATTCGACATTAGTTTCTACAAATGAAATAGCACCAAAAACAAGAGCTATAACAATAACAATACTTGCAATAATAATTTTGATTTTCATGTCATCCTTTACTTTTCATTTGTTTTTCTATTGTCGATATTTTCTTATCAAGTCTCATTAAATATGAAAAAATGCCAATCCAGCAAACAAGAACTATGGTAAGAACAATATATAATGAATGCTGTGAAAAGAAATCGTACACTTAAGCTCCTTGTGAAAGTTGATGATATTCAAGACGTCCTAATCGAATTCGCATACGCAGCATCCAAACATAGAGCGCAGTAAACCCGGCAAGTGAACTAATGAATACCGTCAGCATTGTGGCATTCATATGAACTTTACCTTCTGTATTAATAATGGGTTCTGGATGCAGGCTTGCCATGATTCGAGGCATAACAAATATGAAAAACGGCACTGTAACACCTGCAATGATGGCATATACTGCTGAAAGAGTTGCACGTTTCGATTCGTCTTCTAGTGCAGAGCGTAATGCAAAATAGGCGCCATAGATTAATAAAAGAATAAATATGGAAGTTTCTCTCGGATCCCAATTCCAAAATGATCCCCAATTAAATTTCGCCCAGATCGATCCTGTTACTGTGGCTAAAATGCAAAAGAGTAATCCAAGCCCTGCCGAAGCGACAGATTTAATATCGTCATCGATGTTCTTTGATTTGAGATATTTAATACCATACATCATAGCAACAAGAAATGCTACTACAGTCGTCCACGACATCGGAACATGAAAAAAAAGAATGCGCGCTTTCTCTTCTAAGCCCGTAATAATCGGATACTCGTACCATGCCTGAGGATTTGCAACAACTGGGAAAGCAAATGCCACAATGATCACAACAGTAAGCCAAATTCCTAACAATAACTTCAAAAACATAGAGTTCGTTTTGTTCTTTTCAAACTAAGATACATAATAAATGATTCTGTGGCAAAAAAAACCAATCTTACTCTTTCCAAATATACTCAAATACTAAGTACGAAACTGTAACAATAACTACAAAATACGACACTAGGACCTGGAACTCACCTATTGCCTCGGTAAAAAAAGCTCCTTCAACTGCTAGTCGTGTCGCATTGATTACCGTAAGCAGTAATGGTAACAGTATAGGAAACGAAAGAACAGGATATAACGTGCCTTTAGTATTAGCCTTTGATATTATCGCGGCTATAATGGTAGATGCTGAAGCTAACCCCAATGTACCAAGCATTAATGTAACGGTAAATATAAGATAATTCTTTACAAGAAAATCGTTAATCAATATTATATACAGTACGACAGCTATGACATTTAGGATACATAACAAAACGAAATTAAATAATAGTTTGCCAAAAAAAACGTTGAGAGACTTCGTCAGAAGCTGTAATGTCATGACGGTTCCACGTTCCTCCTCGCTCACGAACGTTCGTGATAGCCCCGACATCGATGAAAAAAAAATTACAATCCAAAGCACTCCGGATAACACATTAGGGGATACATCCTCGCTACCGATAGAAAAAAGAACTATAGACAGTGTCGTAATGATAAACATGAAGAGTGCATTGAGTGCATATCGTGTGCGAAGCTCAGAACGAAGTTCTTTACGAAAGATAACATATACTTGCTGCATAGATATCATCTAACTAATTCTCTATGCTTAGAGTACATGGTCGTTTAAATTAATTATTTCGCTGCATAGCTCAGTCTCTTCACGAACATTCGATGCAACAATAACGATACTTCCCTTTTTATATTCATCAATGATATCATACACAAATCTAATTCCTTCGGTATCGAGATTAGCAGTTGGCTCATCAAGAAAGAGTATCGGAGGTTGATGTAAAAGTGCGAACACATATTTCAATCGTTGTTTCATGCCGGAGGAATACGTGCGAACGGCATCGTTCCTTCGTGCGAAAAGACCTACTCTTTGCAGCAGCCCATCGATATCTGCATTCTTAATTCTTCGAAGCTCTCTAAAAAAGGTGAGATTCTCAGCGGCTGTGAATTCATCATACAATTGTAGATACGGTGAGACTAAACCTATATGTCGATACATATCTTCGTTTGCAACATCTTCACCGTCATACGATAACTTGACAGATCCCGAAGTGGCAGAGAGCACGCCAGCAAGAATTTTGATTAGCGTAGATTTACCGGATCCATTTCTTCCCGTAATAGCCAGTGTTTGAGATTGTTGAATAGAAAAATTAATCTTCGCAAAAATATTACGATGACTAAACGCCTTCGTTAAATTCTGAGCATGTAGTGAAATCGTAGGCATTATTTTCTTATTAAAGCAAATTTGCCAGTGTATTGTTTGTTATCAACTGTAATAACGTAGAAATAAATACCAGAGTTTGCTTGTTCATGCCTTTCGCCCTTTCCGTCCCATGTGATATATGGTTCGGAGGGCTGAATTTCTCTTATAGGCAGTTCTTTGGAAATCAATCTTTCAAGTGCACCACTAAAGACAGACAACGATGCATATGTATCAACAACAGGAGGCAATCGAAAATGAACTACATTTGTACCGTTCGAAAGATAAGGATTAGGATAGACAAGGACATCATTGACAACCGATGGAACTGATTCTTGAGTAGACCAGCGCTGTGGATCTGATACGTTTAATTTTACATGTACGCCATTTGAGAGGTGCTTAAACGTTTCGTCACCGCTCTCAGCAATTGTATATGACAAACCCTGTAGGGCTGAAGTGATCGTAGCTGTATTCACATTCGAGATTATGACCATCATTTGCGCATTATCAATAATGACGGGATGATAAACCGAACTCAGCACCTGAATTGAGTCGAGTATAATTCTCTGTGGCGGAGTATATTGTGCTACATTTCTTACTCTCATTGGTGGGTAATTAATTCCTTCAGAATAATACTTTACAGTATCACAATTAGGTCCCGTATTATTGTTCCAAAGTGACCATTCCAAAAACGCTTGTCGAAATGAGCCGCCTGCTTCAGTTAACGCTTGATCAATAGCTTGAATGCTCGTATTCATTCTCATGTTTTCCCAAGAACGCAACATAATATTTGGAGAATATCGTTTTTCAATAAATTTTCCCCAAATAGCCCTGCTGTACTCAATACTACCATTATATTCTGTGAATCGTTTACTTGGATATGAGAATTGTGATTGTTGTGAAAGACTATTTGTTAGATATTGGTAATAATCATCAACATCATTATATGCTACATCTTCCATCCATGTCGAAGTGATCTCATTAAAATAATAGTCTACTAAGCCCCACGTTCCATATGCGCCAAGTTGAATTGCGTGATGGAATTCGTGAGCTGCTGTAACCTTTAAGCCCGGAATACCTCTACTCGATGGGTAAACGTCGCAAAAATCATTATCAATTTCTATATATGTTTTGTAGCGTGATGGGTTTCCTGAATTAAGCGGATTAGGATCGGGAAATGTCCTGCCATATAGCCCAAACCCTAATTCATGAACATCAATCCAATATGTATTATCATTCTGAAGCGGTGGCTGTGCATAACCAAGAGAATTTATTTCTAAATCCCATACTTCATTGAAATACTTGCCCACGGAGTCGATATATTGCTCGACGGTGTTAGGAAGTCGTTGACAACCAAGAGTAGTTGATACAAGAGCAGGTGCTTCAAATCCGGTAGTATCATAAAATATTTTGAAATGACCGATGACACGACTCTTCTGTCTACTCGGTGGAGCAAGTAATATCATGAGATGCTGCTTTTGTAGCTCGGAGAACTCCTTCCAGTGTTCAATCACATCAAACGATAATTGTAAGCCGCACTTGCCGCTATATTCTGTGGAGTTTTTGGACTTACTAAGACCTATACTTCGCATTTGCTCAAGGCTCTGAATAATATGCGCGGACTTATTACTCTGTGTTTGATCTTCCTGAAAAAGGTTTATAACACAAAACAACGTTGAAAGAATTAATGAAAATGTTATTTTAATAATTACAGGCATCACTTATCTTCTAAAGAAATGATCTTGAATGTGCCTTGAATTTTATCGGTAAGAATAAGCTCTGGGACGTTATCTCCGTCAACATCACCTAATTCAAAACTACCTAATCCTTCTGATGCGGCTAAACGAATCGGAGGTGAAAATGATCCATTACGTTTGCCAAAATAAAGTTGAATTGCTTTCCGAATGTCATTCTGAAAAACAAGATCTGATAATCCATCATTATTTACATCAATAACTTGCAAGTTTTCGGTTTTTGTTATGTTCACGGAGCGCTTTATCGTATACGCTGGTTGATCTTTGATGGCATCCTTGCTACCCAAAAAAAACATTAAGGAGTTTTCTGGTTGGAGGAGATTAATGATAACGTCTGAATATCCATCGTGATTAATATATGCTGTCCAGATGTTTGCTTGGACTACTTCTGGGGATTCAAATGTCCAGAATAATTGCGGCTCATTGAATCTATAATTTGCCCCACCAGACGAAAAGAATATGTGTTCTTTTTTACGTTTTTCGTCATAAGCTGTAAAAATAATATCTAGAAAAGCATCTTGATTGCTATTGAGTATGACGGCATTGAATAGAGGGGTATTTATTTTCGGTGTAATATCTCGTTCAACAAATCTTGCAGGTGCAACTTGCTCATATGCAACTAAGGAAACATTTTGTTTCCCAGAATGATGTTCAAGTGAAATGATTTCAAGATTGCCAGATAATGAATCTATGCTTGAGTATAGAATTTCAGGTTGTCCCTCAGTAGGCAATGAAAATGATTTGCTGGAATAATCAGAGAGATTAATTTCCATAATTGATATGTTGTTTGCTTCCGAATTTGATCCCAAGAAGATTGCAGTACTATCTCTGTAAGTGATGTGTTTCAGTGTGTTAGAGACAGATGTGTTGAGAAAAGGAATTTGTCCATAAAACAAACCGGAATCATGATTGAAAAAGACAGAGATTTCGTTTGAGCCTGAATGTGCAACAATAATGTCATTCCATCCATCATTATTGATGTCTTTCACAACCACATCGCTCGGCTGTAGCCCTGTCGCAAACGTATTTTCTGTTTGCCGCGCTGGTGGCAGTAATGCATTGTGTAGTAGACGAATTCTTGGAGAAGATTGATCGAGAATAGCTGCACTAACATACTTTGCCTTACTATAATGTACAAATGCTAAATCTGTCGGCAGTTTACCAGCATAATAGACAATCTGTTCACCCATGTTACCACTGCCGTTATTAAGGTATATACTCATGCTTGTGGCATGCTTATCAAGGAGGCAAATATCATTTCTGCCGTCACCGTTTATATCTTTTACACTAACGTTTGTAAACATCCTATCTCGACGTATTATTTGATGCACAGGATAATTACCCAAGCCGTCACCGTTCAATATCTGGATTGAAGGATCATCCGGAAACGTCGCAACAATGTCCTTAATATTATCTGCATTAACATCAACAATATGAAATTGCCACGGCTCGTATGAAAATGATAATTCCACAGGATCGCTGAACCTCATCTGACCAAAGCCAGTATATACCAGTAAAGAATTCGAAACCCAATTTGTAGCTATGAGATCACTAATGTTATCAGAATTAATATCAGTAACCAATAGAGCGCTATAAGAATATTCTGGAAGGAGCACAGTATCCCTAACAAATGTTCCATTCCCTTTTCCCAGATAGACTGATATACCTAACTCTTTCTTACCGAAAAGCAGAATATCTGTTCTTTTGTCATTATTAAGATCAGCAGCAATGAAGTGATCATAAAAACCTTCAACCTTATTTTTCCAACTAAGGTGAAATTTTTCTCTTGGCTTACCAATCAATACCTCGATGTGTCGAATACTGTCTGTCAAAATGATAATATCTGAATATCTATCATGATTACAATCGCCTTCTACAGCCCGGGCAATTGGGAGGTCTATATATACGCTCGTAGATCGCCAGGAAAGGTTCTTTTTTGTCTGGAAGTTAATATGAATTTGTTTACCGCCATACGAGGCAAGATCTTCATACTTATCGCCGTTAAAATCACCAACGAGCAATCCAAAAGCATTTTTAGCAGACTTGAGTTCCGAGACGATGCCAAATGTTGTATGATAACTCTGAGCATGAACTATCGCAATACCGCAAAAATGAATAGCATAAAAGATAAATATAAGGCATCTTGAGTTATAGATTCGTACCAAGATTTGTTTGAAACGCTCCTTTAATTTATTTGATTGCTTGACGTCTTTTTAATCGCTGATTGCGTCGTGCAAGTGCTTCTTTATAACGCCGTTTTTCTATAAGTGTTTGAGGAATCACAGGCTGAACGTGAACCGGTACAAGATGATCATCTACGGCAACAAATGTTAGATACGCCGTATTAGCGGTTTTCTTGTCACCTGTAAGTTGATTTTCCGATACGACGTGAACGCCAACTTCCATCGATGTGTCAAACGCACGATTCACAGAGGCGCGTAAGGTAACAACTTCACCTAAACGTATAGGCTGATGAAATACGAGATCATCTACAGCAGCCGTTACACAAACTTTATTCGAATGTCGCTGAGCCGCAATTGCTGCTGCAATATCCATCCACTCCATCAAGCGTCCACCGAGGAGATTTCCAAGCTGATTTGTATCGTTCGGTACAACAAGCTGCGTCATTTCAACCTGCGAGTCACGTACATGACGTTGCTTATTTACACTTGCGTGTGTTCTGCTCATATGCTTATCAGATTAACAATAAAAGTGTTATCACTCATGAGAGGATGTGCCTAATGCGGAAGATTGAGATTTCAGATGCTCGTTAATGTTACGCTGCAAAGATTCTGCTTCACTTTTTAATGCACTTTGCGGATACTTTTGCAAGAATTTAATTATCTCCTGCCCTGCTTCATCGTACTTTTTTCTTGAAACAAGCGCCTTTGCTTTCCCTAATAATGCAGGTTCTGCGTATTGAGTATCGTGATACTTTTCTACCACTGTGCTGAAATATATGGTCGCTGCTTTATTATACTCCATTTTCATATAAAGCTCAGCCGTATCATATATTTTCTTTGCCAATCGAGTGTTGAGTTCTTTAATTTTTAATTCAGCATCACGAACAAGTTCATGTGTAGGATAATATTCAACAAATGTTTGCAATTCATCAATTGCGTTTCTGGTATAGATCTGATCGAGTGATGATTCAGGAGAGAGGTTGTAGAAGCACATGGCTATGTTATATTGTGCCATAGAAAGTAGCGGACTTGCCTCCATATTACGTTTCAATATCCGATACTCTTCAGCTGCTATCAAGTATTCTCCGAGTTTGAAATGACAATCGCCCAAATAATACTGAGCGTCATCTGCAACCGTGCTTCCCGGGAACTGCAGTTTAACGATTTCAAATTCATTGATAGCTTCAAGATAATCCTCATCGTTAAATTTCCTCATTCCCAGTTCGAAGCGTTCTTCAGCGGAAAGATTCAGCCTAACGTCGGATGAACTACATGAAGCTGAAAGGAAGGCGCCTATGATTACAACAAGGGCCAAACTCCAGCGATTGAGTAAAATTATTTTATTGTTCATTAGCTTCTTATATGAAATAATAAATATATGGCAACTCCTGTTGCACCAATGATGACGAACGGCTCAATAATTTTGTCTATAAAATTATCAGGAGGTAATTCAGCATGCGTAACATTGAGACCTTCCTGCTCAACCCTGTCGATCTGGTCCACAGCAATTGTATCGACAAATGTTCTGGAATGCGTACGGCTTAGTAATACTTCACCGGAACGCTGACGTTTCAACTGATGTGAGAGTTGGACTGATACTTCTCTCTCAACACTCTTTGTTCCAAACATACCATCCTTAAACATCCTAATATAACGAACTTGCATCAATATAGGATTCACATCAAGTCTGTATTGTGAATCTGATACATTTTTATTCTCTGTGAAAACATGCATTTGAAGAAATTGAAATTTCGATGTGATAGATTGTTCAATAATCCACCTATCCTGTTGTTGCATCACCGCAACTGTAACGCTATCGCCGGGGAGCAGATGCACACTATCTACTATCTCGCCAATAATATTTTGGATGGCATCTTGAATTAATTCTAGATTAGTTTTTGGTGTGAATGGTTCAGCAATCTTCTCTTGTGCATATATCGGCTGAAAAATAAATAACAAGGCAAAAGATAATAGATACTTTTGACAATGTCTTGAAGTGCCAGAGCACTTTCCGGTCACATGATTAGGCGTAAATTCCTCTTACTTTTAATGTCTTCGCAACTTTGTCGATAGCGAGAATATACGCTCCAATTCTCATCGGGACATTATACTGTTTAGCCGCATTGTAGACAGAATCAAAGGATTGTCGCATCATACGTTCTAATCGTCTATTGACACGATCTAATGTCCAGAAATATCCTGCTCGATCCTGTGCCCATTCAAAATATGAAACTGTTACGCCGCCAGCATTGGCAAGAATATCTGGTATAACTAGTATTCCTTTTTCTAAAAGAATAGGGTCTGCACTTGCATCGGTAGGTCCATTAGCTCCTTCACATATAATCTTTGCTTTAATATGAGGGGCATTAGTTGCAGTGATCTGTTCTTCTTTGGCTGCAGGTACCAATACATCGCATTGCAGCTCAAGAAGTTCTTCCTGTGAAATTTTTTCGCCTTCAGAAAAGCCTTCTAATAATCTATGTTTACTGACCCACTCTATGGCTCTGGGAATATCTATTCCCTTTGCATTATAGTACGCGCCGCTCACATCGGAGATACCAATAATTTTGCACCCCTGTTCCATCAATAATTGTGCGCTCACTGAGCCGACATTGCCAAACCCTTGTACAGCTACTGTAGCTCCTTTTGGCTGTATACCTAATTTTTCTAGTGCGCACAATGTAACAATCATACAGCCTCTACCAGTTGCTTCTCGACGACCAAGCGAGCCACCAAGAATAAGTGGCTTTCCAGTAACAACGGCAGTTTCGGTTCGGCGCATATGCATACTGTAGGTATCCATCACCCAAGCCATAATCTGCTCATTGGTGTTCATATCGGGTGCAGGAATATCACGATCAGGCCCAATAACGTCGATGAGATTGGAAGTATACCGGCGTGTGATTTTTTCTAATTCAATTTTTGTTAATTTTGTTACATCGCATTTCACAGCACCTTTTGCCCCTCCAAAGGGAATGTTCATGACAGCGCATTTCCACGTCATCCATGCTGCAAGCGCTTTCACTTCATCGAGTGTGACGTCTGGTGAATAACGTATACCTCCTTTAGATGGTCCAAGGATATCATTGTGAATGACACGATAGCCTTCAAAGATTTCAATCTTCCCGTCGTCCATCATAATCGGTATCGAGACGATCACTTGTTTGACAGGCGTCTTGAGATATTCATAGAGACCAAACTCAAGATTAAGAATTTCAGCGGCAACATCGAACCGCTTCATCATCGATTCAAAGGGGTTCTCTTTATCAGTTATGGGTGTGGGTTCGTGATGCAGTATAGGTGATTCTATCATTTAATCCTTAATATAATCTTTTAAAACTGATTAACTTAGTGAAGACAAAATTCTCAAACAGCACCCATGGCTATTTGCTGTAAACGCTCTATGCGCTCAGCAATAGGAGGATGTGTCGAGAACAATTTCATGACTCCACCACCTCGTAATGGATTAACAATGAACATGTGTGCCGTTGCAGGAGAAGCGTTTTCCATCGGCAGTTGTTCTGACTTACGTTCAAGTTTCTCTAACGCATTTGCAAGCGATAGGGGTCTACCGGTAAATTGTGAGGCACCTGCATCAGCAGAAATTCTCTCGAACGGGATATTGCCATCTGGACCAAAACAGCTGCTATCGGCGCAAGAATCAACATTGCTAACTCTCCGAATCCGTTCGAATCGCGTCGATCATTACTGCCCCTTCCAGCGAACATCATTGACCAGCCTGCCATTCGAGCAATCATTGTAATTGCACCTACCATTGTTGCTACGATCGAACCTGTCAATATATCACGATGCTTTATGTGAGCAAATTCATGAGCTATAACCCCTTCTAATTCATCTTCGCTCAGGATGTTCACAATACCTTCTGTAGCTGCTATAGCAGCATGATTCGGGTCTCGGCCTGTTGCAAAGGCATTAGGAGTTTCTCCCGGAATGATATATACTTTTGGCATAGGAAGGTTCGCCACATTTGCAACTCGGGAAACAATTGCAAAAAGTTTTGGAGATTCTGCTTGAGTTATTTCTTTAGCACGATACATCATCAATACTATTTTGTCGGAAAACCAGTACGATGCAAAATTCATCAGCAACGAAATCCCAAAAGCCATAATCATACCTTGCTCTCCACCAATTAAGGAGCCAACAAGTAGTAGAAGTACGGTCATCAGCGTCATCAAAAAGACAGTTTTAAGCGAATTCATAGTCTCAATAGATTATTAAACATTATTTTCGTGTAAAATGTATGCAAATTTTAGGTAATTATCAAGAAAATGTAAAGAAACCACAATCACAGAAACATAATAATCTTAATGAGTGTTACAGATATGCGAAGTCTGAATGGCAATTTTCTTCGTATATTTGTTAAATGTATAGTTGTTACAATCATATAAAGGATTTATGCTTATAAAACGTGCACCAGACATATCATCATCTGAAATTACTGACGAAAACCTATATAACAACAGGCGAAAGTTTCTTCGAACCTCTGCTTCTGCTTTACTCGGTGTTGTAGGAATCGGCTTACTTGATAGCAAATTAAGCTCTGCTCCGCTTAGTGAATCTGATGATCCGGTTATCACCCCAAAAGGTCCCTATGATACTAACGAGAAACAAACACCCTATAAAGATGTGACAACCTACAATAACTTTTATGAATTCGGAACAGATAAAGAAGACCCGTACCAAAACGCTCAGAATTTTAAGACCAAACCTTGGTCGATAACAGTTGAAGGATACGTCAAGAAACCAGCTATATATAATTTGGAAGACATCCTTAAGCCTTATAAACTTGAAGATCGAATTTACCGAATGCGTTGTGTTGAAGGATGGTCGATGGTGATTCCCTGGTTAGGCTTTCCTCTCAAAGACTTAATCAATCATTTAGAACCAACATCTCAGGCTAAGTATGTAGAATTCACCACCCTGCTCAATCCCAAACAAATGCCCGGACAAAATCGTCGCGTCCTTGATTGGCCCTATACTGAAGGACTGCAAATGGATGAAGCGATGCATCCTTTGGCAATACTGGCTGTTGGATTATATGGAAAACAACCAATTCCTAACCAAAATGGTGCTCCAATACGGCTTGTTGTTCCGTGGAAATATGGCTTCAAAGGAATTAAATCAATTGTTAAGATTCGGTTTACAGATCAGCAGCCAAAGACAACATGGGCTGAGTCGGCCCCTGGAGAATATGGCTTTTATTCAAATGTCAATCCAGAGGTTGACCATCCTCGCTGGAGTCAAAAGACAGAACGACGTTTAGGAGAATTCTTTAAACGCAAAACATTAATGTTTAATGGATATGCAGATCAGGTAGCTTCGATGTACACCGGCATGGATTTGACGAAGAATTTCTAACAGCGTAAGTGATTTCAGTAAAATTGATGAAATGGGCAATTAAACCCACTGTGTTTCTTGCCTGCCTCACTCCCGTTTGTATTCTTGGATGGAACTTGTTTACAGATAATCTTAGCGCTAATCCAATTGATGATATTACAGATACTACTGGTACATGGACATTGCGTTTCCTCATGATTACCTTATCCATTACACCATTACGTAAGTTAACTGGATGGAACAACTTGATACAATTACGGAGGATGCTCGGACTGTTTGCCTTCTTCTATGTCTGTTTGCATTTCATTACATACATTTGGCTGGATAAATTCTTCGAGTTTGAAGAAGTTTGGAAAGATATTGAGAAACGTCTCTTCATAACGGTTGGATTCACTGCTTTTGTTCTCCTGATCCCATTGGCTGTTACGTCGACGAAGGGAATGATTAGACGATTAGGTGGAAAGCATTGGAATACATTACATAAACTCATTTACATTGCAGCAATGTGTGGAGTCATTCACTACCTCTGGCTCGTGAAGGCTGACATCCAGCGACCTTTAACCTATGGTGGTGTACTCACTTTCCTTTTGGGGTACCGTCTATATGATTACTTAAGGAAACGATCTAAGCCGAAACGTGTAGCTCCTTCCTCTTTATACGCAAGCTCAGAATAGGTGCTGAATAGTAACAATTCAGCTAGACAGGTAAACGTGCAAATAACCCACCTTCAGTTAACTCAAGCGGAGCAAGTTATTCCTCTTCACCTATTCTCAGTTTCTCAAGCACGGAGAAATCTTCTAAGGTAGTCGTATCACCAGTAACCGAGCCATTCGAAGCAATCTCCCGTAAGAGTCGTCTCATTATCTTTCCACTTCGCGTTT
>Ga0247727_10001335_pt1 | contig 59087 bp, 62 predicted proteins | sample WisWelCaveWW1625_FD_202498 | JGI IMG/M metagenome (GOLD analysis project Ga0247727, IMG submission 202498) | Biofilm microbial communities from Wishing Well Cave, Virginia, United States - WW16-25 | ecosystem: Environmental > Aquatic > Deep subsurface > Groundwater > Cave microbial mat | place...
GATGTGGTTGATGCCGGTGACTGTCATGACCTGGAGGCTACGACCTCGCTTCGGCCCCCGGACCCGCCGCCAGGGCCGTCGTGCGCCTCACTTCGGCAGGAGTGGGACGTTCGCCTAGAGCAGGCCCTTGGAGCTCGTCGTCCGCGTCTGATCAGCCGCCCAGCGGGCAAACGAGGTGGATGTCCTCAGGCTCGCGGGCGAACAGGTCCGAGTGCACGGGATCGGCTAGCCGGCACCCGCGCCCGAGGTAGAAGCCGACTGCGGCCCCGGTGGGGTTGGCCGAGACGTAGAGGGACCGGGCGTCGGCCTCGCGGGCGAGGGCGAGGCCGGAGTCCCATAGCGCCGAGGCCGCCCCACGCCGTCGATGGGCCCGGCTGACGTGGAGCGTCGCGAGCCACGCGAGTCCCGGTTCGAACGTCGGATGCACCGTCGCGAGGCCCATGAGCTCACCGTCGTCGTCGAACGCGCCGAGCAGGGTGGCACCATCGGCGACGACTGACGCGCAGAAGGCGATCTGGCTGGCGACGCTGTGGTCGCCGGAGCCATTCGGATCCCACGTCGGGACGTTGGCCATGAAGACCGGCGCCTCGACCAGGCGACCGTCCTCGATGCGGTACTGGACCTCCACGTGCTCCGACCGATCGATGGAGGCGACCAGGGCAACGTCGCTCGGCTCCAGACGCCGGACGTTCATGACCGAGGAAGCCCCAGCCCGTAGAACTGCCAGCGCTGAGTCACGGCCAAGCAGAGCGAAACCACGAGGAGGGCCACCCGGACAGCATGCCGGACAGGCACGCGGGAGACGCCCCACTCTGCCCGGAGTAGTCACCGAGCACCAGCGACCGAACGACGCGGCCAATTGCCGCGCCGGTGCGCTCGAGCCGGCGTCTCGGTGGCACGCTGCCATCGCGTCGACACGACGACGCAGACGGCGATACGTAGAGGGCCAGCGCCGCAGATCTGGCGCAGACGTGAACTCTCTCGCTTTCGCCGCGGTCGGTATACACGCTTGACCCTGTGGCAGAGACCCACTTCGACGAATGGATCGCCGAGCACTACGAGATCCTCTGGCCTGAGCTGTTCGATCCGAGCTTCGTCGACGCCAGCGTCGACTTCCTTGCGGATTTCGCAGGACCGGGCCCAGCTCTGGAGTTCGGCATTGGAACTGGGCGGGTCGCCGTGCCGCTCAGCCAACGAGGAACACCGGTTCAGGGCATCGAGCTCTCACCAGCAATGATCCGGCAGCTCCGAGCGCAAGACGGCGCGTCGAAGATCGGCGTGACTCTCGGCGACTTCGCGACCGCCACCGTGGACGAGAAGTTCACGGTCGTCTACCTACTCCGCAACACGATCACGAACCTGACTACGCAAGACGAACAGGTCGAGTGCTTCCGCAATGCCGCCAGACACCTCCGGCCCGGCGGCACGTTCGTCATCGAGAACTACGTCCCCGAGCTGCGTCGACTCCCGCCCGGCGAGACGAGTCACGTCTTCACTGCGACCACCACGCACATCGGGGTCAGCGACTACGACCTGGTCAACCAGATCGAGATCTCCCGCCACTGGTGGCTGGTCGACGGTGACCTCAAGGTGTTCTCTTCTCCACACCGCTACGTCTGGCCAGCCGAGCTCGACCTCATGGCGCGCGTTGCCGGGATGTCGCTGCGGGAGAGGTGGAACGGATGGCAACGTGAACCGTTCACAGCGGACAGCCGGAGCCACATCTCCGTCTGGGAGAAGAGGTCATAGGCGTTCGGGGCGATGTGGATTAGGTCAGATCGTCTGTCCCCTCATCGACAGCCGTCAGGAAGAAAACCCGGGTGTGGGCCGTCACCAAAGTGCCGCTCGGTACCGGCAACGAGGTCGCCCGGAGCCGGCGTTAGGGGACGGTGCGGGACGGTGCGACGAGCATGTACTTGGCGAAGAACCCGTCGTCCGTGTAGCTGGCGTCCTGGATCACGAAGCCGGCCTGCTCGAGCATCGGCTCGAGGAGCCAGGTGAACGTCGAGTGCTCGTCTCGGACGTGCTCCTCGAGCTCCTCGCGTAACCACTCTCCCTCGCCTGACGCGTCGCCCACTGAGGCGCACCAACGCTCGATGCGGTCCTCGGCCTCGTCGATGGCGAAGTGGTAGACGACGTCCCAAAGCCGGAGTGTCCCGCCCGGTCGGAGCATCTGGCGGATGCGGCCCAGGGCGAACGCCTTCCAGAAGTCCGGGAGGTGATGCAGCGCGTAGCGGGAGTACACGAGGTCGGCCGGCTCGCCCTGGTGCTCGTAGGTGAGGAACCCGGCCTGGACGATCTCGAGCGAAGGGGCCGCGTCGCTCGCCTTGGCGTGCAGCATGTCGAGCATCACTGGGGACGGGTCGACGGCCACGAGTCGGCGGCAGTGCTGCGCCGCGCACAGCGCGAACTGGCCGGTCCCGGCGCCGAGGTCGACGACCGTGGCGTCCGGCGTCAGCCGCCCGGCTTCGAGCAGGAGCGCCACCTCATCGACGGGACCGGCATCCTCCTTCTCGTCGTACCGGGCGACGTGCGTGACGTCGAGGTTCTCCCGACCGATGCTGGTGACCTCGTCGAGCAACCAGCCGCGCGATCCGGTGCGCTCTGGTCTTGTCACGTGGGCATCCTCGCAAACGCGTCAGCACGGATACAGCACATTGCGGCCAAGCAAGCAGCAGAGCCGGCGATAGGAGACCCCTCGCGGTGCAGCTTCCGGCAGTTGTGCCCGGCCGAGGGACGTGCTCATTGTGTGTGGTCGAATGGGTGGGATGGAGCGCCCGGCAATGCGAATCACGGGTCCCGTGCTGGACGCGCCGGATGTGGACGAGCTGACGCACTTCTACGGGCGGCTGCTCGGCTGGAACGTGGAGGACATCGCGGGCCCCCGGCCGGGACACCCTGCGGGTGACGGATGGTCACGGCTTCGCCCGGCGGACGGCAGCACGAAGATCGAGATCCAGTTCGAAGAGCACTACGTCCGACCCAGTTGGCCGGCGGCACCGGGAGCCCAAGGAATGCAGATTCACCTCGATGTTTGGGTGGAGGACGTACCGGCTGGCGTGGTGTGGGCCATCGAGTGTGGGGCGACCGAAGCTGCACACCAGCCAGAGAGTCGCGACCGCAACCGACTCCGGGTGATGCTCGACCCCGCTGGCCATCCGTTCTGCCTCTGGTCCTGAGCCCCGCTACAGCGGAATCCTCGGTCGCTCAGAAGGAGCGGCGGAGGACCCTTACTGCCCGTTATGAGACACCCCGTGCCCGGCTGGGGTGATGCGTCAATCGATTTGGGGCCGTGGGTTGGCTAGAAGTCGGCCGCTCGCTCCGTCTCACCCGGAGAGTATTTTGGTCTTGTGCGAATCGAGCTGGTTTTCGGCGACATTGTTCAGGAGGAAGCCGACGCGATCGTCACCGCTGCCAACGAAACGCTGACCGGTGGCGGTGGAGTCGATTGGGCGGTGCACTCTGCGGCGGGGCCCGAGCTCGCTGCGGCTGGGGCCGCCATCGCTCCGTGTGAACCTGGCGATGCGATGGCGACGGACTCGTTCGGGCTAGGGCCCCGCATCCGATGGGTCATTCACGCGGTCGGTCCGATGTGGGACGGTGGCGCCCACGGAGAATCGGGAGTGTTGGCCTCCTGCTATCGACGAGTCCTAGAAGTGGCAGACGAACTCGGTGCTCGCACCATCAGCGTTCCGGCGATCTCGACCGGGATCTACGGCTACCCCGAGCACCACGCCGCGGTTGTTGCGGTTCGTACGATGCGTTCAACACCGTCCAACGTTGGACTGGTCCGCCTGGTCGCCTATGACGAGAGGAACTACGACGCACTCGCCATAGCGATGGCAGGCGACACCCAGGAGTAGCGAAACAGTCCTGCCGGACGCGGATCGGGCCGGAGCCTGGCTCGATCATTGCAATGGAATCAGTGTCCAGGATCGGCGCGAGTTCACCCCGCCCATAGCCGTAGCAATGAATATTGCCCGGCGTGTTTACACGCGTCGCCCAGTTGACGAGCGGCTCTGCCTCGGAAGGCTGCCTCGTGCGCGAGGCCAGCCGATCCACTGCTCACGGTTGTCTCAACCCAGTTCGGCAGTCATGCATGGCTCCCATGGCCCGTCCGCGACAGTCAGGACTGGACAATCCGTACTCAACGACGTTCGCAGTCGGGGAAGATCAACGAAGATCGTTAGCTAACGGAGCGGTCGGCCGCGGACATGAAGTTCCGCAGGGCGATGATGAAGAACACGAACGGGAGGCCCGTGGTGACGAAGGCGATGACCTCCAGGTAGTGCTCACGAAACAGGTGGGCGCCTTTGTCGTCCTCGGGGATCCGGAGCAGCCACGATGCGGGGAGGATGAACACCTTCCCAAGCACGGTCGCAGCCCCGATCAGGCCGTGGTAGCGCCCGTGCCTGCCGTCGCTCGCCAGGTCGAAGGCGCCCAGTGAGGCCCACCAGGCGAGGGCTACGAACACGTACGTGAGAAGCGGCGGCCCCGGCCGCTGGCTGTAGCCGAAGAGGCGGTGGACCCACCGGGGGATCCGCTCGAAAACGGCCCAGCTGTCGAGGGCTGCGTGGTGCGTTCGCGCTGCGGCCCACTGCGCTGTTGAACGGGCGCCACCGGAGGCGGCGGTCGAGCGGACCTGTTCGGCGATCCGTTGCGCTCGTGCGGCGGCTGACCTGGCTTCGTTTGGCTCGCGATGCTTCTTCTTGGCCCACTTCTTGATGGCCTTCGGGTCGGCGGCGAACACGTGAAGGGTCTTGGCGTGTTCCAAGTCGCTGTCGGGGATCTCGGTCGGGTTGATCCCGACGACGTGGCCAGTCGGCCTCTCCTGCTTGTCGATGCCGTGCACCACTGGTGCAGCGGGTCGCCGTACCGGGGGCCCAGTCACCGGCACCTCGACCCGGCCTCCGATCTGACCGAGGTTGATGTCGCCTCGCAGTTCGTTGACGACGCTGCCGTCCGGAACGTTCAGCTTCGGGAATTGGGTGCCGTAGGCCTCACCCGTGAGCTTCCCGAGCGCCCCCTCGACGGTGAGGGCTGCGGGCCCCGTGACGATGAGGTCGACCTCGGGCAACGCATCGGGCACGACGACCCTCACGTTCCCACCGCAGAACACACGGAGCCCCTGTGCGCCACTGAGGTTGACGATGAAGTCATCGGAATCGCCTGCGGTGCTGCGCCCGAGCATCGAGCCGGGGACAACGTCGACGTTGAGTTCCACCCGAGCCCTACCGCCAATCAGCAGCATCGATTCGCTCGAACGGAGGCTGACCACCGCGGGTATCCACGGAGCTGGAGCATTCTGGTTTGCGCTGAGGAGCTCAACAGCCGCCCTGCCGGTCAAGGTCACGATCGGCCACCGGGCGTCCACCTGAGGCGTGACCTTCAGCGTGGCAGTCCGGTCTGGACTCGTGATGGTCAGCGCCCTCGGCGTGCCAACGATGGTGAGAACATCGTCGTCTTGAGTCGGTGACCAGGAGATCCAGCCGCTGAACCCGTCGGGCAGCGTGCCGGTGCCGCGCAGTTCGAGCTCGGTGTCGTCATCGGCGGTCCTGTTACTTGGCATCTCGAACTTGCGACCCACGGTGAGGCTCGCCTGGTTCAGGTCCCCTTGGGTGACGACCTCGGTTCCACTGACGGCCGTGCCGTTGATGTCGCCGCCGATGTGTACCGGACCAGTAGCGATCAGCGAACCGTTCGTCACCGTCTGGCCCACCTGGATCGATGAGCCGATGATCTCGACGTCCGTGGCCCCGCCAAGCAGCTGCACCTCGGCTTTGGCTCTGATGGTGCCTGCACTGACGGCCCCGCGGACGAAGCACCTTCCGTTGGTGACGGCGGTCCTTCCGGTGAGGACGAGGTCGGCTTCGACTCGGAGACCCGCTCCCGCTTCGATGGCGATCTCATCGTCGCCACGGCCTTCGGTGGTGACGGCGCCGGCGCAGACGACGGCGCCGCCAGCGTGGATTGTTGTCTGCCCAGTGACGGTGCCGACCTGGATGTCGCCTTCCCCGTGGCAGCGAAGGATGGAGTTGAGGACTGGACCGCCTCTCGCGTTGTTCGGTGTGCCGTGCTGAGAGTTGATCCAGTCGGGGCTGACAGGGGCAGCGTCGTCGGGGACGGCGCCGGCGATGATCGCCGGTCCAGGCAGCGAGTCGGTGACGGTCACGTCGCTTTCGGTGATGGCGGCAGAGCTGACCTTGGTGGCGGCCGTGACGATGCAGTTCTGCATTTCGGCCTCGACGCTGAGGGTGTCTGTCTCGATGAGACAGTCGGTGATGGACGTGACGTTCAGGTTGGCCGCCGCTGCCACCAACTCGACGCCGGAGATCGCCGCTCTGACATCAAGCCGGCCGGTGAAACCGTCGAGGAGCGGATGCCGAGCATCGCTAGTACCCGTGACCACGGGGAGGCTGACGATGACCGGCCCTTCGCCCGCCAGGGAGCGGAGCACCGCATCTCCGGTGAGCACCAGGGGTCGCCGGGATTGGGCCGTTTGAGTGACCTGGACAGCGGTTGGCTGCTCGCTGTTGAGTGTCACGTTGAGGTTGTCGACAACGTTCACGATGCGGAGCTGATCGGTCTCTCCGAGAAGCTGAATGTGGGCGACAGCGGTGGTGGGCTCGATGACGACGAGCGTCCCAGGTGATTCGACGCTCACCCGCCGGTTGAATGGTCCGGAGAGGTGGAGCTCGGCATCCGCCGAGGGGCGGGTGCGAACGGTGACGTCCCGGGCTGCACTGATGTCAAGGGTGATGTTCCACCCGGTGACATCGTTGAGGTCGACATCGTCGCCGCCTGCGTAGGTGAGGTGAGCGGTCCGCTCCCGCTCGTCGATGCTGGCGTCGAACCCCTGCGGCCAGATCGGCCCGGTCGGGGCCGGATCCGTCGCCGGTTCAACGCCCTCGTGGTCGCCGTTCTCTTGGCCGCTCATTCGATTCCCCAGCTCCGCTCCTACCCGGAGAGTACCGGTGAGCTGCGACCACGGCCGGCGACGGGTCGTGCGGCTGGTCACGCGTTTGGTCACAAACGCCCTAATGATCGGCAACAGCAACCGGCACGGGCTAGCTGCTCACTGGACCGAATGCGCTGGTTGTGGTGCCTATGAGGGACGAGGCGGCACCAGCGGGTACGGGGGATGCCTGAGTTCGACTCCCACCCCGGGCACGGCGCGACGCAATCGATGGCAGACTCGTCCCGTGCGATTCAGACGGGCCCGAGCGGAACGTGCGGAGGACGACGTCGTCATCGACCTCACGGAGAGGCTGGCCCCGTACGGGGACACGGATCTGAGACCGGATTGGCGTGACGGGCTCATCGCCGCCGACACGCGAAAGGCACAGCGGTCGCCGAAGGGCAAGGCCCCCGCACCGCGGCACATGGCCAGATAACGGCGCGGCTTGCGCTGGCGGGTGCGCCGTGACCCGAGCGCCGCTAGTGTGCCACTGAACCACCCGGACGAGCATTGTGAGGCGGACATGCATCTCACGTACGAAGCGCCGACCATGGCGGTGTTGGGCACCGTGCGCGCGTTGACGCTCATGCCAAACCCGCCCGGCAAGTCGGGCTCCTCCCACGACGGATCCCAGTTCCAGCAGAACTTCTCCTGCGTGGGCCACGACGGCTCGAACTGCGGCCACAGCTAGAACAAGGTCGAACCTCCCGGCGTACCCTCGTCAGGTCGTGCGCCAGCGGGCGACTACGGCATCGGGCCTCGGTCGGGCGTGCCGACGATGCTCGCACGCGGGACTCATCGGCCGGGCCAGACTTCTGGTGTGACGGTGATGGTGGCGCTTCTGCGCGGGGTTCAACGTGGGCGGTCGGGGCAAGCTCTCGATGGCCGACCTCCGTGCCATCGCTGCGGGGCTCGGCTACGCCGATGTCGCGACCTACATCCAGAGCGGCAACCTCGTCCTGTCGAGCACGGAGGATGTCGAGAGGGTGGCGGGCGCGCTGGAGGCGGCGATCGCGGCGTCGACGAGCGTTCAGCCGGCCGTGGTCGTCCGCACTCGAAGCCAGCTGGCGACGGTCGTGCGGGACAACCCGTTCCTCGCACGGGGTGAGGACGAGGGGCACCTCCACGTGCTGTTCACGGCCGGCGACGCCGGCGACGGGTCAGCGCACCTCGACCTTCCCTCCTATGCACCGGAGGAGGCGATCGACGTCGGCGCGGACCTCTACCTGCTGCTCCCGAACGGGGTGGGTCGGAGCAGGCTCGCGGCTGATGTGGCTCGCCAGAAGGGACCGGTCGGCACGACGCGCAACTGGCGGACCGTCACGACGCTGCTGTCCATGGCTGACGAGGCGGCGGGCTGACGTGGACCTCCAGCTCTTCGACGAGGTCGGCGAGGTGCTGCGCGGCCTCCTGCCGCCCGAGCTCGGCGAGCTGCGCACGAAGCACCACCGCTACGGGATCAAGGTGTGGTTCGGGCCGGCCAAGCCGACCCGCGAGCACTACGAGGCGCAGGTGATCGGCGCCGTGCACGTGGCCGACGCGAAGGTCCTGGCGATCGAGGTCGGCTACCACGCCGAACACAGCGATCCGGCGGACAACGAGCGGGCGCTCGCCCACCTCCGCGCGGACGAGAAGCGGTGGCGCAAGGTGCTCGGCGCGGAAGCCGTCGCCGGCGAGTTCATCGACGACCGGCACGGATGGCAGCGCGTGTCCGAGACCTGGCCCGACCCGGACCTCGGCGATCCGGACCTGCCCCTCGAGCTGGCCACCCGGCTGACGGACTACATCACCTCCCTGGAGCCGCTGCGCGCCCGCTGATCAGCAGCGCGAGATGACCTCGTCGCCGTAGCGGGCGAACGCCTCCTTCTGGCCTTCGACGTCGAACGCGAGCGGCGGGATGATCACGCGGCTGACACCCAGGTCGGCCAGCTTCTTGACCTCGTCGAGCGCGCCGCTGCCAAGGGCACCGTTGCCGCCCGTCGTGATCTCGATGGCGTCCGGGTCGCGGCCGTGCTCCAAGGCGGTGGCCCGGACGACGTCGATGAGCTCGGCCAGCTCTTCGTGGTTGCCCTTGCCGGGGAAGAACCCGTCGCCGAGCCGCCCCGCCCGCCGGGCGGCCGCCTTGCTGTGGCCTCCGACGACGATCGGGATGTTCGCCTGCGTGGGTGCCGGGCGTGAGTACACGCCCGTGAACGACGAGAAGTCACCGTGGTGGGTGGCCGGGTCGCCGGTCCACAGCGCGCGGAGCGCGGCGACGTGGTCGTCGGTGCGCTGGCCCCGGTCGGCGAAGGGCACGCCGATGGCGTCGAACTCCTCCTCGAGCCAGCCCACGCCGATGCCCAGCTCCACGCGCCCACCCGAGAGCTGGTCGAGCGTCGCCACCTCCTTGGCGAGGGTGACGGGGTTGCGTTGCGGGAGGATCAGGATGCCGGTGCCGAGGCGGATGGTCGTGGTGGCGGCGGCCACGAAGCTCAGCCAGATGAGCGGGTCCGGGATCGGGGAGTCGTCGCCTCCCGGCATCTTGCCGGTGTCGCTGTACGGGTAGGTCGACTGGTAGCCGGCCGGCACGACGGTGTGCTCCACGGTCCAGAGCGACTCGATCCCGCCGGCCTCGGCCGCCTGGGCGATCCCGATGGCCCCCTCCGCATGGCCCATGGGTCCCACGTTGGCGAACATCACGCCGAACTTCATTCCGCGCACCCCCCGGTCGAGCCGACCACCAGAAGGTAGTCAGGTCTGGAGCGGGAGCAGGGCGGCGGCCACCTCGGCGAGGTGGGCGTCCCAGTCGTCGGGCTCGACGATCGGGATGACCACGAACTTCGAGCCACCCACGTCGATGTGGTCGCGGATCATCGCCTGGAGGCCGTCCAGCCCTGATGCGATCACCCGGGTGGGGTCGACCCCGGGCCGGCGCTTGGCGATGCCGGCGGCGACGATGTCGGGGATCGGGCCGTCGCAGTAGGGGAGCAGGGCGCCGAAGTGCTCAGGGTCGACCTTGCGGTCGTGCTCGGCGGCCGTCGCCTCGATGACGCCGATGCCCTCCTCCACGTCCTCGGGTGTGCAGAACGAGGGCAGCCACCCGTCACCGAGCCGGCCGCAGCGCTTCAGCTCCGAGGGCGCGATGCCACCGAGCCAGATCTCGAGCGGGTCCTGCACCGGGAGCGGGCGGACGACCGCACCCTCGTAGTGGTGGAAGGCGCCGTCGTGGTCGACGGTCTCGCCGGCCCAGAACCGCCGCAGCAGCGGCAGCACCTCGTTGAAGATCCTGGCCCGATCACCGCGTTCCACACCGAAGGCCTGGTGCTCGTCGGGATCGACGGCGCCGAGCCCGAACGCCGGCAGCAGCCGCCCGCGGCTCAAGCGGTCGAGCGTGGCCAGCTCCTTGGCCAGCAGCATCGGGTTGCGGCCCGGCACGACGAGCACGGAGAACCCGAACTTGATCTTGGTGGTGAGCCCGGCGGCGACCCCGAGCCCGACGATCGGGTCGGGGCAGTCGCCCGTGACGCGCTCCGAGAGCCACAGCGAGTCGAAGCGATGGGCCTCGAGCCCGGTCACCAGCGCCGCGAAGCGGTCCGGGTCGCTCGACGCCCGCGTGCCCAGCCCGTACCCGATGCGCACCTTCACGGGCTCAGCCTAGGTTTCGGGCCATGACCCCCATCGACCTCGCCGGTCCGTTCCGCCTGGATGGCCGTGTCGCCGTCGTCACCGGGGCCTCCAGCGGCCTGGGCGACCGCTTCGCCCGCGTGCTGCACGCCGCCGGTGCGACCGTGGTGGCGGCGGCCCGCCGTACCGACCGCCTCGAGGCTCTGGCCGGCGAGCTCGGCGACCGGCTCGTCCCGATGACGTGCGACGTCTCGGTCGACGCCGACTGCGAGCGGCTCGTCGCGGATGCCATCGCGGTCGCCGGCCACCTCGACGTGCTCGTCAACAACGCTGGCATCGGTGGGCCGGTGGCGGCCGAGGACGAGCCCATCGACGGGTTCCGCCAGGTGGTGGACGTGAACCTCACCGGCCTGTTCCTGCTCAGCCAGCTCACGGGCCGCCACATGATCGAGCGGCGCTCCGGCTCGATCGTCAACATCGCCTCGGTCCTGGGGCTGGTGGGTTCTGCACCCATCAAGCAGGCGTCGTACTGCGCTACCAAGGGCGCCGTCGTCAACCTCACGCGTGAGCTCGGCGTGCAGTGGGCCCGCAAGGGAGTGCGGGTGAACGCGCTCGCCCCCGGCTGGTTCCCGTCGGAGATGACCGAGCTCATGTTCACCGACGAGGGCGCCAGCGGCTACATGATGCGCAACTGCCCGATGGCCCGCGCGGGTGAGGTCCACGAGCTCGACGGCGCCCTCCTCTTCCTCGCCAGCGACGCGTCGAGCTACATGACCGGCCAGACCCTCACCATCGACGGCGGCTGGATCGCCCGCTAGCGGTGGTCAGCAGGTCGATGAGCTGCTGGTCACCGCGGATCTTGGCCTCGTCGAACGCGGTGTGGCCGCTCGACTGGCGGCCGTCGACGTTGGCGCCCCGGGCGAGGAGGATGCGGACCTGGTCCAGGGGGTGCTGGCCGGCGGCGGCGGCGTTGATGGGCCTCACGCCCATGTCGTTGCGGCTGGACTCGTCGATCGGCGCGCCCGCGTCGAGCAGCGTCGTCGTGCAGTCGGGGGTGCCGAAGAAGCAGGCGTAGTGCAGGGCCGTGAAGCCGTCGGACGACCACGCGACGGCGAGCGACGCGTCGCCCCGAAGCAGCTCGGCCAGTCGGGGCTGGCGGCCGAGCGAAGCAGCCTCGAACACGTCGAGCTCGTCGTCGACGGCGGCCGCCTCGGCGTCGGCACGGTGGCCCCGGTACAGCGCGTGCATCACCTCGGACACGACGCGATCCTCACAGATCTGGCGGCGCCGCGCGCCGGGTCGCGCGTGGCCGCAGCGCGAGGAGCGCGAGGCCCGCGAACACGAGCACCATCCCGGCGACGGCGGCGGCGGTGAGCTGCTCGTCCAGCACGACCACACCCAGCGTCGCGGCCGTGAGGGGCTCGGCAAGCGACAGGGTGGTCGCGGTGGCGACCGCCACGCCGGCGATGCCCCGGCCGAAGAGGAGGTAGGACGCGGCAAGGCTCCCGAACCCGAGCCACAGCACCATGCCGAGGCCTCCGCGGCTGACGAGCGGCCCGATCCCGGCCACCAGCCCGACCGGTAGCAGCAGCAGCGCGCTGACCGTGAAGACCCAGGTCATCACCAGGTCGGGGTCGTGGTCGTCGGTCAGGTCCTTGGACCACAGCGCGAACGCGGCGTAGCTCAGGCCGGCACCCAGCGCGAGGGCGATGCCGAGTGGGTCAACGCGGTCTCCGTCGCTCGTGGTCGTGGCGAGGAGCGTGGCGCCGCCGACCGCGAGCAGCGTGGCCACTCCCCAGCGCCCACCGGGTCGCTCCCCGCGCCCGAACCAGCCGAGCAGGCCTCCCCACACCGGCCCCGAGCCCACGCCCACGACCGTGCCGATGGCGACGCCGGCCAGTCGCACCCCACCGAAGAAGCACAGCTGGTACGCGGCGGTGGCGGCCGCTGCGAGCACCAGCGGTCGCCGGGGAAGCGCGGCGGCGCCTTGCCAGAACCGGCCCCGTCCCACGGCCACGGCCACGAGCACGAGCGCCCCCACGACGTTGCGGGAGCTCCCGACGGCGATGCTGCTCGCGGCATCCGGACCCAGCGACTGGGCCGTCCCGGTGGTGCCCCAGAGCATCGCCGCGGCCACCACGAACACGGGAGCCCGGGGATCGGCGGGGGCGGAGGGCACCTCGCAGAACCTACCGAGGCCGCGCAACGGGTTCGCTCGCCGGAGCCCTCCCCTGTGAGCATGGACGGGTGCTGCAGGTCCGCGAGCTCGCCATCGAGGTGGGTGGTTCCGTCATCCTCGAAGGAGCCAGCTTCTCGATTCGCGCCCACGACAAGGTCGGCCTCGTCGGCCGCAACGGCGCCGGCAAGACCAGCCTGCTCAAGGTGCTGGGTGGCGCGGAGGTCCCCTTCGCGGGCGTCGTGAACCGCACCGGTGGGCTCGGCTACCTCCCCCAGGACCCGCGGCTCGACGGCGTCGACGAGGTCACGACGGCCGTGCGGCACATCCTCTCCGGCCGCGGCTTCGACGAGGCGATGGTTCGCATCGAGAAGCTCCGCATCCAGATGGAGGAGGACGCCTCGGAGCGGGCCGTGAGCCGCTTCACCCGGGCGGAGGAGCAGTTCCGCATCGACGGCGGGTACGCCGCCGAGAGCGAGGTCCGCCGCATCGCGGCGGGGCTCGGGCTGGAGGAGGATCGCCTCGACCTGCCGATCGGGTCGCTCTCCGGTGGCCAGAAGCGTCGGGTGGAGATCGCCCGCATCCTGTTCGCGGGCAGCGACCTCCTGCTGCTCGACGAGCCCACCAACCACCTCGACAGCGACGCCAAGGAGTGGCTGCTCGACTTCATGCGGGCCTACCGCGGCGCCCTGCTCGTCATCAGCCACGACCTCGACCTGCTCGACGAGGCCATCACCCGCGTCCTGCACCTCGATCGCTACGACGACGCCAGCCTCGGCTCGATCGAGGAGTACAAGGGCACCTACTCGGAGTACCTCGCCAACCGGGCCAAGGACGAGGTGCGCCTGGCGAAGGCGGCCCAGCGCCAGGCCAAGGAGATCGATCGGCTCCAGACGCTCGTCGACCGCTTCGGCGCGAAGGCGTCGAAGGCGTCGATGGCTCACAGCATCGAGAAGCGCATCGTCCGCCTCGAGGACGGCAAGGTGGAGGCGCCCCGGGCGTCGCGCTCCGTCCACGTGCGGTTCCCGCCCCCGCCGAAGCCGGGGCGCGTGGTCCTCGAGGGCGAGGGGCTGGCCGTCCGCTACGGCGCCCTGGAGGTCTTCCGGAACGTCGACCTCGCCCTGGAGCGCGGGGAGCGGCTGCTGATCATGGGGCTCAACGGCGCCGGCAAGACGAGCCTCCTGCGCGTGCTCGCCGGCGAGCGGCCGGCCGAGGAAGGGTCGTTCCGGCTCGGCCACAACGTCGTTGCCGGCTACTACGCCCAGGAGCACGAGGGCATCCACGCGGGTCGCACGATCCTCGAGCACCTCCGCGAGCAGGTGCCCCAGGCCGCCGACCCCGACCTGCGGGCGATCGTCGGGGCGATGGGCCTCACCGGCGACAAGGTCCACCAGGACGCCGGGACGCTCTCGGGCGGCGAGAAGACGAAGCTCGCGCTCGGCATCCTCGTCGCCGGACGCCACAACCTCCTGCTCCTCGACGAGCCCACGAACAACCTCGACCCCGGGTCGCGTGAGGCGGTCGCGGAGGGACTGCGAGGGTGGCCGGGGAGCATCCTGCTGGTGAGCCACGACGCCCCCTTCGTCCGCGACCTCGAGCCCGACCGTGTGCTGCTCATGCCTGAGGGCACGCTCGACCACTGGGCCGACGACTACCTCGACCTCGTCGAGCTGGCCTGACCGACGCGACAGCGCTCCGGGCCGGAGCCCGGAGCGCCACGTCGTGATCAGGTGCGGATCAGCTCAGCCAGGGCTCACGCGGATCGTCATCGAGGTGCCGTTCATCGTCAGCACCTTGATGCGCGTGCCCGTGTCGGGCACGTCCACTCCCGTGAGCGGGAGCGCCGGATCCTGGTAGCTGTTGCTGTCGTCGAACAGTGGCTGCCCTGGCAGACCCGGGATGGGGCTGATGGCCCCGTCCAGGTGGAGGTTGAAGGCGCCCCCCGCGTTCAGCGAGAACGGCGCGTCGTGCACCTGCACCCGCGACCGCCACGGTGCTCCGTCGGGCCGGATGAGCGCCGTCGGACGGGAGTCGATCGGCAGGATCAGGCCCGCCCCGGGGTGCTCGCTCGTGTTGTTGTCGAGCTGGGAGGTGTCCCAGTACGAGATGAGCAGCCCGGGCTCGTAGCTGAAGTGCTCGACCCAGTCGGGCCGCGTGCTCACGAAACCGAAGTTGTACGGCCCCGTCTTCAGGTACTTGTCGTAGGACACGAAGCTGCGGTTCGACGCGATGTAGTAGTTCGGGAACACGCCCGTCTCCGTGCCGGTCGTGGACATGAACCCGTCGAGCGTCCACCCCTCGTCCCCGCTCTCCGCGCCGCTCTCGAGCACCGCCGTGCCGTCCGCGCTGACGACGATGTCGTCGGCGAAGTAGCCGTCGGGGGCCACGCCGCCGTCGGTGCGGTACTCGAGCTGCACCTCGACGGGCGCGCCCGCGTACGCGTCGAGCGGCACGTGCACGTCGACCCACGCACCGCCCGAGTTCCCGTCGATCGACGGGGTGCCGGACCCGTCCGTGCCGAACGGCGCGCCGTCGACGGTGCCGTCGAGCGCGGTCCACGTGGCGCCACCGTCGTCGGAGGCCCGCACGTAGAGGTAGTCGAACCCGGCCTCGATGTCATAGCGGGCCTTCATGTCGATCGCGGCGCTGGTGGCGCCGGTGAGATCGACCGCTTGGGTCATCGACGTGTCGATGTTGTCGCCCTTGGTCGACCACCACATCCGCTCACCCGCGAACGGGTCGCCGTACTCGGCGGTGACCTCCTTCTCCGGCAGGATCACGATGGCGGCCTGCGGCTTGGCCGAGTTGTACTCGTGCGGGCCGAGGTCGATGGTCTTGGTGGACCCGGCTTCGGTGGCGACGTAGTCCAGCCAGCCGAGCTGGAGCTTGTCCCACGCGCTGAGGTCGCCGGCCCGGGTGCCGATCGGCTCGCCCTTGCCGCTCAACCGGCTCTGTGCCATGAGGGTCCACCACTCGACGCCGTTGTCGCCCCCGGCGGTGTCGTAGTGATCCGGGAGCCCGAGGTCGTGGCCGAACTCGTGGGCCACCGTGGAGAGGCCACCGTTCTCGGCCTGGATCGTGTAGTCGCCGGCCCACAGGCCGGTGGTGCCGACCGCGGTGCCGCCGAGCGGGTTCGCGGGCGGGCCCGTGAGCCCGACGTCGGACACGTAGGCGTACCAGCGGTGGCTCCAGATGGCGTCCTCGCCCTGGATCTTGTCGCCGTCGGCCTGGTCGCCGCCGGAGTGGATCACCTGCAGGTGGTCGACGTAGCCGTCGGGCTCGTTGAAGTCGCCGTCGCCGTCGAAGTCGTAGCGGTCGTAGACGTCGAAGGTGGCGAGCTCGGCTGCGATCTCATCCTTCGAGAGGCCGGCCGCGGTCTGGTCGGCGACCCATTGGTTCATGCCGTCCTTGATGAGCACCCAGGTGTTGTCGCACACGATGTCGGCGCACGGGAAGCCGTTGCTCCGGCCGTAGCGAGCCTCGTTGAACCTGACCTTCACCCAGTCGGTGACGGTGCCGTCGACCGAGTAGCGGCCCGAGGACTGCCGCTCGTAGAACGTCTTGAGGGTCTCGCCGTGGGTGCCGAAGTACAGCTCGCGGAAGGAGTCGGCGCTGAAGTCCGGCTGCCAGATCGTGGTGTTGTCGACGCTGCGGTCCGGTTCGGGGATCGCGTTGTGCAGCGGTCCTTCGAAGGTCGACGGGCCCTGGACGGCGGGGTCGGTGTCCTCGTCCGGGTAGCGCGGGTGGCGCATGTCGCCGAACTCCACGAGCAGTGTGAAGATGCGGTCGGTGCGCTCGTTGGAGAGCTCGACGTACTGGTCCTTCGTCGCCGTGCCGTTGGTGGTGCCGACCTTCACGACCGTGCTGCCGTTGCGGCGCTCGGTCGTGGCGGTGCCGCCGATCACCTGCTCGAGGGCCGTCTGGCGGAGCGCTCGACGCTTCTGCTCGAGCGGGTTGGGCAGGTCGTCGGAGGGTCTCGCCTCCGAGACGCTCGCGGTCTGTGTCGGAGCGGCACCGGTGCTCGGTGCCACGATGGCGAACGTGCTGAGCCCCAGGCCCGCCACGCTGAGTGCTGCGACCAGCTTGCGCATGGTTCCTCCTCGTCGATCTCCCCGCACAGGTCCGAGCCCGCTCGGACCGCCCCAACGTAGGGCAAGGTGCGCATACCTGCCAGCGTGTCTCGTCGTCCTCCTCAGCTGAGAGCCACCGGAGTGCTCACCAGGTCGAAGAAGTCGTGGCCCTTGTCGTCCACGACGATGAAGGCGGGGAAGTCCTCGACCTCGATCCGCCACACCGCCTCCATGCCCAGCTCGGGGTACTCGAGCACCTCCACCCGGCGGATGCAGTCCTGGGCGAGGCGGGCGGCGGGCCCGCCGATCGAGCCGAGGTAGAAGCCGCCGTGGGCGGCGCAGGCATCGGTGACCTGCCGGCTGCGGTTGCCCTTGGCCAGCATCACGAGGGAACCGCCGGCCGCCTGGAACTCCTCCACGTAGGAGTCCATGCGTCCGGCCGTGGTGGGACCGAAGGAGCCGCTCGCGTAGCCCGCTGGCGTCTTGGCCGGGCCCGCGTAGTACACGCAGTGGTCGCGCAGGTACGGAGGCATGGGCTCCCCGGCGTCGAGGCCCTCCTTGATCTTGGCGTGTGCGATGTCGCGTGCGACCACCATCGGCCCGCTGAGCGACAGGCGCGTCTTCACCGCGTATCGGGAGAGCTCGGCCCGGATCTCGGCCATCGGGCGGCTGAGGTCGATGCGCACCACGTCGGCGTCGCCGAGGTCGTCGTGGGTCACCTCGGGGAGGTAGCCGGCCGGGTTCTCCTCGAGCTGCTCGAGGAACACGCCCTCGGCGGTGATCTTGCCCAGCGCCTGGCGGTCAGCGGAGCAGGAGACCGCGACGGCGACCGGGCACGACGCACCGTGGCGGGGCAGCCGCACGACGCGCACGTCGTGGCAGAAGTACTTGCCGCCGAACTGGGCGCCGATGCCGAAGCCCTGCGTCAGGGCGAGGATGTCGGCCTCGAGCTCGAGATCGCGGAAGCCGTGGCCGGTGGCGTCGCCGGTCGTCGGGAGGGAGTCGAGGTAGTGGGCCGACGCGTACTTCGCCGTCTTGAGGGCGAGCTCGGCTGACGTGCCGCCGATCACGACCGCCAGGTGGTACGGCGGGCACGCCGCGGTGCCGAGGGTGCGGAGCTTCTCGTCGAGGAAGCGCAGCATCGAGGAGCGGTTCAGCATCGCCTTGGTCTCCTGGTAGAGGTAGCTCTTGTTGGCGGAGCCCCCGCCCTTGGCCATGAAGAGCAGCTTGTAGGCGTCGCCCGGCGCGGCGTACAGCTCGATCTGGGCCGGCAGGTTGGTGCCCGTGTTCACCTCGTCCCACATCGTCAGCGGGGCCATCTGCGAGAACCGCAGCGCGGACGTCTCGTAGGTCTGCTGGATGCCGAGGCTGATCGACCGCTCGTCGTCACCCCCCGTCAGCACGAGCTCACCCCGCTTGCCCATGACGATCGCCGTCCCGGTGTCCTGGCACATCGGGAGCACGCCGCCCGCCGCGATGTTGGCGTTCTTCAGCAGGTCGAGGGCGACGAAGCGGTCGTTGGCCGAGGCCTCCGGGTCGTCGAGGATGCGCCGCAGCTGAGCCAGGTGGGCGGGCCGGAGCCAGTGGGCGATGTCGCGGAACGCGGTGCGGGTCAGCATGGTCAGTGCCTCCGGCTCCACCTGCAGGAACGTGCGCCCGGCACCCTCGACGGTGGACACGCCGTCGGTCGTGACCAGTCGGTACGGCGTGTCGTCGGGCCCGAGGGGGAGGAGGTCCGTGAACGCGAGGTCGGTCATCGAACAGCACCGTAGGTTGGGGTCATGGCCGCTGACGAGTTCCGCATCGAGCACGACACGATGGGGGAGGTGCGCGTGCCGAGCGGCGCCCGGTGGGGTGCGCAGACCCAGCGGGCGGTGGAGAACTTCCCGATCTCGGGTCTCACCGTCGAGGGCCCGCTGATCCATGCGCTGGGGGCCATCAAGGCGGCGGCGGCCACCGTCAACGGGCGCCTGGGCGTGCTCGACGCCGACGTCGCCGACGCCGTCGCCAGCGCCGCCGCCGAGGTTGCCGAGGGCCGCTGGGACGCCGAGTTCCCCATCGACGTCTTCCAGACGGGATCGGGCACCTCCACCAACATGAACGCCAACGAGGTGATCGCCTCGCTGGCCGGCGAGCGCCTCGGTCGGCCGGTCCACCCGAACGACCAGGTCAACGCGTCGCAGTCCTCCAACGACGTCTTCCCGTCGGCGATCCACGTGGCCGCTGCGGTCACGGTTCGCCACGACCTGCTGCCCGCGCTGGCGCACCTGGCCGCGACCCTTTCGGCCAAGGCGGTCGAGAACGCCGAGGTCGTGAAGGCGGGTCGGACCCACCTCATGGACGCCACGCCGGTCACGCTCGGTCAGGAGCTGGACGGCTACGCCGCCCAGGTCTCGCAGGCGGCCGAGCGCATCAGCGCGGCCGCCGTGCGCGCCGGCGAGCTCCCGCTGGGCGGCACCGCGACGGGCACGGGGCTGAACGCGCCAGCGGGGTTCGCTGCCGCCGTCATCGAGCTGGTGGCCGAGCGGTGCGACGTCGGGCTGATCGAGGCTCGTGACCACTTCGCCGCCCAGGGAGCGCGCGACGACCTCGTGAGCCTGTCCGGCGAGCTGCGCGCGCTCGGCGCCGCGCTGCTGAAGATCGCCAACGACCTTCGTTGGATGGCGTCCGGCCCGCGCACCGGGCTCGCAGAGATCCACCTTCCGGACCTGCAGCCCGGCAGCTCGATCATGCCGGGCAAGGTGAACCCGGTGATCCCCGAGGCGGTCAGCCAGGTGGTGGCTCAGGTGTACGGCAACGACGCCGTGGTCGCGTTCGCCGGGAGCCAGGGCAACTTCGAGCTCAACGTGTACCTGCCCGTGATCGCGCGCAACCTGCTGGAGTCCATCCGGCTGCTGGCCGCGGTCACCCAGCTCCTCGCCGACCGCTGCGTAGCTGGCCTCGTCGCCGACGTCGAGAGGTGCCGTTCGTACGCCGAGGCCACGCCACAGGCCGCCACCGCACTGACCCCGTTGCTCGGCTACGAGCGGGTAGCCGAGCTGGTGAAGGAGTCGACGACGACGGGCAAGAGCATCCGCACCCTCGTGGTCGAGCACGGCCTCATCCCCGAGCCCGAGGTCGACGCCGTCCTCGACCTGCTCAAGCTCACCCGGGGCGGCTGAGCCAAGGTCGAACGGCTACCCGGCGGCGGCGGAGCCGGCGTAGGGCGAGGGGTCGCCCTGGGCCGGCACGAGCGGGGCGGACCAGCTCATGTTGTCGGCGAGGGACAGGGCGACCTGGTGCCACTGCTCCGGATCCCAGCCCTCGGCGGCCGCGGCGACGTGGAGGTCACCGCGCACCTGGACGAACGCCGGGAGCTCGTTGAGGCCGAGCGCCTTCACGGAGTCCCGGCCAGGGTCGGCGAAGGTGAGCACCTTGTCGGCCCACGGACCGAGGAACTGGCGAGCCTCCTCGGCGGTGCCGGTGACGATGAACGCCACCCGGCAGTCGGCCTCGCGGAAGTGCAGCAGCAACCGCCCGGCGGTGTCGAGGATCCACGCGCTCTCGTTGGTGAAGGGGTCGACGATCACCGCCGCGAGCTGAAACGTCGTGACCCACTCGGCGATCGTGCGGGCGTCGCCGTTGATGGGCGCGAGGGGGAGATCGGCACGGGGGTCGGTCGCCACGGCCCGAGACGGTAGCGGACGTCGCGGACCCTCCCGGGTAGCGTCGACCCGGTGCACCCGATCGAGCGGCTCCGGTACGTCGCCCGGGCGTCGGGGGCCGATCAGGTGGTGCTGGTGCGGGACACGGCACGCGCGCTCGCCGCGTTCCACGACGACCCGGCCGGGTTGGTGGCCGCCTGCCGTCGCATCGTCGACCGGCACCCCACCTCGGCGCCGCTGTGGTGGCTCTGCGCCAGGGTGCTGACCTCGCCCGACGGGCCGCGGGAGGCCTGGGCTGCGGTGGACGAGATCGAGCGCGACCGCACGTCCACCGAGCTGGCGTTCGCCCTCCCCGAGGAGGGCACCGCGTGCGTGATCGGCTGGCCCGAGCTGGTCGGCGAGGCGCTGCCACCCCGGGGTGACGTCGAGGTGCTGGCGGTCGACTCGCTCGGCGAGGGGAGCGGGCTCGTGAGGCGGCTGGTCCAGGCCGGCATCGATGCGGTCGACGTGCCCATGTCCGGCCTGGGCGCGGCCGTGTCGTCGTCCGACGTGCTGCTGCTGGAGGCCGTGGCGGTGGGCCCGACCGGTTTCGTGGCCGTCAGCGGCTCGCTGGCGGCCGCCACCGTGGCCCGCCACGCGGATGTACCGGTGTGGCTGGCGGCCGGCGTCGGCCGGCTGCTCCCGGCTCGCATGTGGGACGCGCTCGCCGGCCGCCGCGCGACGCGCGCGGCGGACCCGTGGGACCTCGACGAGGAGGTCGTCCCCCTCTCCCTCGTCGACCAGGTCTGCGGCCCGAACGGCCTCGAGCCGCCCGCTGGCGCGCTCCGGCGGATCGATTGCCCGGTGGCGCCGGAGCTGTTCGACGCCGGCAACGCGCCGGGCACCTACAGGCAGTAGACACGCGGACGATGTCCCGTCGAGATCAGATCAAGATGACCGATGCCGAGGTTGACGCCTACCTCGCCGGCCGCCACACGATGAACGTGGCCTCGTTCAACCACGACGGCACGATCCACCTCGTGGCCATGTGGTACGCCGTGGTCGACGGCGACCCGGTCTTCTGGACCTTCGGCAAGAGCCAGAAGATCCGCAACCTCCAGCGCGATCCCCGCATCACGCTGCTCGTGGAGACGGGCGACGAGTACGCCGAGCTGATGGGCGTGGAGATGGTCGGCGGGGCCGAGGTCGTCACCGACCATGACGCGATCATGGCGATCGGCGAGGCCGTGTACGTCCGCTACTTCGGCGAGATCGACGACGAGATCCGCCCCTTCGTCCATGCCACGGGGGCCAAGCGCCTCGGTGTGCGCATCGCCGTGGACCGGGTCGTCAGCTGGGACCACCGCAAACTCGAGGGTGCCTACTAGGCCAGCACGCGACCTGCCACGTACCCGAGCGCGGCAGCGGCCAGGCCGCCGAGCACCGAGACGCTGACGTAGGCGGCGGCCTCCGGCGCCCGGTCGGCGCGCAGCAGGTCGACGGTCTCCACCGAGAAGGTGGAGAAGGTGGTGAAGGCACCGAGGAACCCGATGGCGACCGGGAGCGTGACCGCCTGGGGCCAGTCGCGCAGCATCGCGACGCGCAGCACGAGCCCCAGCGCGAACGCGCCGGCCAAGTTGATGCCGAGCGTCCCCCACGGGAACGAGCGCGGACCGACGGCGCTGCCGATCCCGTAGCGGCTCAGGGCGCCGGCGGCCCCCGCTATGGCGATCAAGACGACCTGCATCCGCCCAGGATGGCAGGCGGCCAGGCTCGGTAGGGTCGACGGTCATGGGAGAGCACATCGAGTTCGCATCGAACGGGGGCACGGGCAGCGGGTACCTCGCGACGCCGCCCTCGGGCAGCGGCGTGCCGCTGGTCGTCATCCAGGAGTGGTGGGGGCTCGTGCCGCACATCACCGACGTCTGCGACCGCTTCGCCGCCGAGGGGTTCGTGGCCCTGGCTCCGGACCTCTACCGCGGGACGACGACCACCGAGCCCGACGAGGCCGGGAAGCTGATGATGGCGATGAACCTCGACCAGGCAGCCAAGGACATGGCCGGCGCCGTCGACGAGGTCGCGCTCCTCGCGGGCGGGGACAGGGTGGGGGTCACGGGCTTCTGCATGGGCGGCGGGCTGGCCCTCGTGCTGGCCACGCAGCGGCCCGACAAGGTCAAGGCGTGCGTGCCCTGGTACGGCGTCATCCCGTGGCCGGCCGTGCAGCCCGACTGGTCGGCGCTCGACGCGCCGGTGCTCGGCCACTTCGCGGAGGACGACGGGTTCTTCACCCCCGAGGCCGTCGCCGAGCTCGCCGATCGGCTCGAGTCCCTCGGCAAGGACGCCGAGCTCATCGTGCACCCCGGTGTCGACCACGCGTTCTTCAACGACACGAGGCCCGAGGCGTACGACGCCGCCACGGCCGGGGCGTGCTGGCAGCAGACGATCGGCTTCCTGAAGGCGAACCTCGTCTAGAGGGCTGCGATGGCCTCGCTGATCGCGAGGGTGCGGCGGGCCTGATCGACGTGGAGGTTCTCGACCATCCGGCCGTCGACGGTCACCACGCCGCGCCCGTCGGCCTCGGCTTCCTCGAAGGCAGCGATGATGCGACGCGCCTTGTCCACCGCGTCGGACGCCGGAGCGAACGTGGTGTTGCACGGACCGACCTGGCTGGGGTGGATCAGGGTCTTGCCGTCGAAGCCGAGGTCACGGCCCTGCTCGCACTCGGCCAGGAACCCCGCCTGGTCCTGGATGTCGTTGTAGACGCCGTCGAGGATCACCTTGCCGGCGGCCCGGGCGGCCAGGAGGCACAGGCCGAGTCCCGCCTGCAACGGCTGGCGCCCCGGGGAGTGAGCGGCCTGGAGCTCCTTGGCGAGGTCGTTGGTGCCCATCACGAGCACGGCGAGCCGCTCCGAGCTCGTGGCGATGTCCAGCGCGGCGAGCATCGCGCGCGGCGTCTCGAGCATCGCCCAGATGAGCGTGTGGTCCGGCGCGCCGCCGGCCTCGAGGGCCTTCTCGATCTGGTGGACGTCGGCGGACGAGCCGATCTTCGGGACGACGACGGCCGCGGGGCCAGCGGCGGCGATGGCCGCCAGGTCGTCCTGGTGCCACGCCGTGCCGATGCCGTTGGCGCGGATCGCGATCTCCCGGTTGCCGTAGGCGCCTGAGGTGGCGGCGGCGCACACGCGCGCGCGGGCCTCGGGCTTGGCGTCCGGAGCGACGGCGTCCTCGAGGTCGAGGATGAGCGCGTCGGCGGGGATCGTCTGGGCCTTCTCGAGGGCGCGCTCGTTGGCGCCCGGCATGTAGAGCACCGAGCGACGCGGTCGGAGGTCGGGGCCCATCAGCCGTCGACCGCCGCGTACGCCCTGGCCAGCTCGTGGTCCTTGGCGGCGAGCTGCTCGGCCAGCTCGACCATGACCTTGCACTGCTTCACGGAGGCGTCGTCCTCCATCTTCCCGTCGAGCATGACCGCGCCGGTGCCGTCACCCATGGCGGCGATCACCTCGCGTGCGTGGCGCACGTCGGCGGGGTCAGGTGAGAACACGCGCCTGGCGATGTCGATCTGCACCGGGTGCAGGCTCCAGGCGCCGACGCAGCCGAGCAGGTAGGCGTTGCGGAACTGGTCCTCGCAGGCCACCGTGTCCTTGATGTCACCGAACGGCCCGTAGAAGGCGAAGATCCCGTTGGCCTGACAGGCGTCCACCATCCGGGCGACGGTGTAGTGCCACAGGTCCTGCTGGTAGGTGGCGCGGGCGCCCTCGACATCGCCGTCGACGGGGTCCTGGCGCACCAGGTAGCCCGGGTGGCCACCGCCGACCCGCGTCGTCTTCATGCGGCGGTTGGCGGCCAGGTCGGCCGGCCCGAGGCTGAGTCCCTGCATGCGGGGCGAGGCGCCGCAGATCTCCTCGACGTTGATCACGCCGCGGGCCGTCTCCAGGATGGCGTGGAGCAGGATCGGGCGCGTGAGGCCGGCCTTGGCCTCGAGCTGCGCGACGAGGCGGTCGACGTAGTGGATGTCCTCGGCGCCCTCGACCTTCGGGATCATGATCACGTCGAGCTTGTCCCCGACCTCCGTGACGGCCGTCATCAGGTCGTCCAGGCCCCACGGCGAGTCGAGGGAGTTGACGCGGGTCCAGAGCTGCGTATCCGCGCTGTCCCATGCCTGGCCCACCGAGACGAGCCCGGCCCGGGCGGCCTCCTTGTCCGCGGCGGGCACCCCGTCTTCGAGGTTGCACAGGAGGATGTCGACGGTGGGCGCCATGTCGGGGACCTTGGCCACCATCTTCGGGTTCGAGCCTGGGAAGAAGTGGATGACCCGCGACGGCCGGAACGGGATCTCCCGCACGGGCTCCGGTGCGCCGACGGCGAGCGGGCGGAAGAAGTCCTTCGCGCTGCGCATCAGGCCTCCACCTGCTCGACCTGCTCGACCATGCGGCGGGCGATCACCTTGAGGCAGAGCGTCTCGTCGGCTCCCTCGAAGATCGACAGCACGCGGGCGTCGACGAAGTAGCGGCTGACGTCGTACTCCTCGGCGTACCCCATGCCGCCGTGGATCTGCATGGCTTCGCGGGTGACCCACTCAGCGGCCTTGCAGACGTAGGCCTTGACCATGGCGGCCTCCAGGGCCCCCTCGCCCTTGGCCATCAGGCGGGCGACCGCGTAGGACGCCTGGCGGGAGGCCTGGATCGTGATGGCCATGCGGGCGAGCTTGACCTTGGTCAGCTGCAGGTCGGCGATCGGCTTCCCGAACACGACGCGGTCGTCCGCGTAGCGGCGGGCGGCCTCGTAGGCGGCCTGCATCACGCCGACGGCGCGGGCGGCGGTCTGGAGGCGGCCGTTCTCGAAGCCTGCCATCTGGAGGTAGAAGCCCTTGCCGAGGCCGTCCTCGCCGCCGACGAGGTTGGCGTCGTCGACGAACCACGAGTCGAAGGCGATCTCGTAGGAGTGCATCCCGCGGTAGCCGATCGTGTCGATCGGGCGGCCTTCCATCCGTCCGCCGCCGGATTGGTCGAGCACGAAGCCGTGGCCGTCCCCGCGCTCCTTGGGGACGATGAACATGGACAGCCCCCGGTGCGCCTTGGTGCGGTCCGGGTCGGTGCGGGCGAGGAGCATCAGCACGTCGGCGCGGGCACCGAAGGTGCACCACGTCTTCACGCCATTGATGAGCCAGCCGCCGTTGGCCTTGGTGGCAGTGACCTTGAGGCTTGCGACATCGGACCCGAAGTCGGGCTCCGTGACGGCGACGGCGTTCATCACCTCCGCGGTGGCAAGCTGGGGGAGCCAGTGGTGCTTCTGCTCCTCGGTGCCGCCCTTCACGAGGGCGCGGGTGAGGATCTCCGGGCGGGTGATCAGCGAACCGCCGGCGCCGAGGGAGCCGCGCGACAGCTCCTCCGTGGCCACGACCATGCCGATGTACTCGGACTCGCCGCCGCCGCCGTACCCGCCGTACTCCTCGGGGATGGACAGGCCAAACGCGCCCATCTCGGCGAGGCCCGTGATGATGTCCTCCGGGACGTCGCCGTTGTGACGGTGGATGTGTTCGGCGATCGGCGCCAGCTTCTCGTCGGCGAAGCGGCGGAAGGTGTCCTGCACGAGCTCGAAGTCGTCGTCGAGGTTGCGGCGGCCCTCCTGCCCGGCGAGCCCGGTGAGGAACTCGGGGTCGCGGTAGGTGGCGCAGAACGACCGGGCGCCGTCGAGGGCGGTGGCCTCGATGCCCCACGTCGCCTCGCGCCCGAAGAGCCGGCTCGAGAGCTCGCCCACCACGTCCGCCACGAACGCACAGGTGATGGCGGCCTCCACATCTCCCAGCGCGCCGTAGTCGAGCATCGAGTGGGCCGTCTCGACGGCGGCCCCTGCGTGGGCGACGTCGTAGGCGAGCACCTGGTCGGCGTCGGGCCCGCCTCCGGCCTTGAGGGTCCGGGTGCCCTGACGGACGACGGCTCGGGCCAGCTCGACGACGTCCGCGGCGGCGGTGAGATCTGCAGCAGCCATGAGCGGAGGTTAGTGAGGGGTTCCGGATCGGACGGAATCAGGTGCTCGACCGACGACCACGACGTGGGATCTTCGTGGACGACGTCACCAGTCGAACGCGCTCGCTGCGGCCGCCAGCCTCGGGCAGGCTGAAGGCGTGGCGCATCGAACGACTGACGAGCTCATGGCTGCCCTCGATGACCTGCGGGCGTCCCCTCCCGTCGTCGGCGTCGTCGACATGGTCGTGAGACGACCAGGCACGGGGGAGCGCGAGCTCCTGGCCGAGGGCACCCTGGACCTGGCCGAGGGCCTCGTCGGCGACAACTGGTCGACCAGAGGCAGCCGGCTGACCGAGGACGGCGCCGCGCACCCGGGCATGCAGCTGAACGTGATCAACGTCCGACTGTCGAGCCTGGTGGCGGTCGAGCCCGAGCGGCGGATCCTGGCGGGCGACCAGCTGCACGTCGACCTCGACCTCAGCGAGACCAACCTGCCGGCGGGCACCCGCCTGGCGCTCGGCTCGGCGGTCATCGAGGTGACGCCCGAGCCCCACCGCGGGTGCGCGAAGTTCGTCGAGCGGTTCGGCCGGGACGCGATGCGCTTCGTGAACTCCCCGATCGGGCATGAGCTGCGGCTGCGCGGGCTCAACGCTCGTGTTGTGGAACCGGGCACGGTGCGGCCGGGCGACGAGATCCGCAAGGTCTGACCCACGTCGCCGCCGCAGCTCCCCGGCTCGGCTCGCCGCTCGACCCACCCACGCCGTAGGTTCAGCGCCGATGACCACGTACGATCGGCCGTTCGGCCGCCACCTCGAGGACTTCACGCCTGGCGACGTCTACAAGCACTGGCCCGGCAAGACGATCACCGAGTACGACGACCACCTGTTCTGCATGATCACGATGAACCACCACCCGCTGCACACGAACGCGTGGTTCGCGGAGAACGAGACGGTGCAGGAGAAGAACGTCGTGGTCGGCAACCTCGTGTACTCGCTCGTGCTGGGCATGAGCGTGCCGGACGTCAGCGGCGCCGCCATCGCCAACCTCGAGATCGAGTCGCTCTTGCACCCGAAGCCGACGTACCACGGCGACACGATCTATGCCGTGACGAGGGTGCTCGATGTGAAGGAGACGTCGAAGGGCGACCGCGGCATCGTCACCGTCGAGACGAAGGGCATCAACCAGCGCGGCGAGGAGGTCTGCTCCTTCCGACGCAAGCTGATGGTGTGGAAGCGGGCCCACGCCCCGTCGCGACGGTTCCCCTACGACGACGCCGACGTGTTCGCCGGCGGCGAGTAACCGGGTTCGGCGGTTCGATGCCGATCGACGACGTCGCGGCGCGCGGGTTCCAAGCGGGCGCGGCGGCCTACGAGAGCGCCCGTCCCGGCTACCCGGACCAAGCCCTCACCATCCTCACCCGGGAGCTCGGCCTCACGACCGGCACCGCGGTCTGCGACCTCGCCGCCGGCACGGGCAAGCTGACGCGACGCCTCGTGGAGCTCGGCGCCTCGGTCGTGGCCGTGGAGCCCGTGCACGGGATGCGCGAGCAGGCCTGTACCACTGTCCCCGGTGCGGAGGTCATCGAGGGGACCGCCGAGGCCATCCCGCTGCCGGACGCATCGGTTGACGTCGTGACCGTCGCACAGGCCTTCCACTGGTTCGACGCCGACGCCGCCCTCACCGAGATCGCCCGCGTGCTCAAGCCGGGTGGCGGCCTGGCCCTCCTGTGGAACGAGCGCGACGAGCGCACCGCCTGGGTCGCCGAGATGAGTCGGCTCATCCGCTGGCACGAGCGCACGGTCTCGCGGTACCAGCACGTCGAATGGGCCGAGGTCGTCGCCGCGTCGCAGCGGTTCACCGCCCTCGACGAGCAGGCGGTGCCGTGGGAGCAGCCGATGACGCGGGCGCTGCTGGGCGACCGAGTCCGCTCGATCAGCTACATCGCCGTCATGCCGCCAGGCGAGCGGGAGCGCCTGGCCGCCGAGGTGACGGCCCTCGTCACGCGGCTCCCGGAGCCGTTCGGTCTCCCGTACGTGTGCCGCGTCCAGTGGTGCCGCCGGTCCTGACCACCGACCCCCGCGCCGCCGTGCTCGGTTGGTGGGAGGGCCGGCGCTGGTCGACGACGGCCTCGTTCGGGTGGAGGCGGGACCTGCCGCCCCGCCTAGCCGGCGACGAAGTCCAGGATCAGCTGGTTGACGGCGGCCGGCTTCTCGACGTGGAGGAAGTGGCCGGCCCCCTCGACGATCTCGAGGCGAGACCCAGGCGCGGTGAGGAACGGCACCGAGGCCTCCGCGATCTCGACACCCATGCAGCCGTCGGTGCGGCCATGGAGGTAGAGCGTCGGCTGCGCCGTGACCTCGTTGCCGGCAGCCTGGACCTCGGCGAGCGCCGGGTCGACACCGACCCCGCCGAGGGTGGCGCGGTAGTAGCCGAGGGCGGCGGCCAGGTTGGCCGGGTCGCGCAGGGCGTCCTTCACGTGCGCGATGTCCTCGGTGCCGTCGTAGCCCGGGGACCAGTCCGCCCAGAGCCCGTCGATGAACGCGAGGTCGTCCATGCCGACGACCATGTCCGCCAGGCCGTGCTGGAAGAAGAACATGTACCAGCTCTTCTTGAGCTGGCGGTACTGGAGGAACCCTCCTGCCACGGCACCGGACGGCGGCACGGCCATCGTGACGACGCGCCGCCAGCGCTCCGGCTCGTGGTTGGCCGCGGTGTAGGTCGCCAGCGCCCCCCAGTCGTGGCCGATGATCACCGCGTCGCCGTCGCCGCCGAGCGCGTCGTGGAGCGCGCAGGCGTCAACCGCGAGCGCGGCGGTCTGGTAGCGGCCATCCGCGGGCACCGGCGTCGGCGCGTAGCCGCGCATGAACGGGGCCACCGCGCGGTAGCCCGCGTCGGCGAGGGCGGGCAGGAGGAACCGGTACGTCCAGGCGGAGTCAGGGAACCCGTGCAGGCACAGCGCGAGCGGCCCGGTCCCGACCTCCAAGTAGCTGAACTCGAGGTCGTTCGCGGCGACCTGCCCCTCGGTGATCGTCATGCCGGCAACCTAGGGGACGAGATGGGTGCTCGCGGTAGTGCTCATCGCGCTCGCGGTGGTGGCTGAGACCTCCGTCACACGCCCCGCATGGCCGGAGGGCCACCGGTAACGTGCGTCCAACCAGGGGGAACGGGGGGATCCACTGCTCAACGTCAGCTTCTTCGGCGTCCGGGGCTCGACGCCGTGCCCCTGCGATGCGAACCGTCGCTACGGAGGCAACACCTCCTGCGTCGCGCTCGAGGCGCCCGGTCAGGCACCCATCGTGCTCGACCTCGGCACCGGCCTGCGGTTCTGGGGCGAGACGCTCGACCCCCGAACGCCCTTCGTGGGCTCCGCCCTCGTCACCCACATCCACTGGGACCACGTGCAGGGCCTGCCGTTCTTCACGCCCGTGCTCCAGCCAGGCGCCCGCTTCGATGTCTACGGCCCCCCGCAGCCCGAGTCCGGCGGGCTGGCGGCGGCGTTCGACGTGTTCATGCGGCCGCCGTTCTTCCCCGTCACGACCAAGGAGCTGTTGGGCGACATCAGCTTCCACGACGTGTGGGACGTCGACCTGGAGCTGGACGGCGCCAAGGTGCGCGTCCGTCCCGTGCCCCACGTCGGCCTGACCAACGGCTACCGGGTGGAGATGGGCGACGCCGTCGTCGCGTACCTGCCCGACCACCAGATGCCGGTCGACGGCAGCCACACCGTCTCGGACGCGGTGCTCGACCTCTGCGATGGCGCGGACCTCCTGATCCACGACGCGCAGTACACCCCGACGGAGTTCCCGGCCAAGGCGACGTGGGGTCACTGCACGTCGGACTTCGCGGTGCACGTCGCCAGGGAGGCCGGGGCCCGCCGGCTCGCGCTGTTCCACCACGACCCCACGCACCACGACGACGCGGTCGACTCGATCCTCAGCGACGCCCGCGCCCTCGCGCAGGGCTCGGGGATCGAGGTGCTCGCCGCGCACGAGGGCATGGTCGTCGCCTTCGCCTGAGCACCACTAGGTTCCGCCCGATGAGCGATCCGCCGGCGCCCTTCGACTCGGCCAATTTCCGCCAGGTGCTCGGCCACTTCCCCACGGGCGTCACTGTGGTGACCGCCGTGTCCGCGACCGGCCCTGTCGGCCTGGCCGTGGGGTCGTTCGCCTCGGTGTCGCTCGACCCGCCGCTGGTCGCCTTCTTCCCCGACCGGGGCTCGTCGTCGTGGCCCCAGATCGAGACGGCGGGGTCGTTCTGCGTGAACATCCTGGCGGAGGCCCAGGAGGTCGTGTGCCGTCGCTTCGCGTCGAAGTGCGACGACAAGTTCGCCGGCCTCGGGTGGAAGCCCGCCGGCTCCGGGTCGCCCCTGCTCGACGGGGTGCTCGCCTGGATCGACTGCGACGTCGAGTCGGTCACGGAGGCCGGCGACCACTACTGCGTGATGGGTCGGGTGCGCGACCTCGGGGTCGGCCAGGACGGCGGCCCGCTGCTCTTCTTCCGCGGGGGCTACGGCCGCTTCGCGGTCTGACCGGTCATGCCCGTCTACGCGCTGGGTGACGCGGAGCCGTCGATCGACGTGACCGCGTACATCCACCCGGACGCGGTCGTGATCGGCGACGTGACGATCGGTGCCGAGTCGTCCATCTGGCCGAGCGCGGTCCTGCGGGGCGACCCCGGGGGGATCGTGATCGGGGCCCGCACGTCGATCCAGGACGGCACGGTCATCCACACGACGCCGATGACCCCCACCCGCGTGGGCGACGAGTGCGTGATCGGCCACCTGGTGCACCTCGAGGGCTGCACGATTGGGAACGGGTCGCTGGTGGGGTCGGGGGCGATCGTCCTCAACGGAGCGGTTTTGGAGGAGGAGTGCCTCGTCGGGGCGGGTGCGCTGGTGCCGGGGACGATGACCGTCCCTCGCCGGGCGATGGCCCTCGGGGTGCCCGCCACGCTGAAGCTCGACGCCGTCGACCCCGATGCGCACATCCGCATGGGCATGGAGGTCTACCGCGAGCGGGGCCGCACCTACCGGGCGCAGCTCCGCCGGCTCGACTGAGCCCTAGACGACCTCGGGCTCCGGTTCGAGCAGCAGCAGGCTGCCGCCGCCGCACTGCCGCGCCCAGGCCGCCACGAACGGGTCGTCGCTGAGGTACACGAGCTGGTGGCGCTCGGAAAGCCGGTAGAGCAGGTCGAGGAGGTCCCACTTCCGCTCCGCGGGCACGCGCAGGAAGACCTCGTCGAGGAGCGCGGGCACCGCGTCGCCGTGGGGACCGGCGGCGGCCGCCTTGGTGAGCCGGCCGAGCAGGTGCTGCTGGATGTCGGCGACCGCGCCCGGGTCGCCGCTGGGGTCGTGCCCGCCATGGCGGGCCTCGAGGGCGATGACCCGGCGCTCGAGGGCCGCCTGCCGGTCCGCCAGGCGGACCACGTCGACCTCGGGGCGGACATCCGCCAGCTTCGCCCGCACCTTCTCGCGGCGCTCCTGCAGCTCGTCGATGTCGAACGTCGCCGCCTCGGCGGCGGTGACCGCCGACCACTCGGGTCGCCGCAGGCCGCGGGCGAGCTCCTGGAGTTCGTCGAGCTCGGCGTCGATCTCGGCCTTCGGGCGGGCCGCGACGCGAGCCTCCTCGCGCTCCGCGGCACGGGCGAGGGCCCACTCCAGGGCACCGAGGCGGGCGTCGAGCTCACCGGAGTCGAACCCCAGCTGGAGCAGCTGGTCGTCGAGGCGCTGCGCAGCCGTGCCCTCGCTCGCCTCGGCCTCCTCGAGCTCGATCTGGGTCCGGGCCGAGCGGCCCCGGCCGATCGCCGCCGCGATCCGGCCGTCGACGCCGGCGACGTCCTGGAGGCGCGCCTCGTCGAGGCCGAAGGGGGCGCACAGGGCGGCCAGCGCGACGCGGGCCTCGACGACGGCGGGCTCGGCCTGCTCCGCCAGGTCGGTGCGAAGCTGCTCGATCTCGTCGGCGGCGCCACCGAGGTTGCGCAGCGCGATGTTGTACGACTGCACCTCGCCCTCGAGCGCCTTCGCGCGGTGCACGTCGACGTCGTGCCCGACCAGCTCGACCCACGTGTTCGTCGCTTCCCGGAGCTCGATGCTGGCCGCCTCGACGGTGCCGCGGACGCTCGGGTCGACGGCCGCGTCGACCCGGCGCAGGTGGAAGCCGAGGTAGGACGGGGCGCCGGCGCGGTCGAGGGCGGCGCGCTCGATCGCCGCCGCCTTGGCCACGCGGCTCTTCGGCAGCAGCAGCGCGACCGTGCCGACCGACGCCGCGATGAGCACACCCAACGGGATGAGCAGCGGGGCGTTGATCGTCCCGGCCAGCATCACGGTCACGCCGAGCGCCGTCCCGGCGACGCCGGGGACGCGCACGGCCTCGGCTGCCCGCTCGGCGTCCTCCAGGTCTCGGTGGGCGAGCTCCATGTCGGTGATCACGATCGGGGCGGCGGTCCCCTCGTCGCCCCCGAGTCCACCGAGCGAGACCTGCACCCGGTGCACCTCGTCAGCCGCCGTCAGCAACCGGTCAGCGCACTCCCACAGGGCCACCTGGTCGAGCAGGCCGAGCTCCCCGACGAGCAGATCGGACGGCGCGGGCAGCTTGGCCACCGCCAGCGCCTGCAGGCGGTGGTCGAGGGAGTCCCGATGGGCAAGGGCGTCGGCGAGCGCGTCGACGAGGGCGTCGAGCTCCGCTGGCACCGCGTCGGGGAGGGTGGCGGCGCGCGCCGCCGCGGTGGCGTCGAGGCGTTCGGCGCCGCCGAAGCGGTCGACCACGAGGGTCAGCGCATCAGCAGCCTCCGTCCAGGCCGCCGCCAGCTCCCGCGTGGCGTCGGCACGTGCGAGCAGGTGCCGGTCGGCGTCCACCCCCGCGGTGCCGGACTGGAGCGTGGCCGCCTCCGCGCGCACCCGCTCCAGGCGCGCCAAGACCTGGGCGTACTCGTTCCGTGCAGCGCCGTCCTGGGCGGCCCGGAGCTGCTCGTTGAGACCGTTGAGCTCCGCCTGGAGGGTCGCCGCCTCCTGGGCCTCGCCGAGCGCGGCCTGGAGCTGTTCGGTGATCTCCTCGAGCGATGTGCGCGCCTCACGGAGCTCGCGGGGCTCGTCGTCGCGGGCGGGCCGGCTGACGACACCGAGGTCGTCCGCCTGGATCAGCATCAGCGCACGGAGTGCTTCGCGCGACGCGGCGAGGTGCCCCATCGGGGTGGGGGCGGGTGAGCCGTCGTCGTAGCTGGCCTGCACGGTCCCCGCCGGCGCGCTCACCAGGGTCACGGGGCGGCCAGTGCCGTCGAGGTAGCGCACGGTCGTCCCCTCGTCGCCGCCGGTCAGCGAGCTCAGGATGCCCTCGGCCAGCTCCAGGCGCTCGGGCGCGCCAAGGCCGCACAGGACCGTCATCCGCGGGTGGAACCGCACCTGCAGCTCGTCGCCGGGGAACTTCAGGAACAGCTCGTCTACGCGCACAGACTCCTCCTCGCCCCGGGACATCGGCACGAGCGCCAGCGACCTGTAGGCGGAGGTGGGTCGAACGGCCCATGACGCTGGGTGGGTTCGGGCCATGCACCTCGGACGCGCGGGCCTGTGGGCCTTCCAGCTCGACCTGCAGCCGGTAACCTTGACCCCCGGGTCAAGGTTCGAGACGGGGGCACAGCTGGTGGCGCGAGCCGCGCGATCGAGGAGCACGGGCTGGGAGCTCATCCTCGCGTCGTGCCGGCAGCGGCGGGTCGGGATCGGCCTCGGCGTCCTCGTCGGGCTCGGCTGGACGGCCGGCAAGGTGAGCGTCGGCGTCCTCGTGCAGCGGGCGGTGGACCGCGGCATCGAGAGCGATGACATGGTCGCGCTGCGCTCGTGGGCGCTCGCGATCGCCGGGGCGGCGGTCGTGGTGGGCACGTTCACCGGGATCCGCCGCTACCTCGCCTTCCGGGAGGCTCGCTGGATCGAGACCGACCTGCGCGAGCGGCTCTTCGACCACTTCCAGCGCCTGCACTTCGCGTTCCACGACCGCGCCCAGACGGGTCAGCTCATGAGCCGGGCCAACACAGACCTCCAGCAGATCCAGGCCTTCGTGGTGATGATCCCGCTCACCATCTCCAACGCCGTGACGGTCCTCGCCGTCACGGTCATCCTGTTCCTGACCGACCCCGTGCTCACTGTGCTCGCGCTCGGAAGCCTGCCCTTCCTCAACGTGCTGGCGACGCGCTTCTCGCGACGCCTGCACCCCGCGGTGATGGGAATCCAGGTGGAGTCCGCTGAGCTGGCTGCCGTGGTGGAGGAGACGGTGGCCGGTGTCCGCGTCGTGAAGGGCTTCGGCGCGGAGGCGGTCCAGGCGGCGCGGTTGCGGGCCGAGGCCGACGACGTCTTCGAGTGCTCGATGGAGGCGGCGCGCGTGCGGGCCACCTTCCTGCCCGCGCTCGAGCTGCTGCCGAACCTCGGGCTCATCGCCACGCTCGGCTACGGCGGCCACCAGGTGCTCGCCGGTCACCTCACGCTGGGGGAGCTGGTCGGCTTCAACGTCTTCGTCGTGATGCTGATCTGGCCCCTGCGGATGCTCGGGATGATCATCGCGCAGGCCCAACGGGCGGCCGCGGCGGCCGATCGAGTCCACGAGATACTCGCGACGGCGCCCGTGATCATCGACTCGGCGGACGGCCGCCGGCTCCCCACCGCTCCCACGGGCGGGCGCGGGGAGGTTCGCTTCGAGGGCGTCCGGTTCTCCTACGCGCCGGAGCTGCCGGTCGTGCTCGCCGGCTTCTCCCTCACCGTCCCCGCCGGGCAGTCCGTCGCCCTCGTCGGCGCCACCGGGTCGGGCAAGACCACCGTCGCTCGCCTCATCCCGCGCTTCTACGACGTGCAGCATGGCGCCGTCATCGTCGACGACGTTGACGTGCGCCAGGTGCAGGTGCGCTCGCTCCGCAAGGCGGTGGGCATCGTGTTCGAAGACACGTTCCTCTTCTCGGACAGCATCGCCGCCAACATCGCCTTCGCAGACCCCGACGCGTCCCCCGAGGCGATCGCCCGGGCCGCCCGGCTCGCGGGGGCCGACGAGTTCATCGAGGGCTTGCCGGAGGGCTACGACACACCGATCGGAGAGCGCGGCTTCTCGCTGTCCGGCGGTCAGCGCCAGCGCCTCGCGATCGCCCGAGCGATCCTGGCGGACCCCCGGGTCCTCATCCTCGACGACGCCACGTCGTCGGTGGACCCGACCAAGGAGCACGAGATCCGCGACGCGCTGACGGAGGTGATGCGGGGCCGAACCACCATCGTCATCGCCCACCGCCCGGCCACCATCGCCCTGGCCGGCCGGGTCGTGCTCCTCAGCGATGGCCAGGTCGTCGCGGACGGCACGCACGAGTCGCTGCTCGACTCCAGCGTTGCCTACCGGGCCGTGCTCGCCGCGGCCGAGCGCGACGTCGCGGCGGGGGTGGACTGACATGTGGATGCAAGGCGGCGTCGACGAGCAGGACCGCCTGGACGCGACCGCCGCGAAGCACCTGCTACGCCGGGCCGGTCGCATGCTGCGGCCCTACCGAGTCCAGTGCGCGGTTGCCTTCGGCCTGGTCATCGTGTGGACCGCGACGACCCTGGCTGGGCCCTTCCTCGTGCGGCACGGCATCGACCAGGGCATCAAGGCAGGGGATGCGGGCGCGCTCGACGCCGCGGTCATCGGCTACGTCGCGGTCGCGATCGTCTCCTACGTCGCCTTCCGCTTCCAGGTGCAGCTGATCAGCCGCATCGGTGAGTCGTTCCTGCGCGACCTGCGCCTCCGGGTCTTCGATCACCTGCAGCGGCTGTCGATGCCGTTCTACGACCGGGAGAAGGCCGGTGTCATCGTCTCCCGCATGACGAGCGACGTGGACTCGCTCCAGGAGCTCGTGCAGATGGGACTCCTCATGTTCGTGTCCAACGGCCTGCTCCTGGTCGTCTCCGTCATCGTGCTGGCGGCCGTGTCGTGGAAGCTCCTCCTGCTGTGCTTGGTGTGCGTGCCCTTCGTCGTGCTGGCCAGCATCAAGTTCCAGCGCGAATCGAACGCGGCCTACCTCGACGTGCGCGACGGCATCGGCAACACGCTCTCGCAGCTCCAGGAGGGGATCGCGGGCGTGCGGGTCGTGCAGGCGTTCGGCCGGGAGGACGTCGAGTCGGCACGCTTCCAGCTGGGGAACCGGCGTCTCTTCGACGCCCACATGCGCTCGGTGAAGATCTCCGCGTGGTACCTGCCGGTGATCGAGCTGGCCGGCCTGCTGACCACCGCGGTGGCCGTCGGCGTGGGCGGCTGGTGGGTGCACACCGGTGAGCTGACGATCGGCACCGTCACCTTCTTCATCCTCACCCTGTCGAACCTCTTCGAACCGATCCAGCAGCTGTCGCAGCTGTTCAACATCGTGCAGTCGGCTGGCGCCTCGCTGAGCAAGCTCTTCGGGCTCCTCGACACGCCCGTCGATGTCCCGGAGCGCACGGGTTCGGTCGACCTCCCCGAGCGCGGCGACATCGAGGTCGCCGGCGTGGGCTTCGCCTACGTGGGCGGCGAGCCGGTGCTCGCGGGCGTCAGCCTGACGATCCCGGTGGGCGCTCGCCTCGCCCTCGTGGGGCCCACCGGCGCCGGCAAGTCGACGCTCGCCAAGCTCATCGCCCGCCTCTACGACCCCACCGAGGGGACGATCCGGTACGCGGGCACCGACCTGCGCGACGCCACCCTGCGGTCCCTCCGAGAGCGCGTGGTCGTAGTGCCCCAGGAGGGCTTCCTCTTCAACGGCACCATCCTCGACAACGTGCGGCTCGCGCGGGCAGGCGCCACCGACGAGGAGGTCGTGCGAGCCCTCGAGACGATCGGCGTCCACGAGCGGTTCGCGCAGCTGCCGGAGGGTCTCCACACCGAGGTGCGCGAGCGCGGCTCGCGCCTGTCCGCTGGCGAGAAGCAGCTCGTGTCGCTCGCCCGCGCGGCGCTCGCGGATCCAGCGGTGCTCGTGCTCGACGAGGCCACGTCGAGCCTCGACCCGGGCACAGAGCTCGTCGTGGAGCACGCGATGGTCGAGCTCATGGAGGGCCGCACGGTCATCGTGATCGCCCACCGGCTGTCGACCGCCGAGCGCTGCGATCTGGTGGGGGTGGTGGCCGAGGGGCGATTGCTGGAGCTGGGCACCCATGCGGACCTCGTGGCCCAGGGCGAGCGATACGCGGCCCTGTTCGCGACCTGGTCAGGTGGGATCGAGGGTCCAGAATTGTTACCATCGCCGTAGGAGAAATCCACCGATCCTCCCGAAGGGCTCCAATGGCTGTCACCGATCTCGACCTGTCCAAGTACCAGCTTGGATGGAGCGACGCCGAGGACTACGTCTTCAAGCCCAAGAAGGGCCTGAACGAGGACATCATCCGCGAGATGTCCTGGATGAAGGGCGAGCCCGACTGGATGCTCGACTTCCGCCTCAAGTCCTACCGGGCCTTCCAGAAGCGCCCCATGCCCCAATGGGGCGGAGACATGTCGGAGATCTACCTCGACGACATCTACTACTACATCAAGCCCACCGCGGGGCAGGTCGACCAGTGGGACGACCTCCCGGACGCGATCAAGAACACCTACGAGAAGCTGGGCATCCCGGAGGCCGAGCGGAAGTACCTCGCCGGGGTCACGGCGCAGTACGAGTCCGAGGTCGTGTTCCACCGCAACCGGGAGGACCTTGAGCGCCAGGGCGTCATCTTCTGCGATATGGACACCGCGCTGAAGGAGTACCCGGAGCTCGTCAAGCAGTACTGGGCCAAGATCATCCCGGCCAACGACAACAAGTTCTCCGCCCTCAACTCCTCGGTCTGGTCGGGTGGCTCGTTCATCTACGTGCCCCCGGGCGTCGAGGTGGAGATGCCGCTCCAGGCCTACTTCCGCATCAACGCGGAGAACATGGGCCAGTTCGAGCGCACGCTGATCATCGCCGACGAGGGCTCCAAGGTGCACTACATCGAGGGCTGCTCCGCCCCCGTGTACACCACCGACTCGCTGCACTCCGCCGTGGTGGAGATCGTCGTGAAGCCGTCGGCACGGGTCACGTACACGACGATCCAGAACTGGTCGAACAACGTCTTCAACCTCGTCACCAAGCGGGCCCGCGTCGAGGCCGAAGGCCACATGGAGTGGATCGACGGCAACATCGGCAGCCGCCTGACGATGAAGTACCCGGCGGTCTACATGGTCGGCCCCAAGGCCTCGGGCGAGGTGCTCTCCGTCGCCTACGCCGGCGCCGGCCAGCACCAGGACGCCGGTGCCAAGATGGTCCACGCTGCCCCGGAGACCACCTCGAAGATCGTCTCCAAGTCGATCTCCAAGGACGGTGGCCGCACCAGCTACCGCGGCCTCGTGCACGTCGACGAGGACGCCTACGGCTGCAAGAGCCACGTGCAGTGCGACGCCCTCATCCTTGACGAGGACTCCGCCAGCGACACCTACCCCTACATGGAGGTCGGCGCCCGCGACGCCGTGATCGGCCACGAGGCCACCGTGTCCAAGGTCGCCGACGAGCAGCTCTTCTACCTCATGAGCCGCGGCCTCTCCCACGAGCAGGCCATGGGCATGATCGTGAACGGCTTCATCGAGCCCGTCACCCGCACGCTCCCCATGGAGTACGCCGTCGAGTGGTCCCGTCTGATCGAGCTCCAGATGGAGGGCAGCGTCGGCTGACGGCCACGTAGGCTGATCCGGTGCCGATGCGCCAGGATTGCAAGCAGTTCGAGAGCCGCACCTACCCGAACGGCGAGACCGTGCGGAAGTGCAACCTCGACCTCGCCCCCGAGGCACCGTGGCGCTGCCCGGACGACTGCCCGAAGTTCGAGCGCCGGCTGGCCGACGTGAACTGGAGCCACGGCACGCTCGTCACGCCGCCCACGCCCGACGAGCCCCTCGACGCCCTCGACCGCGATGACGGCTCCGTCGCCGCCGTGCTCGACGAGGCCGAGGACGTCCTCAACTCCGTCGGTGCCCAGGTCTTCGCCGAGGTGAAGGCGGAACAGGAGGGCGGCCAGGGCCGCCTCAAGCGTCTCTTCCAGCGCAAGCGCTAGCTCGGCCCCCGGGCGCGGCCCTCGCCCTGGACCTTGGGAAGCAGGCGAGACCGCCGGTAGCATGGGGGCTCCGGGGGCCGGTTTCGGCCCCTGGTCCGCGAGTGAGGTCCCCCCTGAGCACGTTCTCCGCCGACGCCATCGCTGGGCTGGCCGGTCCCGCCGGACTGGCGGCGCGACGCGCGGAGGCGGCGGAACGGTTCGCGGGTGCGAGCCTGCCGACGGCGGCCGAAGAGGTGTGGCGCTACAGCCGCATCGACGAGCTCGACCTGAACGGCTTCACGCCCGCGGCAGTGGCCACGACGGTCGACCACGGCGAGCTCGGTCGGGCCTCGATCCTCCGGGGTGACGACGCCACCAGAGCGCTCGGGGACCTGCCGGAGTCGGCCGACGCCCTCACGTGGCTGCACCACGTCCTGGCCGTCGACCCGATCGTCATCGACGTGCCGGCCGGCGTCACGGTCGCCGACACGGTCGTCGTGCGCCACCAGGGCCCGGCGGATGCCGTGGCGGCCGCGCCGCGGCTTGTCGTGCGGGCGGGAGCCGACAGCGAGGTGCGCGTCGTCGAGGTGTTCGAGGACGGTGGTGCCGGGCTCCTCCTCCCCGTCACGCACCTCTCCCTCGCCGGCGCAGCCCGCGTGGGCTACGTCGGCGTGCAGCAGCTCGCCCGGGCGGGTTGGTCGATCGGCACGCTCGACATCGAGGCCGAGGCACAGGCCAGCGTGACCGCGGGGCTCGCCGGCTTCGGCGGCGATTACACGAGGGTGCGCACCGACTGCCGGCTCACTGGCCGGGGCGCCACCGGCGACCTGCTCGCCGCCTACTTCGGCGACGGCGACCAGACGCTCGACTACCGCACGTTCCAGGACCACGTCGCCCCCGACACCACCAGCAACCTCCTCTTCAAGGGCGCGGTGAGCGACCGCTCGCGCTCCGTGTACACCGGGCTCATCAGGGTGGCGAAGGGCGCCCGTGGCACCAACGCCTTCCAGACCAACCGCAACATCAAGCTCTCCGAGGAGGCGTGGGCGGAGTCCGTGCCGAACCTCCAGATCGAGAACAACGATGTGCACTGCAGCCACGCCTCCGCCGTCGGGCCGATCGACGAGGAGCAGCGCTTCTACCTCGAGAGCCGCGGCGTGCCGACTCGCGTCGCCGAGCGGCTGATCGTCGCCGGATTCTTCGCCGAGGTGTTCGACAAGCTGCCCGCCAACGACCTGCGGCCCGCGCTCGACGCGGCCGTCGCCGCCAAGCTCAGCGCGGTGCTCGCATGAGCGTCGTCCAGCGCATCGGTGCCCTGGCCGACCTGCCCGAGGGCAAGGCGCGTCGGGTCGAGATCGGCGAGCGCGTCCTCTCCGTGGTGCGCATCGGCGACGACGTGTACGCCCTCGGTGACCGCTGCAGCCACCAGGACATCTCGTTGTCCGAAGGCGACGTGGACTGCGACGAGAAGCTCATCGAGTGCTGGAAGCACGGCAGTGCGTTCTCCCTGGAGACGGGCGAGCCGGAGTCGCTCCCGGCGACGAAGCCGGTGCCGGTCTACGAGGCCCGCGTCGTCGACGGCCAGATCGAGGTGGTGGTCCCGTGACCGAGCACGTGCTGCAGGTCACCGGCCTGCGCGCCGGCGTCGCCGGCAAGGAGATCATCAAGGGCGTCGACCTCACGGTGCGCTCCGGTGAGGTGCACGTCATCATGGGTCCGAACGGCTCCGGGAAGTCAACGCTCTCCCACGTGATCATGGGGCGGCCGGGCTACGAGGTGCTCGCCGGCACCGTCACGCTCGACGGCGTCGACCTGCTCCCGTTGGAGCCCTGGGAGCGGGCCCAGGCCGGGCTCTTCCTGGCCATGCAGTACCCCACGGAGGTGCCGGGCGTGGCCGTCGTCGACGTGCTGGAGGCCGCCTTCGCAGGCCTCGGCCGCGACACCGCCACCGTGCCGAGCCGGATCATCGCCGAGGCCGAGCGGATCGGCTTCGATGACCGGTTCCTGCACCGGGCCATGAACGTCGACCTCTCGGGTGGCGAGAAGAAGCGCAACGAGACGCTCCAGCTCGGTGTCCTCGAGCCCGCCATCGCGATCCTCGACGAGCTCGACTCCGGACTCGACGTCGACGCGCTGCGCGCCTGCGCCCGTCGCATCGAGGCCGCCACCAAGGAGACCGGCCTCGGCGTGCTCGCCATCACCCACTACAACCGGCTGCTGCACGAGCTGCACGCCGACCGCGTGCACGTGCTGGCCGACGGTCGGATCCAACGCAGCGGCGGTCCCGAGCTCGCCCTCGAGCTGGAGACCACCGGGTACGCGGATTGGGTCGACGAGTCACCCGCGGCGGCGGTCGACCGCTTCGCGGACCCGCTCGCCTGACGGGGCGGTCCGCCCACGGCGAGGAGCCGCACGGTACCGTCCGCTGGGTGTTGGGACGGCAGGCGCGGCTCGAGCGGGAAGCGACTGCGGTCGAGCAGACGCGCCGCGCGCCCATCGAGCGTGCGATCGACCGCCACCAGGTGCAGGTCGTCTTCCAGCCCGTGGTGCGCCTCGCCGACGGCGCCACGGTGGGCTACGAGGCGCTGGCCCGGCTGGGTGAGCGACGTGACGCGCCGGCGCCGTGGTTCGCGCTGGCGCGAGAGCTCGGGCTCGGCACGGAGCTCGAGATCATGTGCGTTGCGGCCATCGTCGAGCGGGGGCTCCCCCCGGGCAAGGCACTGCTGTTCATCAACGTCAGTCCGAACACCCTGCTCGACCCGCGCCTGCACTCGCTGTGCGAGCCGATCGCCGATCGGCTCGTGGTGGAGCTGACCGAGCACGTCGAGGTGTCCGACTACACCCTCCTGCGTCCGTCGATCAGGGCGTGGTCGTCCCGGGGCGGGCGGCTCGCCGTGGACGACACCTGCGCTGGGTACTCGAGCCTCCGCCACGTGCTGGAGCTGGCGCCGCACTTTCTGAAGCTCGACCGCTCGGTCGTGGGCGGCCTCGACGAGCATGCGGCGCGGCGGGCGCTCGTCCGGGCCCTCTCGACCTTCGCCGACGACGTGCAGACGACGGTCATCGCCGAGGGGGTGGAGCGGGGGAGCGAGGCGGAGGCGCTCCGTGACGCCGGGGTGCACCTCGCCCAGGGCTTCGCGTTCGGACGCCCGGAGGCGGACTGGCGCCCAGGGGGCTGGCCGGCGGCCCATGCTCGATCTGCCTGAGATCCCCGACGGCTGGACGGCCGAGGCTGGCTGAGGGTGGGCGCTACTCGCCCGTGAGGCCGTCGATGGCCTCGCGCAGGAGGTCGACGTGCCCGTTGTGGCGGGCGGTCTCCTCGATCATGTGCAGGACCATCCAGCGCAGCGTGAAGGGCTCGTCGGTCCAGCCCCCGGGCACCGCGGAGCGCTGGTCGAGCGACTCGGCCGCCTGGTACGCAGCGCGGCTCCGCGCGCAGGACCCCGCGTAGAGGGCGAGCAGCTCCTCGGGGGTGTCGTCGGCGGCACTGTGGTGCTCCCAGTCGCGGTCGGCGTCCCAGTCGACGCTGGCCCACGGCTCGGGCTCGCCGAGCCCGGCGAAGCGGTCGGTGAACCATGAGTCCTCGACGAGGGCCATGTGCTTGACGAGCCCCCCGATCGTGAGCGACGACGACGGGAGCGCCTGGGCGAGCTGCGCCTGCGTGAGGCCGGACGCCTTCCAGACGAGGGTGGCGCGGTGGTAGTCGAGGTAGGAGGCGAGCATGGCGCGCTCGTCCTCGTGGAAGCTCGGCTCGACGCGACCGTGCAGCTCGTCCGGGGTCGGCACCGGCTACTCGCTGGCCGTGGGTTCGCCGAGGGCCTGCAGGAGCGTGTTCCACGACAGCGTGGCGCACTTGATCCGCACCGGGAACTTGACCACGCCGCGCAGCGCCTCGAGGTCGCCCAGCTTCACCTCGGAGTCGACCTCGGACGGATCGTCGGCGTCCTCCCCGTCCAGCGCGTGCTCGTGGATCGACATCATGCCCTTGAAGGCTCGGGTGAGTGCCTGCACCTCGGCGAGCGTCTTGCCCTTCACCGCGGCCGACATCATCGACGCCGACGACTGGCTGATCGAGCAGCCCTGGCCCCCGATGCGGATGTCGTCGACGGCCCCGTCCTTCACGTCGACGTAGACGACGATCTCGTCCCCGCAGAGCGGGTTGAAGCCCTCGACGCGGGTGGCGGGAGGCGACGACAGCTCGCCACGGTTCCGCGGCGAGCGGTAGTGGTCGAGGATGATCTCTCGGTACAGGTCTTCGAGGCCAGGCATGCGGGTTGCGATCCTACCGGTGTGGTGATTCGGAGCGGTCGGCTCAGTGCGCGAAGAAGGCGGCGGCCGCCGCGATGGCATCGGCCAGCGCGTCGACGTCGGCTTCGTCGTTGTAGACGTACAGGGAGGCACGAGCAGTGGCGGCCACGCCGAGGACGCGCATGAGCGGCTTGGCGCAGTGGTGCCCGGCCCGGACGCAGACGCCGTGCTCGTCGAAGACCTGCGTCAGGTCGTGGGGGTGGAGGTCGTCGAAGGTGAACGACAGGACGCCGCCGCGTTCGACGGGCTCCGGTGGGCCGTGGACGACGATGTCGTCTCCGAAGCGCTCGGCCAGCGAGCGCAGGGCGTAGGCGGTGAGCGCCACCTCGTGCTCCCGTACCGCGTCCATCCCGAGGCCCTCGAGGTAGTCGACGGCGACGCCGAGACCGACCGCCTCGGCGATCGGCGGCGTGCCCGCCTCGAACTTCCAGGGGAGCTCGTTGGTGGTGAACCCCTCCTTCGTGACGTTGAGGATCATCTCGCCGCCGGTGAGGAAGGGCGGGGTGGCGTCGAGGATCTCGGTGGTGCCCCACAGCACGCCGATGCCCGTCGGGCCGCACATCTTGTGCCCGGTGAAGGCGGCGAAGTCCGCGCCCCAGGCCTGCACGTCCGTGGTGAGGTGCGGCACGTGCTGGGAGGCGTCGACCACGGCGATGGCGCCGGCGTGGTGGGCGGCCGAGACGAGCCGTTCCACTGGGAGCAGCGTGCCGAGCACGTTGGACATCGCGGCGAAGCTGACCACCTTGGCGCCGTCGACGAGGCGGTCGAGGTGGGTGAGGTCGAGGTGCCCGTCAGGCGTGACCGGGATCCAGCGCAGCTCGACGCCGAGCTCGTCGTGGAGCTGGTGCCACGGCACGATGTTGGCGTGGTGCTCCAGCTCGGTGAGCACGACGGCATCGCCCTCGCTGAGGTTGGCGCGGCCCCACGCCTTGGCGACGAGGTTCAGCGCCTCGGTGGCGTTCTTCGTGAAGAGGACCTCGCGCGGGTGGTCGGCTCCGATGAAGCGGGCCACCTTGGCCCGCGCGCCCTCGAGCCCTGCCGTCGCCTCCTCGGCGATGAGGTAGGTGCCGCGGTGCACGTTGGCGTTGGAGCGCTCGTAGTACCGCGCCATCGCGTCGAGCACGACTCGGGGCTTCTGTGAGGTGTTGGCCGAGTCGAGGTAGACGAGCCTGCCCCCGTGGACCTCGCGCTCGAGGATCGGGAACTCCTTCTTGACGGCGGCGACGTCGAGGCGGTGCATCACGTGCTCACCGCCATGCCTCGTACCCGTCGCGCTCGAGTCGCTCCGCGAGCTCGGGCCCGCCGGAGTCGACGATGCGGCCGTCGATCAGGATGTGGACGACGTCGGGCTCGAGGTGGTCGAGGAGCCGCTGGTAGTGCGTGATGGCCAGCACGCCGAGGTCGGGACGGTCGCGCCGCACCTCCTGCACGCCCTGGGCCACCACCTTGAGGGCGTCGATGTCGAGCCCGGAGTCCGTCTCGTCGAGGATCGCGATCTCGGGCTCGAGGATGGCCATCTGGAGGATCTCGTTACGCTTCTTCTCCCCACCCGAAAAGCCCTCGTTCAGGAAGCGGTCCGCGAACGACGGATCCATGTCGAGGCGCTCCATCCACTCCATGATGGACAGGCGCAGCTCGAGGACCGACAGGTCGATGCCCTTGCGGGCGGAGAGGGCCTGGCGCAGGAAGTTGATCACTGACACGCCCTGCACCTGCTGGGGGTACTGGAACGCGAGGAACATCCCCGCCTTGCCCCGGATCTCGGTGTCCCAGGACGTGATGTCGTCGCCGTGGAACAGGAGCCGGCCACCCGTGACCTCGTACTCGGGCGAGGCCAGGAGCGTCGAGGCGAGCGTCGACTTCCCCGAGCCGTTCGGCCCCATGAGGGCGTGCACCTCGCCCGCCTCGACGGTGAGGTCGACCCCCTTCAGGATGTCCTGAGCGCCGGGGACACCCGCCGGACGGGCGCGCACGCCCTCGATCTGGAAGAGCGGCACTACGGGGGGCATGCCTCGCAGTGTATTAGCACTATGGCGATAGTGGAAAAGACGTCAGGAGGCGTCTGACGTGGGCTTGGTGCCCTCCGTCATCCCGTCCCGGAACTCCCGTTGGGCCTTGCCGAGGGACCGGGCCAGCTCCGGCACCTTCTTGGCGCCGAACAGGAGCATGACGACGACGAGGACGATGAGCATCTCTGGACCACCGAGGTTCATGCCTGCTCTACGCACCTCGAGGCGGTGCCGGATGGCCCGACGTTCACCAGCCCCGATCGATCCATTCCTGGAGGTGGGGCCGCTCGGCCCCGACGGTCGTGCGGTCACCGTGACCGGGGAGCACGACCGTTTCCGGGGGCAGGGTGAACAGCCTGCGCTCGACCGACTCGATGATCGTCGGGAAGTCGCCGCCCGCGTAGCTCGTGTTGCCCGGGCCGCCGGGGAACAGGGTGTCGCCGCTGAAGAGGACCGGGTAGCCCTCGAGCAGGAAGCACATGGAACCCGGGGTGTGGCCGGGCGTGTGGATCGTCCGCAGCCGGAGGCGCCCGACGTCGATGACGGCGTCGTCCTCGATCACCTCGTCGTAGGACGGCAGCATGCCCGCGTCCTGGGCGGTGACGCCCACCGAGTAGCCGGCGTCGCGGAGCTGGGGCACGGCCTGGATGTGGTCCCAGTGCCCGTGGGTCTCGAGCACCCGGCGCACCCCCAGGCGCTGGCACAGCTCGAGGAGGCGCTCGTGCTCGTTCGCAGCGTCGAGGAGCACGGCGTCACCCGTCTCCGTGCAGCGCAGCACGAGCACGTTGTTGTCGACGGGGCCCACCACCACCTGGTGGATCTCGACCCCGGTGGCGTCCCAGATCAGCGTGTCAGCCATGCTCTGGAGCGTATGCCGCGGCTGTGGGACCTCGACGAGCTGGACCGCCGGATCCTGCTGAGCGCGGTCCCGACCTCGTCGGCTGAGCGGGCGGAGCGGCGCTAGGAGGTCATGCCCCCGAGGCCGACGAGGCCGCGGGCCAGCTCGATCTCGCCCATGTGGCGCAGCCCGTGCTGGTAGATCCAGCACTCGATGGCGTCGAGCATCGTGATCCCCTCGTCGCCCGCGACGCGGGCGCTGTAGGTGCTGGCCACGACGGGGGGCAGGGGTCGGGGGATGATCAGCCGGGTGAGGTCATCGGGTTCGAGCTCGGCGAGCCAGGCCTCGGTGCGGCCGAACACGGCGCGCTGGTACTCGCCGAACGCCTCGTAGTCGCCGATGCGCTGGTGGATCATCTCGTCGACCGTCCGCTCCTTGCCGTGGTCGTCGATCGCCATCTGCACCTTCGCCTGCCAGTCGTCGCCCCAGACGGTCGGCCGGCCGATCAGCAGGCTCGAGGAGACGTCCTGCATGTTGGTGTAGTGGAACAGGCAGAACGCGATCGGCAGCACGCCTTCGCGCTCGAAGTGGTTCACGTGCCCGAGGTCCATCGTGGCGATGGCGTCCTCGTACAGCGAGTGCATCGCGCGCATCCGGCGGCGGAGCGAGTCGAGGATGAGGTCCATCCCGTCACGATAGGTATTGTCACGACATACTGTCAATAGATAGGGTGTCCAGCGATGCCCTCCACCGACGACGAGCTCGACGGTCGCCGCCTCCGACGGGACCGCAACCGGGAGGCCGTCGTGCAGGCGCTGCTCGGGCTCTACCGCGCTGGGAACCTGACGCCCAGCACCGATGAGATCGCCGAGCGGGCGGGGATCTCGGCCCGGTCCCTCTTCCGCTACTTCGACGACGTCGACGCGCTGGTCCGCACGGCGGTCGCTCACCAGCAGGAGCACCTGAAGCCCTTGTACGAGGTGTCCGCACGGCCCGACCAGCCGTTGGCGGAGCGGGTCGAGCGCTTCGTGGCGGACCGCACGCGGCTGCTCGACGCCATGGGCCCGGTGGGCCAGCTCGCTCGGTCGATCGCGCCCCGGCAGCCCCAGGTCGCCGCCGAGCTCGGCCGGATCCGGGCCGTGCTGCGCGGCCAGGTCGTGGAGGTGTTCGGGCCCGAGCTGGCGAGCGTCCCTCCGGCGGAGCACGACGCCGTCCTCTCGGCCCTCGACGTGACGTGCTCGTGGGAGGCGCGCCACCTGCTCCGCCAGGACCAGCGCCTCGGGAAGGCCGCGGCCGCACGGGTCATGGCGCTCTCCATCCACCGGCTGCTCGAGGGTGCCCGCTGATGCGGGGCTCGGTGCGCCGCGAGCGGGTCATCGCCGTGCCGGCCGACGCCGCGTGGCGCGTCGTCACCCGGGCCGAGCTGCTGCACCTGTGGTTCCCCGGCATCGTCGCCTGCGCCGTCGAGGGCGACACGCGGACGATCACGCTCGGCAGCGGGATGAGCCTGCCCGAGACGCTGCTGACGAACGACCCGCTCCAGCGACGGTTCCAGTACCGCATCGCCGGCGGCCTGTTCGCCGAGCACCTCGGAACGATCGACGTAATCGCGCTCGGCGACGAGCGGTGCCTGGTCGTGTACAGCAGCGACGCCGACCCCGCCACGATGGCCGTCGTCCTCGGCGGCGCCACCGGCAGCGCGCTCGAGGAGCTCGCCCGCCAGCTCGAGTCGGGTTCCGGCCCCGTCCTCGACGCGCTCGCCACGGAGGCAACCACCTGATGGGCCGCAAGATCCTCTTCATCACCACCGATCAGCAGCGCTACGACACCCTGGGCTGCAACGGCGGCTCGCTCAGCCGCACCCCCGTGGTCGACGCGCTGGCCGCGCGCGGCGTCCGCTATGAGCGGGCCGTCCCGCAGTCGGTCGTGTGCATGCCGTCGCGCTCCACGATGCTCACCGGGCAGCACCCGAGCACGCATGGCGTGTGGATGAACGGGGTCGCCCTCCCGGTCGACGCTCCGTCGGTGGCGGCCGTGCTGCACCAGGCCGGCTATCGCACCGCCCTCGTCGGCAAGCCGCACTTCGAGCCGTTCCTCGACCCGTTCGGGCGGTTCACCGAGAACACCCTGGCCCGGGACGGGCTGGAGACGGCCCAGACCCGCTGGGCGGACGGCACGATCGGACCGCACCGTGGCTTCGACCACCTCGAGTTCGCGACCCACTCGCCCGCGGGGAACCTCCACTACGCGCGCTGGATGGTCGAGCACCACGTCGAGGCCCTGGGCGGCTTCTACGCGGTGCTCGACAAGGACCTCGAGGTCAACGCGGACGGCGGCGGCGACACCGGCGCGCCGCAGGTGAAGGTCAACCCGGTGGAGCGCGACTGGTACCACACCGACTGGGTCGCCGACCGGACGATCGCGTGGCTCGACGGCCTCGAGGCCGATGACGACTGGTTCTGCTGGATGAGCTTCCCCGATCCGCACCACCCGTGGGACCCGCCGGCATCGGAGCTCGGCCGGGTCGACTGGCGCGACGTACCGCTGCCCGCCGGCTACCCCGAGTCGGCCGCCGAGCGCGAGCGCATCCTGGACGACAAGCCGCGGCACTGGCGCCTCTGGTACGACGGCGAGCTCGTGTCCAACTACGAGGCGCCCACCCGCTGGGTGCCGGCCGCGATGACCGCCGACCAGGTGCGCGAGGTCAACGCCGTCAACGCGGTCGAGGTCGAGCTGATCGACGAGGCGATCGGCCGCGTGCTGGCCGCCACCTCGGCGCGGGGCTGGGATGACGACCTCGACGTCGTGTTCACCACCGACCACGGCGAGCTGCAGGGCGACTTCGGGCTCCTGTTCAAGGGCCCATACCACGTCGACGGCCTCATGCGGCTGCCCCTCGTCTGGCGCCCCGCGCCCTCCGCGGGGGTCGCGTCGTCGGTGGTGTCACGCCCCGTCGGCCTCGTCGACCTGGCGCCGACGTTCTGCGCCATCGCCGGGCTCGACGCGCAGCCGTGGATGCAGGGCCAGGCCCTCCCCGGCGACGATGGCGACGCGGAGGCGCGCGGCTTCGAGCGCGTCCTGACCGAGTGGGACAGCGAGCTGCTCGGCGTCGGCGTCCACCTCCGCACGATCACCCGCGACGGCTGGGTGTGCACCACCTACCGCCGGGGCACCGTCCACGACGGCACCGAGGGAGAGCTGTACGACCTCGTCGCCGACCCCCTCCAGCAGGTCAACCGCTGGGCCGACCCGGCGACGAAGGCCATCCGCGACGACCTCGTCGCCGACCTCCACGATCACCTCCCGCCCGTGCACTCCCCCCGCCTCCCCCTCGAGGCCCCCGTATGACGCACCCCCACCCGTTCTGTGGACGCTCACGACCGCCTGCCGACCGTGGGCGTCCACAGAACCGGTGACCTCGCCGTACTGGGACAGCCCGTGGCCCGCGGAGGACGGGGGCGCGCGTCGCCTGCAGGTGCCGACGGGCGCGCACCCGGGGCTCGGCGTGGCCGCGGGTGGCGGGCTCTCGGTCACCCACCGGGAGTCGCCGGGGACGACGATGGTGGTGCTGCGGGATCCGGGCGAGGTGTACGTGCTGCGGCACGGGTTCGGGCCGGAGGTGGAGGCGTGGGTCGAGCAGGTCGACCCGGTCACCCTCGACGTCGTCCGCACCTCCCCGATGCTGGCCGCGGGCCCGTTCTGGCCCGGCGGGATGGCGTGCCACGCCAACGGCTCGTTGCACGTCGTGTCCGGCAACCACGCGCACCGGCTCAGCGCGACGCTCGACGTCCTCGCGTCCGCGGCGCTGCCGAGGGCGCGCCCGTACAACAGCTTCGTCCTGCTGCCCGACGGCCACCTCGTGACCAAGGACTTCGCCGGCCAGCGCCCCGGCCAGCCAGTCCTGGCGCGCGAGCCGGCGGAGCTTCTCGTGCTCGATCCGGTCGATCTGGCGATCGTCGACCGGCTCGTCGTGCCGGAGCCGTCGATCGCGCGGCTGTCGGCCGACGGGTCGAACGTCTACGTGGTGGGGGACAGCTCGCTGCTGCGCGTGCGTTGGGACGGCACCGCGCTCGTCCTCGACGAGGCCTTCACCGCTCGCTACCGCACGCGGCCGGGCCAGACGTACGGATGGGATGCCGTCATCGGGGCGGGCGCTGCCTGGTTCCTCGACGACGGCGAGGGCACCGACCGCTACAACGGTGCCTTCACCGGGCAGGGGATCTCCACGTCCCCGCTGCACGTCGTGCGCGTGGATCTGGCGAGCTCGGCCGTCACGCTGACCGAGGTGTGCGGTCGTCCCGGCGGGATCATCGCCAACCCGCCGCTCGTCGACGAGGGCCGTCGGATCGTGGTCGGCTTCGACAGCGGCAACGGCGTGCTGGCCGCGTTCGACGTCGAGGTCGACGGCTCCCTGTCGTCGCGCTGGGCGCACCCGCAGAACCACGCGTCGCACCTGCTGCTCCTGCCCGACGCCGGCGAGCTGGTGTGCGCCCACCACGACGGTGACCGCATGGCCGAGCAGGTGGTCGTCCGCGACATCAGCACGGGCGACGAGCTCGCGTGCGCTGACACCGGGGGCGCGCTCCAGTCGGTGGTGTTCCCCGCGGCCGGGTGGGACCGCGACGTCTACCTCACGAGCTTCAGCACCCTCACGCGCATCGGCCCGGGACCGGACGACCAGCGCGCTACTTGATGGCGCGGGTGTCCATGTCGGCGGAGATGAGGTCGAGCTTCTTGTCGGGCACCGCGTCGATGGGGGTCGCCACCTCGGCCACGGTGGGCCCGATGCGGTCGGCCAGCGGGCGCAGCGCGGCCAGGTCGAACTCGTAGAGCCGGGCCGCGTTCTCGCTCAGCATCATGCGGACCTCGCTCGGATCCACGTCGCTGAAGCGCGCGCGGAGGTGCTCCCGGGTGTACGGGTGCGTGCCCTCGTCGTGGGGGTAATCGCTGCCCCACATGAACCGGTCGAGGCCGATCTGGTGGCGGGCGGCGATGTCCTCGGCGCGCGGCTGGCTCACGCCCATCCACACGTTCTGGTGGAAGTACTCGGTGGCCGACCGCGGCAGCGCCTGCTCGGAGGCGTAGCGGATCTCTCCGGTCGCACCGGCGCGGATCCCCTCGAGGGCACCGTCGAGCTGGGCGAGCAGCGGGGGGACCCATGCGCACCCGGCCTCGGTCATCACGAACCTGAGCCCGGGGAACCGCTCGAACACGCCGGACAGCGTCAGCTGCACGAACGGGCGCTGGGTGTAGAAGACCACCTCGTTGATGTAGAGGAGCATCGACGTCGGATAGGGGCCGTAGTCCGGGTTCCCGGTGCCGCTGTGGACGTTCACGGGGATGCCGAGGTCCTGGCACACCGCCCAGAGGCGGTCGTACTCGGGGTCGTAGAGCGGCTTCACCCACTTCACGTCCGGGGCGATGTTGGGGAGCAGGATGCCGCCCCGGAGGCCGTGGTCCTTGATCCAGTGCACGTCCTCGATGGCGTCGTCGACGTCGTTGAGGAAGATCTGGCCGACGCCGGCACGGCGCTCTGGGAACTCGTTGCACCAGTCGACGAGCCAGCGGTTGTGGGCGTGCACGCCGGCCCGCCGGTGCCCGTACTCCTCCGCCGTCGGCGGCTTGGCGAAGAGGACGAAGCTCGGGAAGAACGGGGGCACCGTGTTCGGGAACACGACCTCCCCGGCCACGCCGTCGGCCTCCTGCTGGGAGTTCCGCATGTCGTTGTCCCAGTTGCGCAGCCGGCGGTTGTCGCCGAGGTCCTTGTACGGGTTCTTGTAGCGCCCGCGCCACGCGTCGAACTCCTCGCGGAAGGAGGGGTCGAGGTACTCCCGGTAGGCGGCGTGGGAGCCGCCCGCGTGGCAGTCCGCCGAGATGATCGTGTAGTGGTCGTCGGCCTCGATCGTGGCGCTCATGTCGTCCCCCTCTGCCCGAGAGCACGTTCTAGCCCTAGGCGACCGCGCTGACCACCTCGAAGCCCAGCGCGTCGGCGGCGGGGATCTGCTGGCGCTCGAGCGTGATGTAGCGGACAGGTCCGGGCAGCCGCTCGGCGGACGCGAGGTGGATGGCATCGACGATGCGCACGCCGAACGCGGCGCCGATCTCGACCGCGCGCGCCAGACAGCGGTCGTCCATCGGCACGACCCAGAACGACTCCCACTCGTCGCGCAGCGCGCGCCAGAGGGCGGCCTGCTGTCGGCCGGACACGGCCGCCCGGTGGAGCGCGAGCTGCGCCTCGGTTCGCACGAGCGCCGACGCGCACCACGCGTCGTCACCGCTCATGGCATCCAGCACGATGGACCGGTGCCGGTCGTGCAGGTAGCGCCGCACGAGCGCCGACGTGTCCACGTACACCGTCATCCGCCGCGGACCTCGAGCCTCCGCAGCTTGTGTCGGGCGGGAACCGTTTCGGTCCCGATGCGACAAAGGTTCGGCGGGAGGACGTCGCCCGTCCCAGCCCGTGTCGATCGCGGACGGAACGCGACGTCGACTGACACAAGCTCGGGTGGGAGAGGTTTGCCGGTCATGCGCCGCGGACCTCGGCGAGGACGCGATCGAGCCGCACGTCGACCGCGGCGTCGAGGGCAGCGGGCGGGGCGGGGCGGTCGGCGCGGCGCGGTGGCTCGACGAGGCCGGCCGCGGCGAGGTCGGCCAGCGATGGCGCGCCCACCGCTTCGACGGGGCCGAGCTGGGCGACGGGGCGCCCGTCCAGCGTGATGACGACGCGCTCGCCCGCTCCGGCCTGCCGCAGCACGGCAGCGAGGTTCGTCCGCAGGTCCCGCGTCCCGATCTGCTCCACCGCCCGAGTGTACGCGTGCGTACACAGTCCGGGTGGCGCGGGTGACGGGAGGCGCCTAGACAACCCCGCATGAACTTCGCCTTTTCCGAGGAGCAGGAAGAGCTCCGCCGTATCACCCGCCAGTTCCTCGAGAGCAAGTCTCCCGAGGCCGAGGTCCGCCGCCTCATGGACACCGACGAGGGCTACGACCCCGCCGTGTGGAGCCAGATGGCGAACGAGCTGGGCCTCCAGAGCCTGATCGTCCCCGAGGAGTTCGGCGGCCAGGGCTTCACCTTCGTGGAGCTCACCGTGGTGCTCGAGGAGATGGGCCGGGCGCTGCTGTGCGCGCCGTACTTCAGCTCCGCCGTGCTCGCCACCACCACCCTCCTCCACGCGGGCGACGACGCCGCCAAGAAGGAGCACCTCCCCGGCATCGCGTCGGGCGACACGATCGCCACGCTCGCCTTCACGGAGCCCAACGGCAAGTGGGACGAGAGCGGCATCGAGGCCACCGCCACGAAGAGCGGCGACGGCTACACGATCACCGGCACGAAGATGTTCGTCCTCGACGGCAACGTCGCCGACCTCCTGCTCGTCGCCGCCAAGACCGACGCGGGCGTGTCGATCTTCGCCGTCGACCCCACCGACTCGTCCGTCACCCGCACGAACCTGGCGACGATGGACCAGACGCGCAAGCAGTCCAAGATCGAGCTCGCCGGCACCCCGGCCACGCTCATCGGTGAGGACGGTGCCGGCTGGACCACGCTCGAGCGGGTGCTCGACCTCGCCGCCGTCGCCCTCGCGGCCGAGCAGGTCGGTGGCGCCCAGAAGGTGCTCGAGACCGCGGTCCAGTACGCCAAGGACCGCGTGCAGTTCGGACGTCCGATCGGCTCCTTCCAGGCCATCAAGCACAAGTGCGCCGACATGCTGCTCGAGGTCGAGTCGGCCAAGTCGGCCGCCTACTACGCCGCCTGGTGCGCGGCGGAGCTGAACGACGAGCTCCCGTCGGTCGCCAGCCTGGCCAAGGCCTACTGCTCCGAGGCCTACTTCCACGCCGCCGCCGAGAACATCCAGATCCACGGCGGCATCGGCTTCACCTGGGAGCACCCCGCCCACCTGTACTTCAAGCGGGCCAAGTCGTCCGAGCTCCTGTTCGGCGACCCCACCTACCACCGCGAGCTGCTCGCGCAGCGCATCGGGATCTAGCGCCTCATCCTCGGCCGCCTGCGGCGGCCTGCGGTGAACGTTTGCGGCCGCCCTTCGGGGCGGCCGCTCGGGGTTCGGGCGCGGCGGAGCCGGCCCTCACGAAGTCGAGGCTTCGCCTCGAACGAGGGGGCGCACGCGGCCCCCTCGTGCTCCCCGCCTCGTCCTCCGGCTCTCGCTTCGTCCTCCCGGCTCTAGCCTTCTCCTCGTGGCCCTCGTCTTCCTCCTTGTCGGGGCGTTCCTTGTGTTCGCGATCGCGGCGGCGTTCGTGGGGTCGGAGGCGTTCCGGCTCGGGCACGAGACGCCGTCGGCCATCTTCGACATGGACGAGGCGCTGCAGGAGGTCGGCGACGCCCTGCCCGACGACGTGCAGGCCCGGCTCACCTACGACGAGCTGCGCCGGCTGATCGCGGCGAGCCTCCGCCACCTCGAGTCGAAGGGGCTCGCGGCTGCCCCGGGGCGCGACGTGCGCGTGATCGGTGAGCGAGCGGAGGTGGTCGTGGCCGACGACGACGCCGTCGCCGTCGTGCTCGCCGCCGTGGACAAGGAGGGGCTCGAGGTGGCCGACGAGGACGCCTACCAGGTCATCCGCGGGCTGCTCGCCTACCTCGACCGCATCGGCGCGCTCGGGCCCGAGGCCTGAGTGGAAACCGCCGCCGCGCGGGTTCGATCGCGTGGTTCACTGGTGCCACCAGAGAAGGGAGGTGGTCCACGAGATGAACGACTGTTGTAGTGGGACCCTGGAGGTGGCTGGCCGTTAGTGCGGCTCGCTGGACCACCTGGCGTAGACCAAGCCAGTCGCCGCCGGAGCGCGTTCGGGGAGTGGTCCCTCCCGCTTGCCCGACCAGGGCGATGCCCTCCGGTCCAATCCCAGTGATCAACGGCAACGGGGGCCGCATCTCGATGCGGTCCCCGTTCCGCGTGCGTCCCCAGGTAGGTTGCCGGCATGGAACGGCCCACTCGGTTCGAGCACCACCGCTTCCTCGGCGACAAGCGCACGCAGGTCGTCTACGACCTGGACACGTACACCGACACGGACGTGATCGACGAGCTGATGGCAGCGGAGACCTACCTCTGCTTCGGCCCCGACACCCTGCCCGAGGCGCGCAACCGCGGCTATCGCCTCGCCGGTGGGCACCCCACGCCCGCCGCCGCCGGCGAGTAGCCGTCGGGCTCGTGGAGCACCGCTTTCCCTCGAGCGGAAACCTCCTGGCCGCGCATCTGGCCCGCCCGAAGATGCGCGCGGACGTCACCCAGGTGCCCAGCGTGGTGCTCGCCCACGGCTACCCAAGCGAGGTGAGCGCCACCGCCGCCTCGGCGCTGCCCGAGCTGGCGGACCGCCTGGCCGGCGAGATGGGGTGGCTGGCCATGGCGCTCGCCTTCCGGGGCTGCGGCGGATCCGAGGGCAGCTTCTCCCTCGGTGGCTGGCTCGACGACCTGCGGGCCGCCGTCGACCACCTGCGCGCCACGGAGGACGTGAGCGGTGTCTGGCTCGCCGGCTTCGGCACGGGTGGCGCCCTGGCGATCTGCGCGGCCTCGGAGGACCCCGAGATCCGCGGTGTCGCGTCGCTGGGGGCGCCGGCGGACTTCGACGACTGGGCATCGCACCCGAAGCGCCTGCTCGAGCACGCACGCGAGGTCGGCATGATCGCCGAGCCGACGTTCCCGAACGACTTCGACGCCTGGGCGCGCGAGCTCAAGGAGCTGCGGGCCGTGGCGGGCGCCGGACGGCTCGCGCCGCGCCCGCTGCTCGTCGTGCACGGCAGCGACGACGACCTCGTCCCGGTGTTCGACGCTCGCGTGCTGGTCGACGCGCACGGTGCGGCGGAGCTGCGGATCATGAACGGGGCCGGCCACCGCGTCCGCCACGACCCCCGCGCTGTCGCGGTGCTCCTCGGGTGGCTCGATCGCGAGAGCTCCGGCGCCGGTCTGGTGCGGCGACCGCACACCGCCTGACGTCAGCCGTCCTTGCCCTTGCCCTTCGCCTTCATCACCTTCTTGAACGCGCGCACCTCGAGCAGCGAGTCGGGTGAGTCGACGTCGGCGACGGACCGGTGGGTGTCGTCGGAGAAGGGTCGGGCCGCCGCCTCCCACCCGTCGGGGTGGACGCCGAAGCGCTTGGCGAGCAGGGCCGTGAAGATCTTGGCCTTCTCGCCGCCGTAGCCCGGGAGGGCGTTGAGGCGACCGACGAGGTCGGGACCGCTCGTCGCGTCCGCCCACACGGCCTCCGCGCGACCGCCATGCTCCTCGATGAGGTGCTGGCAGAGCTGCTGCGTCCGCTTGGCCATGGATCCGGGAAAGCGGTGGAGCGCGGGCGGGCCCTTGAACGCGACCTCCAGCTCCTCGAGCGGCATGGCCGCGATCGTCGCCGCGTCAAGCGCGCCGCCGAGCCGCTCCTGCAGCTTGAGGGGTGATGCGAACGCCCACTCCATCGGCACCTGCTGGTCGAGCAGCATCGCGATGAGCAGCGCGAGCGGGTCCGTGTTGAGCAGGTCATCAGCGGGGGGATCGCCGGTGACGGCCAGGGTGCCCTTCATCGGCGAGAGCCTAGAGGCGCGGGGTGGGCTAGGGATTCGTGTGGCCGAGCAGGCTCAGCCACTCCATGCGCTTCGGCTGCGCCACGCCCGCCTGCCCAAGTGCCGGACCGAGCGAGGCTGTCATCCACGCCTCTTGATCGGCGCGTGACTCCCACACCTCGACGACGACAACCGTGCCTTCGCCCCCACCGCCGATGTGCGTCAACAGTCCCTTGGGCCAGTCGCCCGCGCCGGTGCTGGGGTCGAGTCCGAGGATCTCATTGACCTTCGGGTACAGGGCCGGGTCGCAGTCGACTTCGATGATGATGACTTCAGCCATGGCCGGACGATACAGCTTCCGATCCGCTGCGGTTCGGGTGGTCCGGTCAGCTCACCCGGGGGTCGGCTCGGTCGGGGTCGAGCCCGTAGCGGTCGATGGCGTCGCGCACCGCCTCGGGCTTCACCACCCCCGCGGTCGCCAGCGCGGCGAGCGTGGCCACGACGACGTGCGGCGCGTCGGTCTCGAAGTGGCGCCGCAGTGCCTCGCGCGTGTCGCTGCGGCCGAAGCCGTCGGTGCCGAGCGGCGTGAAGCTGCGGCCGTCGGGCACCCAGCGGGCGACCTGGTCGGGGACGGCCTTCATGAAGTCGGTGACGGCGACGATCGGCCCGTCGCCGCCGAGCAGCTCTGTGATGCGAGCGCGGCGTGCGGGCTGGTCGGCGTGCAGGCGGTTCCATCGCTCGGTCGACAGCGCCTGCTCGCGGAGGCGCTTGTAGCTGGTGGCGGAGAACAGCTCGGCGGCCACGTCGTAGTGCTCGGCGAGCTGGGCCTGCGCCTCCCGCGCGGCCAGGTTCGCGGAGCCGGAGAAGAGGATCGTGGCGGGGTGGGTCGGGCCGTCAGGTGCCGCCGACCACCGGTACAGCCCCTCGATGACGCCCTTGTCGACGTCTTCGGGCATGGCCGGCATCACCTGGTTCTCGTTGTAGAGCGTCAGGTAGTAGATGACGTCCTCGTTCTCGAGCCACATCCGGCGCAGGCCGTGGCGGACGATGGTGGCGACCTCGTACGCGAACGCGGGGTCGTACGCCTCCGCCGCCGGGTTGACCGATGCCAGCAGGAGGCTATGGCCGTCCTGGTGCTGGAGGCCCTCACCCAGGAGCGTCGTGCGCCCCGCGGTCGCGCCGAGGAGGAAGCCGCGCGCCCGGGCGTCGCTGGCCTGCCAGATCAGGTCGCCCACCCGCTGCCAGCCGAACATCGAGTAGAAGGTGAAGAAGGGCACCATCGGCACGCCGTGGGTGGCGTAGCTCGTGCCAGCGGCGATGAAGCTGGCCATCGAGCCGGCCTCGGTGATGCCCTCCTCGAGGATCTGCCCGCTCTGGCTCTCCTTGTACGAGAGCAGCAGGTCGTGATCGACGGGTTCGTACTGCTGGCCCTGCGAGGCGTAGATCCCGAACTCCTTGAAGAGCGAGTCCATGCCGAAGGTGCGGGCCTCGTCGGGGATGATCGGGACGACGCGCGGGCCGAACTTCGGATCGCGGCAGAGGTTGCGCAGCAGCCGGGTGAAGGCGGTGGTGGTGGACGCCGCCTGCTTTCCGGAGCCGGACAGCATCTCGTCGAACGCGGCCTTGGCAGGCAGCTCCAGCGGGCGCCTCGTGCGGACGACGCGTCGGGGGAGCGAGCCGTCGAGCGCGAGCCGGCGGTCGAGCATGTACTGCCGGATCTCGGAGCCCTCGGCCAGCGAGATGTAGGGGGGCTCCTTGTCGTCGCCCAGCGCGTCCTCGGGAACCTCCTCCTGGAGGTGCAGCCGCTCGCGCAGCAGGCGCAGCTGGTCGGTGGTCATCTTCTTGATCTGGTGGGTGGCGTTGCGGCCCTCGACGTCGGGGCCGAGGGTCCACCCTTTGATCGTCTTCGCGAGGATCACGGTGGGGGCACCCGGCTGGTCGGTGGCGGCCTTGTAGGCGGCGTACAGCTTCCGGTAGTCGTGCCCGCCGCGGGGAAGGTTGCGGATCTCCTCATCGGAGAGGTGCTCGACGAGCTTGCG
>Ga0247727_10001336_pt1 | contig 59055 bp, 44 predicted proteins | sample WisWelCaveWW1625_FD_202498 | JGI IMG/M metagenome (GOLD analysis project Ga0247727, IMG submission 202498) | Biofilm microbial communities from Wishing Well Cave, Virginia, United States - WW16-25 | ecosystem: Environmental > Aquatic > Deep subsurface > Groundwater > Cave microbial mat | place...
CGGCACCGGGCCGCTTAACGTGCCTTGCACGTTGTAAACATCGGTGGGAGAAAGATGATCGATATTGTTGAGCAAAGTTTTGCGGTTGCTGGCATAGTCACCGAGATAGCCGGAGATTTCACCGTGGTAATGCTCGCCGCCGTCTTTGGTGACTTGATTGACCACGCCGGACAACGCTTCGCCATATTCGGCGTTGAAGGTGCCGCTCAAAACTTGCAGCTCCTGAATGGCGTTGACTTCCGCCTGCACGGCGGAGTTGCCGGTGAAGACGTCATTCACCGCGACGCCGTCGATCAGGTATTTGACCTCGGCGCCGCGCCCGCCGCGAAAGTGGCCATCGACCACGCCGGCTTGCAAATTAACCGCACGATAAACATCTTCGATGGGGAGCAGCGCCATTTCTTCGCCGCCGACTCTGGCGGTGGTTGAAGTCAGGTCTTTCTGAATCAAAGGGCGGCCCGCGATGACGACGACTTCGTTCAATGAAATCGCTTCTTCTGAGAGCTCGAAATTGAGTTTGGTGGTCAAGTCAATCGAGACCTTGACATTGCTCACGACCGTGGCGGCATACCCGATCAGACTGGCTTTCACCTGATAGACGCCGGGCGGAACATTGAGAATGAAATAGCTTCCCTCCAAATCATTGACGGCGCCGAGGGCCGTTCCCACGACGACGACATTCACGCCGACAAGCGGCTCTTTGGTTTTGGCGTCAATAATTTTGCCGGAAATTTTACCGGTGGTTCCGGCGAATGCCGGCAACGCCAGGGCCAAACATCCCAAAACAAAGCGAATGAGCCAGCGGTAACATTTTTTTTGGCGCCGCATTGCACGCACCTTTTATGAGAGGTTATGAAATTGGCAACGAAAAGAGAACTGCAACGAAAAAAAGCAAATGCGAAACTGGCAACGAAAAGGGAACCGCAACGAAAAAAAAGCAAATGCGAAACTGGCAACGAAAAGGGAACTGCAACGAAAAAAAAAGCAAATGCGAAACTGGCAACGAAAAGGGAACTGCAACGAAAAAAAGCAAATGCGAAACTGGCAACGAAAAGGGAACCGCAACGAAAAAAAACAAATGCGAAACTGGCAACGAAAAGGGAACTGCAACGAAAAAAAGCAAATGCGAAACTGGCAACGAAAAGGGAACTGCAACGAAAAAAAAGCAAATGCGAATACTTCTTACTCCTACTCTTTCTCGTACTCTTACCCGCTTTTTCACAATTTTCCAACGGCGAGTAAAAGTACGAGTAGAAGTAAGAGCATCCAGGATCAAGGATCCAGCATCCAGGTCACTTCACAAACAGCATCCGTTTGGTGAGACTAATATCGCCCACCAGCAAGCGGTAGAAATAAATGCCGGAGCCAACGGCATGGCCGCGGCTGTCTTTGCCATTCCACATTACTTCGAACCGGCCGGCGGATTGGAAACCATCGAACAACGTGGCGACTTTCTGTCCCGCCATGTTGTAGATGTCCACCGTCACGTTGCCGGCGCGCGGCAGACCGAAAGCAATCCTGGTCGAAGGATTGAACGGGTTGGGATAATTCTGCGCCAGCTCGAACGTCTCTGGCAGTCCATTATTGCGGTTGCGATCCTTGACCGCGGTGGTGCCGACCACTTTTACATTCAGATCATCAAAATAAACCGTGCCGGTAAATCGCGCATACGGATGCAAACGCACTTCGAGCGCTTTGGCTTCGGGGTCATTCGGCACGACGATATCCAGCGTATACTCGGTCCAGTCGAACTGGGTCACCGAAGGAAAGGTGAATTGCGTATCAATCGGATAACCGGTCACGTTGTTGAAGCCGTCGTTATTGCCGTTGCCTTTGAAGAAGCCGTAGGTAAAGCCGGTGGCCCACGTCACCGGATACGCTTTCGCGGAATCCGGCACGAGATTCTTCGCTTTCACCCATACGCTGATGCGCAGCACATCGCCGGCTCTCACATCCTTCAATGCGGTGATATCGAACGGCGCGCCAGCTTGCGCTGGATTCGGCGCTCCTGTACCGCCCGCCAACAGAAAACGCTTGGTGCCGATAAACCCATCGTGGGGTTGGCGATTAAAGGGCAAATCGAATTTGAACGAATACAAACCGGAATACGTTTCTTCGCTCGTGAGCCGCGTGTTCTCAAAACCGTTGCGGATCACGCCATCGTTGCCGCCAATCGGTGGGAACCAATACAGCCAGCCCGTCGGCATGTCAACAGTCTGGTTCCAGTTCTGGCCGGCCCACGCGCCTTTGCGACCGACATGGATGAAGTCATCCGCCCACACCGTGCCCACAGCGTTCTTGCCGCCGATGAAACTGATCACGGTTTTCCATGAATCCCGTGGCAAAATCGTTTCGCCTACCGCATTGGTGTCGGCGACAAAACCCACGCTGCTCGCCACACTCTGGTTAATCGGCAGCTTGGTTTCACCAATCAGTACATTGTCCTTGTCCCAGAACTTATAAGAAATCCACCAGCGCTCATCATCGTTGGCCGGATTGGTGTTGACGTTTTGCGTTTTTACCCACGCGCCAATTTTAATGTCAACATTCGCGAGATGCTGCGGCGACCAGTAATCCACCACGTTCTCTGAAACCCATGCCGCGGCCTCGCTGGTTATGGCTTTGGTAATCTTCAACGAACGCGCCAGGGTATTAGCTTGGTCCGTCGCCCAAGTCAATGTCGATCCGGCGGGCTCGGTGCCTTTCGCCCAGTAGGAAGGCAGATTGCCCTCGAAACCACCGATAGCGGCCAATTTTGGAATGTCCAACTTTTCCACCGTCAAGTCATCAAAGTAAACCGTGCCGGTGAAGCGCGCATACGGATGCAAACGCACCTCGAGGGCTTTGGCCGCCGGATCATTTGGGACTGTCACGTCCAAAGAGTATTTGGTCCAATCAAATTGCGTGACCGCCGGGAAGGTGAATTGTGTATCAATCGGATAGCCCGTGACGTTGTTAAAGCCGTCGTTATTGCCATTGCCTTTGAAGAAGCCATAGGTAAATCCGGCGGCCCACGTTACCGGATACGCTTTCGCAGAATCCGGCACGAGGTTCTTCGCTTTCACCCACACGCTGATGCGCAACACATCACCGGCTTTCACACCCGCCAGCGTGGTGATATCATTCGATACCTGCGCGTTCGACTGGCTCACACTGCCGGAAAGCAGAAAACGCTTGGTGCTGACAAACGCATCATGCGGCTGGCGATTGAACGGCAAATCAAATTTGAGCGAGTACAAACCGGAATGCGTTTCTTCGCTCGTGAGTTGGGTGTTCTCATAACCGTTCCTGATCACACCATCATTGCCGCCAATCGGTGGAAACCAATAAATCCAGCCGGTGGGCACGTCAACGGTTTGATTCCAGTTCTGGCCGGCCCACGCGCCTTTGCGACCGGCATGAATAAAATCATCTGCCCACACCGTGCCCGTGGCGTTCTTGCCGCCGATGAAACTGATCACGGTTTTCCATGAATCCCGTGGCAAAATCGTTTCGCCTACCGCATTGGTGTCGGCGACAAAACCCACGCTGCTCGCCACACTCTGGTTAATCGGCAGCTTGGTTTCACCAATCAGGACATTGTCCTTGTCCCAGAACTTATAAGAAATCCACCAGCGTTCATCATCGTTGGCCGGATTGGTGTTGACGTTTTGCGTTTTTACCCACGCGCCAATTTTAATGTCAACATTCGCCAGATGCTGCGGCGACCAGTAATCCACCACGTTCTCTGAAACCCATGCCGCGGCCTCGCTGGTTATGGCTTTGGTAATCTTCAACGAACGCGCCAGGGTACGGGCCTGATCCGTCGCCCACGTCAATGTCGATCCGGCGGGCTCGGCGCCTTTGGTCCAATAAGAAGGCAAATTGCCCTCGAAACTACCGATGGCGGCCAACGGCGGAATATCCAATTTTTCCACCGTCAGGTCATCGAAATAAACCGTGCCGGTGAAGCGCGCATACGGATGCAAACGCACTTCAAGGGTTTTCGCTTCCGGATCGTTCGGAACCGTCACGTCCTGAGAATACCTGGTCCAGTTAAATTGCGTGGCCGCTGGGAAAGTGAATTGTGTATCGATGGGATAACCCGTGACGTTGTTGAAGCCGTCGTTATTGCCGTTGCCTTTGAAGAAGCCGTAGGTGAAACCGACGGCCCACGTCACCGGATACGCTTTGGCGGAATCCGGCACGAGATTCTTTGCTTTCACCCATACGCTAATGCGCAACACCTCACCAGGCTTTGCCCCGCCGGGAATCTGAGAAAACGAAAAACGCTTCGTGCCGACAAACCCATCGTGCGGTTGGCGATTGAACGGCAAATCAAATTTGAGCGAGGACAAACCGGTATGCGCTTCTTCGCTCGTGAGTTGGGTGTTCTCATAGCCATTCTTAATCACACCATCATTGCCGCCAATCGGAGGGAACCAATACAGCCAGCCGGTCGGCATGTCAACGGACTGGTTCCAGTTCTGACCGGCCCACGCGCCTTTGCGGCCGGCATGAATGAAATCATCCGCCCACACCGTGCCGGTGGCGTTTTTGCCGCCGATAACACTGATCACGGTTCTCCACGAATCGCGCGGCAAAATAGTTTCACCCACCGCGTTGGTATCGGCGACGAAGCCGGTGCTGCTCGCCACACTCTGGTTAATCGGCAGCTTGGTTTCACCAATCATTACATTGTCCTTGTCCCAGAATTTATAAGAAATCAACCAGCGCTCATCATCGTTGGCCGGATTGGTGTTGACGTTTTGCGTTTTTACCCACGCGCCAATTTTAATATCGACATTCGCCAGATGCTGCGGCGACCAGTAATCCACCATGTTTTCCGAAACCCACGCCGCCGTCTCGCTGGTTTTGCCTTTGGTGATTTTTAATGAGCGCGCCAGAGTACGCGCCTGATCCGTCGCCCAACTCAATGTCGAACCGGCGGGCTCGCTGCCTTTTGTCCACTAGGAAGGCAGATTACTTTCGAAACTACCTACGGAGTAAAACTGCGCCTGAAGTGAAGACGCGCCGAAGAGGCCCACTCCAAACAGGAGGAACAGGCCGTGCTGTAACCTTTTCACAAACGTGCTCATACCCTTGTCCTTTCATAGTTTTATGGGTTGGTATTAAAAAAATAGAAGGAATTCAATGGCAGGATTAGCTTTTACTCCACCTCCTCGTAGGATTGTTGATCAAACTGCGATGGCCCGATTTGCAACAACTGTTGCCGCGCTCGAGCCAATTGCGTCAGGACGGTGAAAGAACCTCAAGGAACGATGAGGTTTTTCACCATCTCCCCGCGTCTTTTTTCCTCAAACGCCTCGATGATGTCATCAAGCGGCTTTCATTTTCGTTGCGGTTCTCTTTTCGTTGCAAAATTTCTTTTATGCTTGGAATACCAAAACGGCTACTTTCGCTGCGTTCCGCAGGATTCTCTCACGACGAGTTCAACAGGGACACGGTCGGTTGTAAGACTCGGCTTGTCGGCCTCAATCATCTCGACGAGGCGTCGCACGGCCAACGCGCCCATTTCTTCTTTGAGAACCCGCATCGTCGTCAGATGCGGCTCGACGTGAAAATCATCTTCGATATCGTCAAAGCCGATGACGGCGATATCATTGGGAACGCCGAGTCCGTGTTCTTTGATACACTTCATGGCGCCAATCGCCATCGCATCGTTGGCGGCAAAGATCGCAGTAGGATGCGGGTTGAGCGCGAGCAGTTTCTTTGCCGCCTTGTAGCCATCTTCCGAACCGGTGTAGGCTTCGTCGGTGATCGCGAATGCAGGATCGAGGCCGAGGCCATTTTCCCCAAGCGCGCGGCGATAACCTTGCAGGCGTTCATTGATGCTCGGGTGCGTGAGGTCACCGCCAACAAATGCAATGCGTTGATGCCCATGTTGGATCAGATGCTTCATCGCCACGTAAGCGCCGTGCTCGTTGTCGGTGAGCACCGCGGAGGCGCGGCAACGGGGCACATGGAAATCCACCAGCACCAAAGGAATCTCCAATTTTTGAATGTAATCGATCAGCCTGGTGGGAACGTGGCCGGCGAGGATGACGCCATCAACATTTTTCTCCAAAAGAAATCGAGGAATGTCGGCGGCGCTGAACTTCCTGCTGACGATGGTCAACAGAATGTAGTAGTTGTGCTGGCGGGACTCAAATTCGGTGCCGAGGAAAATTTTGGTGTAGAAAGGCTCCGCGCGGGAGAAATGATCGTCAGTGAGGATAAAACCAATGTTGCCGCTTTTGCGTGAGGCTAGGCCACGCGCCGCGCGTTGGGGATGATAATTCAATTCTTCGATAGCCGATAGCACGCGAAGCCGGGTCTCTTCGTGAACGTTATTCTTGTTATTCAAGACAAGAGAAACCGTCGCTTCGGAGACCTTAGCCCTTTGTGCTACGTCTTTAATGGTGATGCCTCGGTTCATAATTAAACCGCTTTTATTTATTTTCGCGCCATTTGCCCTAAATTAAAGTCTTATATTGGTGTACATCCTGACAATTCCGCATAAATTCCATAATTTTATTAAAGCGGTTTAAAGCACAAACAATATAATAAACCGTTTTGAAATTGTCAAGATTTTTTAATTTTTCTTTCGGGGGGGTTTCTTTCGGGGGGGAGACCGCATTGTTACGATCTGGGAATAAATTCCATCGAGAGATGGTTAGCATTTTCTAAATCTGTTTCACATGCACAGCCGTACATATATAGACAACTAGAACTGTAGCCAACTATAGATCCAAACGCAGGCTTGCGAAAAGGAGTTGAATGTCTCTCGTCCAAATCGCTCGTACCAGCCATCACGCCCCCTTCGTGCCGCTGCACAGTCTCGATGCCTTGTGGTTTCAAGTCGGCGGCACGGTTTGCAACTTGTGGTGTACCCACTGTTTCATCAGTTGCAGCCCCAAAAATCACACGTTCGAATTCATGTCGCGTGCGCAAGTGCGAAAGCATCTCGAAGAGTCGGTGCAATACGGCGTCAAAGAATATTATTTCACCGGCGGCGAGGCGTTTATGAATCGCGACATGCTCGATATTCTCGCTGACACGTTGCAGTACGGCCCTGCGAGTGTGCTTTCCAACGGCATTCTCATTTCGCCGCGTGTCGCAAAACGTTTGCGTGAAATAACCGACACCAGTATTTACTCATTAGAATTACGCATTAGCCTCGACGGTTTCACGGAGTTCACCAACGACGCCATTCGCGGCGAGGGTAGTTTTCGCAAGGCGTTGGTGGGTGTGAAAAACCTTGTAGAGGAAGGCTTCCTCCCTATCATCACTTGCATGCAAAGCTGGGATGACGACGAAAATGAAATGATCTTGGAAGGCTTCAAGAAAATGCTGCGCGGCATCGGCTACACGCGCCCGCGTTTGAAAATCATTCCACCGCTGCGCATCGGACGTGAAGAGACGCGCTATCGCGGTTACACCGATGGCGAATATATCACCAAAGAAATGATGGACGGCTACGATGACCGCCAACTGCTTTGCACCACCAGCCGCATCGTCACGGATCGCGGCATTTACGTTTGCCCGATTCTCATTGAGAAAACTGATGCCAAACTCGGCGATACGCTCGAAGAATCCTTCGTGCCGTATGCGCTGCGCCATCAGGCCTGCTACTCGTGCTATCTTGCCGGCGCCATTTGCAGCAACTTCGCGCCGGCATGAGACGAGCAATAAAAACTTGTAACTTGCAACGAAATAGAAGAAGAGCACAGAAAAGGAACTCTCACAGAAAAAGAAATTAATAAACAAACCGCCATGTCACTCTGGAAAAATCTTTTTTGTTATTGAGCACCGTGCTAGTATTATAAAAGATTCTTTCAGAATGACATGTTATCGGGAAGCGTCTTGAATTGAAAAAAGATCCCGCTACAGCGGGATGACAGTTTTAATTTTTCCGTGAGAGTTCCAATTCTGTGAGCAGAATAAAAAGCTCATGGATTTGGGAAGAACTAACTACCGCCGCATCTGTATTTTGGGCGGCGTTTATAACAACTATCTTGCTTTGAGCGCTCTTTTGCGCGAAGCGCAAAATCTCAACGTCGACGAGATTTTCTGTCTCGGCGATCTTGGCGCATTTGGGCCGCATCCGAATCGGGTCTATCCTCTGCTCGTCGAAGGCAAAGTTCACGTGGTGCAAGGCAATTACGACAACAGTATCGGCAATGATCGTGATGATTGCCAGTGCGGTTATACCGATCCGCGTGACAATTATTTTGCGCAGATCAGTTACGACTACACTAAAGCCAACACCTCACGTGAATTCAAAGAATATCAGAAAGCTCTCCCTCCTTTCATTCGATTTGAGTCCTTCGGCAGGCGCGTGCTGCTTTGCCACGGCTCGCCGCGCCGCACCAATGAATTTCTTTGGGAAACGACAACGCCTACCCATTTTCTCGAAAAACTTTTTTATGATTATAAAGCAGATTTGATTTGCACGACACATACCGGCATCAAATGGCAGCGCCGGTCGAGCGACGGCAAGCTCTTTGTCAACGTCGGTGTGATTGGCCGCCCGGAAAACGACGGCCACACCAATGTTTGGTACGCGCTTATCGAATTTACGCCCGAGTTGCGCATCGAATTGCGGCCATTGGAATATGATTATCAGCGCCTGGCGAAAGAAATGGCCGAGGAAAAATTGCCGAAAGAATTTATCGAAACCGTGCTTACCGGCTGGTGGACAACCTGTTTGGAAATTCTGCCAGGAAAAGAACGAGTTCGTGGACAATTTTAAATGATAAATCACCCCAAATCGGTTGCCCCACAGTCAATTGAACTAGATTCATAAACTGGCAAACAGGCTAACCGGCAAACAGTCTAACCATTCGGAGGAAACATGGCTAGCTATTATTTAAGTGAAGACTTGGCGCGTTTTGGTGAAGTCGGTGGTCCGCAACCCAAGCTATTCAAGATGTGGTTGGATTGGTATAATGAATGCCATCAAGACGGCGCGCTGGATAAAAAGACCAAAGCGCTCATTGCGTTGTCAGTGGCGCATGTGCTGCAATGCCCGTATTGCATTGATGCGTGGACGACCGGTTCGCAGAAAGAAGGCGCGACGCCCGAGCAAATGGCGGAGGCCGTTCATGTCGGCGCTTCCTTGCGCGCCGGCACTTCGCTGGTGCATCATATCCAATCGTTGAACGTGCAAGCGAGGGAATAAAACATTGGAGTAATGGAGTGTTGGATTGATGGATTAATGGAGCGCTGGAGCCCCAGCAATCCAACAGTCCATTACTCCAATACTCCAAATTTTATAAACAGAGGGACAATCATGCTCACCACACCAAACAATAAACGCGCGGTGATCATCGGCGCGGGGCCGATGGGTTTTGAAACCGCGTTGCGCGTGCTTGATCGTGGATTCGACATTACGATGCTCGAAGCTGGGCGAGTCGGCGAGAATATACGCCAGTGGCAACACGTCCGTTTCTTCTCGCCGTTCGGCATGAATATCTCCCAGCGCGTTCGCCAGGCATTGCCGGGAAAACTTCCCCCCGACGACGCGATTCTAACTGGCGGCGAATTTGTCGAGGCCGTTTTGCAGCCGCTATCGCGCCTGCCCGAATTGGAGGGAAAAATCCATTGCGGTCAACGCGTCGTGTCCATCGCGCGCGCCGGTCTCGGCAAGCTGGGTTTGCCCGGACATCCGCTGCGAGTAGAGCGACCTTTTCGTATTCTCTCAGAAGATGGCGAAAGTCGCGGACGCCTTTTCGAGGCCGAGCTCGTGTTTGATGCGAGTGGTGTCTACGGCCAACCTAATTGGGCTGGCTCGGCGGGAATGCCGGCGCTCGGTGAACCTCATCTGGGAAGCCGAATTGTCCGGCATTTGCGCGATTTCGATGGCAGTGAATTCCAACGTTATGCCGGAAAAAAAATCTTGCTCGTCGGCCACGGCCACTCTGCGGCTCACGCTGCCTTCGCCCTCAACAATATCATCAAGCGTGAGCCATCGACACAAGTCATTTGGGCAGTTCGTACTGATCGCACTAAACCAATTCTTGAGGTTCCGGATGATCCATTACTAGAACGTGCAAAAGTGGCTCGTGCTGGAAATGAACTTGCTGCAAATCCACCGAAAAATATGCGCGTTCTCCGGCGAGTTGCACTTGAAGCTTTGGTTGAAGCTAATAATTCTTCAAAAGTAAAACTTAAAGTCTGGCGGAATTTTGAGGAGATTGAGGTTGAAGAGATCATTGCGCTCACCGGCTATCGGCCCAATTTGGAGATGCTGCGCGAGCTGACAGCGGAATTTTCCGGCGTGAGCGAAGGTGTTGCCGGGCTCTATCGCGCGCTCACGAACATCACGGATTGTCTGGCTAAAATTGAAATAAACTCCAAGGATTTGCAAACCGGCGAGCCGAATTTCTTTTCGGTGGGTATCAAAAGCTATGGGCGCAATCCAGGCTTTCTATTGAAGTCTGGGGTGGAACAGTTAGACGCCATTTTTTCGACATTTTAACAGTCCAGATTTTATCCGGCAGCGGCACTAAATTAATTAGGAGGTTAAGTCGTCTATGCTATTTGGCAATCATTACGAGAAGCATGCCGCCAAGCCACTGCTGGATATTCGAACCAAATTATTCGATGGCTCTGAAGTCCATCTGCATGCACAAGATACGGAGTTGGTTTTCAAAACGGCTTTGGGCGTCTCACGAATTGCGCTGAGCAATGTCGCGTGGATGAAGAACGTGGCCAAAGTTGTGACCTTGCGAAAATTTTTGTGGGCCAATAAATTTGAAATCCACTGCAGCGACGGGTGCAAAATTATTGGCGTACCGAAATCTCCGGCGGTCATTCATTTTCGCGACCCTGATACGCCCCACGCGCGCGGCAAAATCAACTTGTGGGAAATTGACTGGCTCGAAGTCCAAACGCAATATCACAAGGCCGAGGTTATTCCACTCGCGCTATCGCTTGATTAGCATGGCTTCTCTATTTTCATCTTTCCCCTTCCGTTTCTGGCTTGCCGCTTCATTTTAACTTTTTGTCGTTGGCGAGACAACCTTCACCGGAGCGGTTTTCGCCGCATCCTCGGTTGAGTTGGCCGGTGATGATCCAGCCGTGCGCACTTCCACCGTGTCACCCGCAGCCGCGCCAAGAATGGAGGCCGCCGCGTCAAGATTGCGGGCAATTTCCAGAAGGCCTTGACTGTTCAACAGCATAACGAAATCGCCTTTTGGCACGGAACTATAGCGATCGCCAAATTTCGCTCTCGCGGTCTGGAAACCGACGGTGAAATCCAGATCCATGCCAGTGCGCCAGCCGGCTTTTGCGAGCACGGGCGCCGCAATGTTGGTGATCAAATTGCCATATCGATCTCGATGCATGATTTCGCCACGAATTTTCCCTTCGCGCCAAACAACTTCCGAGCGCTGAAATTTTTGCAAGTCGGTGATGAGCCGGCCGGCGCTTTCGACATTTTCGCCGGCGGCGAGATGTGCGGCAGCCGGTCCAAAAATTTCCCGGCCGTGAAAGGTCGAAGAAATGGCGCTGGTGCGATACCACAGCACGTTGGTGATTTCAAATGCGCGCTTCACGTCCATCGTCCGCATCACGTCGGTAAACAGACCGTTGTCCGGGCCGACGAAAAATTTTTTGTCCGCCGTCTCGAGAATGACCGCCCGGCGCTTGCTGCCGACGCCGGGATCGATCACGGCGACAAAAATTGTGCGCGGCGGAAAATCACGCGCCGCCGTGGCTAAAATATAACTGCCTTCCCGGATGTCATAACTGGGAATCTCGTGCGTGATCGTGACCAGCCGTACTTTGGAATTAATGGAGAGAATGACGCCTTGCAGCTCGCCGACGTAATGATCGTGCGTGCCGTAGTCGGTCAACAGGGCGATGGTTGGCGGAGCGGACGAGCAGCCGCAGAACAGAAAAAAACAAACCCCAAAAAACAAACACAAATAATTTTTCATGGTTCTTCCTCCGTGAAAAATCCGGTAAGTTTCGGAGGGCGGAAGTGGCGTCCGTGACCAAATCATCTCCGCCCTCTTCGTCGCTGCGTTTGCAGACGAGCCGTCTGCGTTACGATATGGTTTCCAAAACTTTTTTCACGCGGTCGAACGCCCAATCCAATTCTTCGCGCTTGATGACGAGCGGCGGCGCGAACCGAATGACGTGCTCGTGCGTTTCTTTGCACAACAATTTTTCATCTTTCAGCGCCTCGCAAAACCGCCGGGCGCCGCCGGCCTCGGGTTTCAATTCGACGCCGATGAGCAAGCCGCGGCCGCGCACTTCTTTGACGTGCTTGCTCTTGATGGTTTGCAATCTTTCGCGGAAATAATGGCCCATTTCGGCGGAACGCTCGACCAGCTTTTCCTCAATGATAACGCGCAGCGCTTCACGCGCCACTGCGCAAGCCAGCGGGTTGCCGCCAAACGTGCTGCCATGATGGCCCGGCTGAAACACACCGAGCGTCTCGCTGTTTGCAACCACCGCCGACACCGGATAGAATCCGCCGGAAAGCGCTTTGCCGAGGATCAACACATCCGGTTTCGCCTCGGTATCGTGTTGATACGCAAACATTTTACCGGTACGGCCGAGGCCGGTTTGAATTTCATCAAACAAAACGAGCACATTTTTTTTGCGGCAGATTTCACTCGCTTTGGCGAGATAATCTGCCGGCGGAATGAGCACACCGCCTTCGGCCTGGATCGGCTCAACTAAAAAGGCGACAGTATTCGGCGTGACCGCTTTTTCCAGCGCGGCCGCATCGCCGTAAGGCACAAACACGAATCCCGGAGTCAACGGGCCGAAATGTTTTTTATATTCAGGATCGGTCGAGAAACTAATGACCGTGGTGGTGCGACCGTGGAAATTGCCTTCGCAAACGATTATCTCCGCTTTGTTATCTGGCACGCCTTTCACCTCGTAGCCCCATTTACGCGCGGTTTTGACCGCGGTTTCAACGGCCTCTGCCCCGCTGTTCATTGGCAGCGCCATTTCCATGCCGCACAGTTCGGTAAGCTCTTTATAGAATAACGCCAATTGATCATTGCGAAACGCGCGCGAAGTGAGCGTGCATTTTTTCGCCTGCTCCACCATCGCCTGATAAATACGCGGATGGCAATGGCCCTGGCTCACCGCCGAGTAGGCGCTGAGAAAATCGAGATATTTATTGCCTTCGACATCGTGTACCCAAACGCCTTCGGCGCGCTGAATGACGATATCGAGCGGGTGATAATTATGCGCGCCGTGCCTTTCTTCCAATGCAATATATTCTTGCGTTTTCATGAATTTTTCCATCATGTGCGCTGCCGACGGAAATGTGGTTTGGCTGACCGTGCTGAAATCTTGTGCTCTCATAAGCTGCTCCCTGGTTGTAAGATCAAGTTGTCAAAAATTTTATGAACTTAATAATTTACGGAGAATCGAGAATAAAGAAAAGAGAAAATTTACCGACTGCCGATTAATACAACGATGAGGTGAAGCGGCGATGATAATTCTGAGTCAGCTCATGCTCGTTCCCAAGCAGGTTGAACAGCGCCACACACGCTTTGCGCGCGCCGTCGCCGTCAAGCTGGCGATTGCGTCCCACCAGCCCGATCCAGGCTTCCAGCGCTTCGGCATATTTGCCTTTTTTGAAAGCGGCAATTCCTCGATGGTAAAGCTCCCAATCTTCTCTTGGCGCGATCGCCGTTTCTTTTAGATGCGCCAAACGATGCAGCGTGCGGATGGCTTGCGCTTTGGTAGCCATTGGATTTTCGTCGGTAATCGTCGCCACCAAATCAGCCGCCTTGTCGATATCGTCCGGCAACAAAAGCGCGGCGAGTAAAACCCGTGCTTCCGCGTTGGCCGGCTCCTGCTTCACCATTGCTTCCAATATTTTTCGCGCTTTGGCCAGATTGCCAGCTTCCAGCATCGCCCTCGCCATCTCGAGCTGACTTTGGGATTCATTCGGCAGATGCTTTTCGAGCCACTGGCGCACCTCGACTTCGGGCAGCGCGCCGACAAACTCATCGCCGATTTTTCCGTCGCGAATCATTTTAACCGCGGGAATGCTGCGGATTTGAAAATGCTGTGAAAGCTCCGGCTCTTCATCCGTATTTACTTTCACCAGTTTCCATTGGCCGTTCGCTTCTTTCTCCAATTTCTCCAACACCGGTCCGAGTATGCGGCACGGTTGGCACCATGCCGCCCAAAAATCAACGACGACGGGCATTTTGAAGCTGGCGTCAACGACTTCTTGTTGAAAGGTTTCTAAGGTGACGTTCATTTGCGACTCTCGTGTAACGTTCTTAAATTGTTAAATTTTTTTCCAGCAATCCAGCAATCCCAAAATCCAATACTCCATTAATCCAACCATCCACCAATCCAACCCCAGCTCACCGCATCGTCATCAATGCCGCCAAAACTTCAATCCCATCCCACAAATTTTGCAGGCGCAAATTCTCGTTCGCGCTGTGTTGATTGTTATCGTGGTTCACAATCGGCACGCCGATCGCAGGCGTTTGCAAAATATCCGTAAAAATATAAAACGGCACGCTGCCGCCGAGTGTCGGCATTTTGATGACCGGCTCTCCTTTCATCACTTCCACCGCGGCGATGATCGCCTGAGAAATCGGCAAGTCCATCGGCGTGCGGCTGGCGTTGTAGCCTTCTTCCCAAACCGCTTTCACGATCTTGGGATATTTGAGACGCGTTGTCAAATCCGGCTCAACCTCGCGAATATGATACCCTTGTTGGCGAATATGAGTTTCCACCAATACGCGCATGCGCCCGCGGTCCGTGCCTTTGACCAGGCGAATATCGATAGCCGCCGTCGCTTTTGAGGGAATGACGTTGCGCGCGTTATCGCCGACGGCACCGCTTTGCAAGCCGCGAATGTTGAATGATGGCAAATGAATCAAGTCGACCAATTTTTTGCCACCGCCTTCCGCGCGCGTAAAGCCCAACGCCTGCATCAACTCGGAATCGCTATCCGGTGCTTCGCCGACTGCTTTCTGCTCTACTGCATTCAGCGGCTCAACGCCGTCATAAAACCCTTTGATGAGCACACGTCCATCTTCATCTTTCATACCGGCCAAAAGCTGACTGAGCAGCATCGCCGGATTCGGCGACCAGTTGCCGTAATGGCCGCTGTGCAGCTCGCGATTGGCGCCGTAAATCGTCAGTTCAAAAGAGACAATGCCGCGCACGCCGAAATAGAGTTGCTGCCGGCGCGTCTGATGCACCGGCCCATCGCAAAGAATCCACGCATCGGCTTTGAGCTGATCGGCGTATTTAGCGGCAATCGCTTCCAAATGCGGCGAGCCGGCTTCCTCCTCCCCTTCAAAAAAAAATTTGAGATTTGTCGTCAGCTTCAATTTGCTGGCGCGGATCGCATCAAGCGCGGCCAGCATCGCGACAATGGGCGACTTGTCATCCGAAGCCGAGCGGGCATAAATTCGCCATTCACTCTCAAAAGCTTTATCCGGTGATGGCATGGGAATGATTTTTCCGCCCGCTTCCGTCGCTTGATCGCGAAGCACTGGTTGCCACGGGTCGGTATCCCACTTCATAGCGGCAACCGGTTGACCATCGTAATGCGCATAAAACACCAACGTACGCTTGGCGCCGGGCGTTTTCAATTCACCAAAAACCACCGGCGGCGCACCCGCCACTTCGAGAAGCTGAGTTCGAACGCCACGCAGTTGCAACATTTCCACCAGCTTCGCTGCATTGCGGCGAATGTTGACGGAGTCAGAAGCGAGGTTCGGAATCGCCAACAATGCAGTCAACTCGCTAACGATCTTGTGCTCATTGGCCTGGCGGTAGGCGCGAATTTTGGCGCGGGTTTCGTTTGCGGGTCGGGCAATAACCACCGTCAGTAAAATCAGTAAAAAATAAAACCCTCTTTTCATTTTTTCGTTTGTTTTTTGTTGTTTACAGACCGGCGGTCTGTGTTACGGCACGTTTAAGCGAACGATAACATCCTTGCAGCAAATCATCAATCTGCACCCAGTTTTCTTCGCTGACACCACCGGCAGTGGCTTGGACATCGCGAATCACCATCGCATCAGCACGCAACCGCCCGTGCTCCAAAGTCGAATCCGGCGAAACCAGATAGATTGCCGCGGCAGCATCGGCGCAGGCCTTGTCCAACGCTTCTTTGCCGTAGCGTTCGCGCTCGCGATGTACGATCCACCATTCCAATTCCACCTTCGCAGCATAAGGAACGTCAAACTCAATGTTGCCGGTGCGACGAATGGCGGCAAAATAAGACTCCAAAGCGGGCAAAGCTTTTTCGTAGTCGGAACGTTGCTTGCCGTCTTTGAAGACGAACGCCGCTTTGGCCGCATGATAGGCGCCGAGATACGAGCGCAGCCATGGGAACTTATATTGCGTGCGCAGCACCTCCGCCAGCTCGAAAAAAAGCTTGACCGGCTTGCGATCATAATACGAGCGCCACATCGCCGTTTCTAAACGGCCAAGCTCCACCGGATCAAACTGCCGCAGATCACGATTTAACGGCCAGAAAAGATCGGCCGCAGAAAAAACGAGAATAAGGCCGAGTGCCGCAAGCAAAATCTTGCGCCACGGCCAGCCGGTCGTGTGTGAATTTTGTCGTTCGCGTTGTTCACGAGAGAGTCGTTGCATAAACCAGTAATCAGTGATGAGTAATTTAGTGACCAGTAATCAGAAACTTTGCTGTTCGCGTTGATCACGAAAGAGTCTTTGCATTGATTGACTCCAGAATTGACCCATGCTGCTTTAGCAGCATTCCATTTCTTAGCCCCACGCCTTGAGGCTGGGGCAAGGTTTATTTCACCAGATGATACTGCGTTTGGCGCGCCAGCACCCAGTTGATCTTGCCATCGGCGTCGATGAATGCCTCTTCCTCCTGCCCAACCCACAACGGCTGACCGCCCCATTCCGGAATTTCCGTTTGTGCGGAAAGCTCGATCGAGAACCACATGTTCGGCAAAATCGGCACATCGCCGCGGCCGGGCACGCCTTGTTGGCGATCCCATAAACCGACGAGCGGACCGGCGCCGTGGCCGTGGTCGCCAATCGGATGCGTATAAATCGTGCCGTTGATGCCGGCGGTTTTCATGGCAGCCAACGCGTCGGCAAGCACTTCATTGCCGCTTCTTCCGGCCCGCATTCTTTCGAGCAAAATATCTTGCATGCGATTGGTGTTGGCGAGCGCCTTTTTAATTCCGGCTGGAACGTCTTTCTCACCTGATTTCAGGACGTAGCCCATGTGCTGCGTGTCGGTATTGAGCCGCATCGCGGTGATGCCGAAATCGACGTGCAAAACATCGCCGCGCTCAATCACGGTTTCAGCGCGCTCGCTGAGAATGCTGCCAAACGGCATGCCTTGCCGCTGCACGCGAACGGTTGGATGGAACCCCGTGCCCAATCCCGCATCGTTGACCGTTTGCCGCAGCCACCACACGATGTCGTCATTCGTGGTTTTGCCGGGCGTGATGACTTCGTTGGAGAAAGCGCGTTTGATGAGTGAATGCACGGTTTCCATCATCTGGCGATAAATCGGCATCATTTCCGGCACGCGGATGCTGATAAAATCGAGCGGCAAGTTTTCCGCGCGCACGAAACGGTTTTTCCATTTTTCGCCAAGAGCATCGGTTAGTTGTTCATACTCGCCGGCTGAAAGCCCATCCGAAAAAGCGTGCGTGTGAGAAATATCAATGGCGATGGTTTTCGGTTGGCGCTCTTCGATTAACTTTCGCAGCAGGGCCCATTGGCCTTGTCCCCACAATTCACGATTCTCGACTTCGGGATCGCGATAGACAGTATAAAGTCCGCCTTGCGCGCCGCCGCCAAGGGCCAAGCGCTCGATACCGTCTTTCTCGCCGCGATCAAAGAAAACATAAATCGTCCGCCGGCGTGCGGCGAACTGCGTCGCTGAAACCAATGAGAAAAACACGGGGTCTTCATTGTATTCGCGGCAGATAATCAACCACATCTGCACGCCATCGCGCCGCATTAAAGTGGGGAGCACACGCTCCAACCGGAGTTTCAGCCAATCTTGTTGGATGGCCGCCTGCTCGCGCAAGAGCGGCAGAGGCTTCGGAGCTTGGGCTGCTAGAGGTGCTACATGCGCTCCCAATAACAAGCAAAAAATTATTGTACTGCTAGCACGACACCAATATTTCATAGTCCTTCCTCACTTGAATTGGGCGAAGTCCGACTTGCGTAGCATGATTTTGTTAATTTAGAAAAATCGTCGAACGCAAGTCGGACTTCACTTCTGAAATGATAATCGAAAAAATGATGGAATGCAAGGCAAAATTTGCGCTTGCTTTTTGGGGATTTTATGCGCTTATTGTTTCGCATTTATCCATTTGCCATTCCGCACGAATGGCGAGGCTAATCGAGAAAGAGTCCATGACCAATTAGAAAGGCAAATTGCATGACACTCATTGAAGCTTTCAAACAGATTAAGACCATCGTTTATCCGGAGAACGGCCACGAGGTTGAAAATACGGTAGCCCTGGATTTGCAACGCCAGCTTGCACCGCAGGCAAAACTTGCGAAGACCGCCGCGATTCATGAGACCGGCGGCCCGGGGACCGTGCGCATAGCAGCAGGAAAACCAGATTTGATCGAACGTGGCAAACTCCCCACTGGGCATGGGTGGATGCATTTTCGGTTGACGGCGGATGGCAGCGGCGAAATAACGGCGTCCTGGCCGTCCTTTTTATATGCGCTGTTTGGCAAAATCAGCGAAGAGCTTTTGCAAGAAAATGCCAATCAATTTCACGAGGGAAAAACGTACGAAGTGAGCTTCGCCTGGCATCGCCCGTTGTTCGACTATCTCTTGACGCAAACCTGGCGCACGGCGCGCGGGTTTGACCCGGAAGAACACATTCGCCACTACGCTCGTTTGGGTTATACACACCTCGAAGTCAACAGTCTCGCGACACATTTGCCTTATGTCGAGCGCGTTCCCGACGAGTTTTATTCGCAGTTTTATTCGTATTGCGCGGCGTTGGATCAATTCGTCGAGAGCCGGTTGAACCAAGGCATGTACCCGCCGGAGTATTTGAATGCGAATCTGAATCTGCTGAAAAAGTATGCGGCCTTGGGCCGCAACTATGGCCTCAAGCCCGGGATACTCTGCTTCGAGCCGCGCACCGTGCCCGAGAAATTATTTGAGCGCTACCCGATGCTGCGGGGCGCGCGCGTCGATCATCCGATGCGCAGTTGGAAGCCGCGCTACACGCTGGCAATCTCGCATCCGGCGGCGCAAGATCATTACGCGCAGCTCATGCGTAACTTGCTCACAGAAGTTCCGGAGTTGGATTACATTTCAATTTGGACGAACGACAGCGGCTCCGGTTTCGAGCACACGGCTTCGCTTTATGTCGGCCGCAACGGCGGCGCGTATTTGATTCGCGAATGGCGCAATCATGAAAAAGTTGCCGAGGCCGCGGGAAAAAATGCCGTCAATTGGCTGCGCGTTCTTCGCGATGCCGCGGCGGAAATCAATCCGGATTTTCGCGTTTGTTTGCGCATCGAGCCGTTCAAGGTCGAGCACGACGTTATCGTTCGCCAGCTCGAAAAAGGTTTGGATATCGAAGTCCCCTCCCTGCTCGTGCGCGGTTACGATCTGCCGTACACGCATCCGATTTATTCCGAGATCAAAGGCGTGGCCGGCTCGGCATATCATCTCAATTTTGACGCAAAAGAAAAACCGTTGCTCGAAGGTTTTCGCCAACGGCAAATTGAGCCGCATTTCGTTTATGCGCGCGGCACCGGCTATAACTTCGAGCCGCTGTTGGGCGTTCCGTACCCGTGGATGACTTACGAGAAGCTCAAAGCCTCGGCGGATTTGGGCGCAAGCCATCTCGCCCATCTCGGCGGCGGCGCCCCGCCGAGTTTGACACCCTACAACGTCAATCAGGAAATTTGGCGCGAGTTTCAATTTAACCGTACGCTCAATATTGACGAAACCGTCCTGAAAATCGCCAAGCGCTGGGCCGGTGAGGCGCTCGCAAAAGATCTCGTGCAAGTTTGGCAATTGGCCGAGCAAGCCATTCGGCACGTGCCCCCTCTCCCGCTCTTTTCGAATTTCGGCTTTGTATGGATGCGCACGTGGGTGCGGCCAATCGTGCCGAACATCGAAGCCGTTCCCAAATCCGAACGAGCGTATTACGAGAAATTCATGGTCAGCGTGCCCAACAACCCCTCGATGGTTGACCTCGGCAGGGATGTGTTGTTTGATTTGATCAGCAAAGAATACGGCGAGAAATATGTCGAGCGCATTGACACCAACGTTTGGAAACCGCTCGATGCCGCAATTAAGCTTGCAGAAAGCAGGATGGGCGGCTCGCCTGTTTTTCTCGACCAACGCGACCGTCTCCGCGGCCTGCGTTGTTGGATCGGCACGCAACGCAGCACCGCTGCGTGGGTTGCCGGCGTCTACGGTTATTTGGAAGCCAAAGATAAAGCCACCAAAGAACGCTGCCGCACCTACCTCAAAAAAATGATCGCCGACGAAATCCAATTCGCCAAAGAGCTTTTGAATCTGTGGGAAACTTCAACCGCCCCGTGGATGGTGGTTTCAAAAGTCGGTGAAACCAGTTACATTTATGGTGAGAATCTCGGCGAGCTGATCCGCAGAAAAATCGCGCTGATGGAAAAGTACGGCGATGTCGAACCGTACATCGACCCGAATTTTATCTGGCGCGTGCCGGGGTATGAGTTCGAGATGCCGTAACTATTCACCGTCCGGACGCTTTTGTGCGAGAATGACGATTGTTTTGTACAACAAGCTTGCTCAAATCACTAAGCGTCCGGATGGTTGCCTCAAGATCTACGACATGCCGAGGCATGAGCCGGATTAACAAAAATCCATAAAACAACAAACATCCAGCATGAAACACGGGGTCAAATTTTTATTGACGTTGGGGTTCATTTCTTTATTGAACGCCAACGCAATAGCGCAACTCATCTACTTCGATGACGCGAGCTCGGAGCTCATCAAAGTAGGCAACGCATCGTTCTACGAAGTAGGGCTGCGCAAAACCAACGGTTCGATCATTTACATCATTGACAAGACCACCGGACAAAATCTCACTTTGGGCTCTCGTTATGAGCAACTCTGGGGCGCGGTCTTTCCGGGCTCGACGGTGGATTATGTCGGTGGAGCAAGTTATAATCCTTCCGGACCAAACAAGTTCAGTTATAGTTGGTCCGAGGCCGATAAAATTCTTACGCTGGAGTACACGCCCGATTCGACAGCGGCTAAAAGAGTCACGGTCGCGGTCACCATCGCGGCTTCTGCCGAAACTTATTTCAATCTGCGCATGCGCATTCAAAACAGTTGGGGCGACATACTGGATCGCGTCATCTTCCCCTCCGATTTGGTTTTTCGTGAAGCCGAAATCGAAGAAGCGCTCCTGCCGCTTTTGCCCGGCGTGATTTTGGAATCAACTTTTTTTTCTCAAAGCCGCTCTTACACGACGCGCTACCCAGGTTATCCCGGCGTTTTTGCGGATTACGTTTCATTAAAACTCAGCGGTGGTCAGCTCGCCCTCTATTCGCTTTATGATGATCGCCCGGTTCCGATGGTTGATTTCGGCTTTGTTCACGACGACCAATACGCCGCGAGTAGCACTTTTTTTACGCACGCCTTCTACTTATTTCTCAAGAACGGTGCAGAATGGACCAGCCCGGTGGTGCGAATTCGCGTCTCCGAGCCGCATCGGACAACCATTGAGCATTTGCGAGTGGACAATCGTCTCGCTCAGCTTCCATCTCTCGTAAATAAACTGGGTGTTGACTTCGAACGTGTCGCGAAGTCGCCTTTGCTAAAAGCTGATATGGTTCAGATCGCTTGCGGACTGGGCATTCGCAGGTTTACCGATTATGACAGCCTGCTCTCGCAACTGCTGGCGCCGGCGATTCTGCATCCGGTGGCTTTTCAGCCGGGCGGTTTTGACAACAACTATCCGGACTTTCTTCCACCGAATCCCAATTTCGGAACGACCGAAGAGCTTCGTGCGTTGTTCAAGAAAACACAGAGTTTGGGCCTCATGGTCATGCCTTACACCAATCCGACATGGTGGAACGACGAATCGCCAACTTTGCGGAACCTTCCGCCCCCGCTCACGATCGACAGCATTGCCGTGTTGGATGAAAATGGCCGGCCAGTTTATGAATATTACGGACCCAATGGCGGCTATGTCGTTTCGCCTTGCCAGCCATTCGTGACGCAACGAATCGACCGGCTGGTACGCGAGATGACCGAGGAGCTGCCGAGTGATTTTTTGTTTGAGGATCAAATCGGCGCCCGCCCGCCGCGTTATGATTTCAACAAATCTTGCGCGACACCATTGGATTATATTCAAGGATGGCTCGAGCACACGCGCCAGCATGCGGCCAAACGCCTCGCGACCGAACTGGGATTTGACCGCCTGCTCGAAACGGAAGTCGCTTTTCACGGCAGCGTGCTGCTGCCAGAGCGATTCGGTTATACCGCACAATGGTGGGGCAACGGCAACTGGCGCTATTATCCTTTCACTTCCCTCCTCGCCCACGACAAGGCGCTATTTTATCAACACGATTTAGCGCCGGAAACGATGACCACCGACAAAGCCACGTTGAGCTGGAATCTCGCCTTCGGCTACATGTTGAGTTACGATCTTTTCACCGGCCATTTCAATGCGCCGTTTTGGAGAGACGTCGTTGCTATTTTTCAGTCGCGCGTCGCCAGTCGCTATGCCGGCGAGAAAATGGCCGATTACACGACGCTCGCGCCGGGCGTGACGCAGAGCAATTTTGCAAACGCTATTGTCGTCACGAATTGGACGCTAAATTCATACACTACCGGCACGCACACGATCCCGTCGCTCGGAATTTTCGTCGCGAGCAAAGATGGCAGCTTGACGGCCGGCATTTTCACCGCCTACAATAACGAACCGTTGACCGCCGGTGATCATTATCTCATCGTTGAAAAGTCGGCCAAGATGGACAGCATGCGGGTTTGGCAGCCGTTGGGCAACGATACGCCGCTATCCATCGCACGCCCTTCCGTCTGGCCTGATTCCAATGCCATTCACGTTTTTGCCGTGAAGAAAGAAGCTGCCATCGCGGTCAACCGTGAGGTGACCAAGGAAAGCATAAATTTTGATTGGAAGCGCCGGCTTTCCGGATCGCCGGTCGACTACTACCTGGTGACTTCCGACTTCGTCGTTGCGGTGAATGACAAGCCGGCAAGCGCGCCGGTGGATTTCCGCCTTTTTCAAAACTACCCGAACCCGTTCAATGCCGCAACGCGCATCGCTTTTGCGCTGCCCCAAGCCAGCCAGGTGAAAATCGAGGTTTTCAATCTCGTTGGCGAAAGAGTTGTTACGCTGGCCGCAGGCCGCTTTGAGGCTGGACATCATTTCGTAAATCTTAACGCTGTCAACCTTCCCAGCGGCGTTTATGTTTGTCGGATGCAATCCGGAAAGTTTAGAGAAAGCAGGAAACTGCTGCTTATCAGGTAATCCGGATAGCTCATAAAAATTCTGAATAGAATTTACTGCTTCCAAAACTTATGTATAAAACGACGTCGCTCTTGTTGTTGACCGGCTTGCTCGCCAGCCAAGACGCGGGCAAAGACGGCAGCTTTGCCTTGGCGTCTTCAGAAATTGGTTTGGTTCAACGATACACCATTTTGGTCGATGACTTCGCGCCTCAGCCGCTCAATACCACAGCTCAAGCATGTCGAGATCGCCGAGGCAAACCATTCTGGTGCCACAATCGCCTCGGCGGTGATCGCGGGGAAATCAATCCCGGCAGCGGCAGCGTTGAGTGGGGCAAAGGATTTGTGAAAGCCGCCATCGCAAGTGGTGCGACTACGTATGCCGGCGTCTTCACCTCTTTGAACCATCCGATTCGTGACTGCGAACCGATTAATTTCTCGTCGATTTTCCCGCCACAAATCGAACCGCAATATCAGGGTCGCATAACCGGCATTCGCATTCACGTTCGCGACAGTCGCGGCAGTTTCCAGGTTGAATTGCAGCGCGGCGAAAATCAATTCTGCCCGCCGCAAATCTCTGTTTGGAGAAGCGAGAAAGTGAGCCTAAGAAGCGGCCAGGATACTTTACAGTTTGATCTTCCGAGTAACCTTACCGAAATTCAAAATCTAAATTGGCTGGTCATTGGCAACGCCGGAGATTTTGCCGTCGTTGACCGGGTGGAGTTAAATGCGGAACTGCCACAACTTGATCCGGCGCAACGGGCATTTCTTTGGAGCTATGCCATGCTCCTCGCCAATTGGGATCCGGAATCCGGTCTCACGCGCGATCACGCTTACTTGACCGCCGGCGAATATGACAACATCTCTGCAAGCGGCATGCAAGCTCCAGCAGCAGTGATGGCCTGGCATCTGGGATTCATCACCAAAGCCTCGGCCATTGACATTGTCACGCGCACCACCGCCGCGCTGATGAAATTGGATCGCAGTTGTCACGGACTTTGGCCGCACTTTGTCGAGCGTGGACGAATCCGGCAAGGCACGGAATGGTCGAGCATTGACACGATTATTGCGTTGGTGGCGTTGCTAGAAGCGCGACAAGCTTTAGGCCTCGAAACCACAGAGCTTGAGTCCGTGCTGACAAATATTGATTGGCGGGATTTGCGCTTGGAAAATGGCAGCATCAGCCACGGTTATAATGAAAAGGATTGCAAGCACATTCAAACAGGTAGTGAGAAAGCGATTTGGAAGGACTTTGGCACGGAATCCTGGCTCGTGAACTTGGGCTACGCGGCTGCTACCAACGATACCGCGGTTTTTGATCATACGCCACCGACTTACAATGGCAGTGGATTTATTGATGAGCTTGCCTGGCTGCTCGTGCCCACTCCACGTCAAGACCGCTGGGGAACGCCGTGGTGTGAATACCGACAAACGGCGGCTGATAAGCAACTGCGTTATTACCAATTGCAGAATCATCCCTGTTATCAGTCCTTGCGACTATTTGGCCTCAGTGCGGCTTATGTTCCGGATCAATCCGCAGTCGATTTCTCAAAAATCTATCAAGCCTTTGGCGTTGGAGGAGAGATTTCGCCGAATGATGGCGCTGATTTGCTGGGACATGCCGCCATCGTTCCCCACTATGCAGCCATGATTTCCTCGCTTCGTCCAACCCAGGCAATAGCATTGTGGGAATGGCTGGAGAAGCAAGGTCTTTTCACGCCACTGAACAACGCCGAGAGTTTCATGTTTATCGACGAGCCCAATTGCCGACAAATCGTTTGGAACGACCGCAAGGATTCATGGAACCTCAGCCTGCAAACGCTTGGTTGGGGAAAATGCTTGGCTGGAAACATTAACCCGTTGTATCAAGCATTGTGGGCCAACAATACGCTCCGGCGTGGTTGGGAAAAACTGGTGTGCTCGGATGAACCATGCGCTCCGGTATTTTGCGTTGATTCGATAAAAACCACTGTCGGGGATAGCCGTTCTGTTCCTCGCCGTTTTGCGCTGTTGCAAAATTATCCCAATCCCGCGCGGCTGTCTTCAACTGTTGCGAAAGTTATCACAAAAATTCCGATTCAGCTCGCCTCGGCGAGTCAGGTCGAATTAAGTGTCTTCAATTTGCTTGGCCAAAAGGTCGCAACCGTGTTCAGTGGTTATCTGCCTGAAGGAAAGCATGAATTTGCTTTTGATAGTTCGGCCTTGCCGGTTGGAATCTATTTTTGTAGGCTGGAAGTCGAGGGAGAAGTTTTATATCGGAAAATGATAGTGCGGTGATAGCACAAACGGTCCGCGACTGGAAAACTGAAAAAATCGCTTGACTTTTTCTACGATTTGTATTTCATTGAGCAACTAAAGCGAAGGAAGATGAAATTGAAAATACGACCTTCCTTTGTTTTTGTGCAACGGAAACGGGAATCTTATCTACAGTTTGACATCTTTCCGTTGGCAACTGTTATACGGTTGATCGTTTTTTCGGCAAAGAGCATACTGTCTAACAAGGAGGTTCCATGCTATTGACTAGTCTGCTTGTTATTTGTCTCTTTCTTTTTATCCTTGCCCTTCCCTTCTTGTTCGCATACATTGGAAGGCGGATCTTTCATGGCGCAGTTCCAGCGGGAGCCGCGGATCGAATTGCCGAACTGACAGCCACGATACGTCACATCCAGTTCGTCATTCCGGCGCTTGTCGCGGTTCTCGGTTTTCTCGGTTTTGCGTCATATCGAGATATTATTGATCAAGTCACGCAAAAAGCTTTGGCGGAAGTTCGCAATGTTTACTCACTAGAGGAACTCAAAAAGATCAAAGCTCAAGCGGATTCCATGCATACTTCGATAAAAGCAAACAGTCTGGAAGCCATAAGAGAAACTGGCGCGATCAAGGGAATGAGGCAAAAAATTGATTCTACATTACAAGTTATAGTAGACGCACGGCTTTTAAATTTGCTTCCTGTTGGAACAATCGTGGCATTCTCAGGGAGAACGATCCCTCTCAATTGGGCCGTATGTGACGGCAATAACGGAACGCCCAATCTTACAGGTAAATTTATTCTGGGAACAACAGTAGTCGGCGAAGTCGGGCGACCCGGAGGATCTAGTGATCACAGCCATAACGTCGAAAATTCACGAATAAATGGTAGCATCTCAAGACAACAGACAAGTAGTGAAGGCCACAGGGAGGGAACTGGTGCGCCCTTTACAATCATATCTTATGATTATACATGGCAGCCGGGCACGCAATCAATTCAGACAAATGCAGTGTCAATGCTGCCACCACATGTCAAGCTTTTCTATATCATGAAAATTAGGTGAGTCAGTGGCAATGAATACCGTTTTGAAGCTATTACTTTAAATTTGGAGCACACAATGTTTCCCACAAGATTCTGTTCAACCAGATTGTTCGCTGTCACCTTCCTCTTGCTTTGGTCAGAAGTTTCTTTGTTTGGACAGTCCCGGAATCTTACAGATTATTTAGTTGACAAGATACGAGGTGGTAAACTCGATGCAGTAAAAAAGACCCTCGCTGAATTTTCAAGCAAGATGATGCTTTTGGTAACTTATATTAATAGCGCGGGGCAGGAAATTTCGGTAACCGTTCGTTCGAGTGGAAATCCAGTAGGCATAACATACAAACGCAGTTCACCCTTCTTTGATATGTTTACTGGGTTTCCGAGTAATCATGATATCGTTTTTAAAGTTGATGGTCCTCCGATATTGATTTATCCACCATTTAATCCAGATCCAAATCGCATTGCAGGCTGGTTGTACTATGTTAATTTGGTGCCTGGAGAACCGCGCTTTGATACAACAATCATTAAGTTAAATCCCCCTCCAAAAGTCTGTGTCTATCGTGGTTTCGACAGGCGCTTTTTCACATTACCACTTATAAAGAAGGATATTTCTTACTTAACTTTTTCAACATTTCTTGCCTCAGCAGGAACTTATTATGTGTTTCGCCGTGAGCGATCTGACGCTGAAGAGAATTTTGAAAAATATAAAAACGCCAAGACTCTTGAAGAGGTTAGCCGGGCGAGAATCGAGACCGAAAAAACCCGCACTCACCGCAATGTCGCACGAGGTGTATTTTTTAGTGCTACCGGAACTTTTGCTGCTTTGCTGGTGAGAGATTTATTTTTCAGAAAACCTGAAGGACCACAAGACCCTTCATGTAGCGATTTGGGAAATGAAAGCAAATTCGCTTGCATCCCAAGTCTAACTGATAAAGATTTACGCATTGATTTTCAATTCAGTTTTTGAGAAGCTATGGAGACTTACAGAATAAAGAAGCAGTTTTTCCCTTTGCTTTATCTAATTGCGGCCATTGGGATTATCGGATGTGGTAACAATGACGAAGAATTTTGTAACCGATTTGATCCCTATAGTCCGTGCTTTGAAGTTAAAGATACTACGGAATGGCGAACTTACCCCAACTTGGACGAAGACGAATCCAAGTGGGACTTCCGATGCGAGGAAGGTAAAGATTGTAGAGGAACGAAACAGATTGTTACCACCCCTTCCATGGATGGCCAAGCTTTAAAATTTTCTTTGACAGGGGGTGAACCCAATAGCAACGCCATATTTTCCAGAAATTTCCCTGCAGATTTTACCGCCAGAGAATTCGGGCTTCATTTATTTTTTAAATATGCTCCCGAAACAAGCTACAACAACGAATCTCGTCCCTCGATCATTCAAGCTATTGAATTTAGTATGAGCAAATGGCTAAACCATACCCGATGGGAGTGGGCAATCCAGTGGGAAAACGTTGCGGAAACCGGAGTCCCCGATGCACCTACTATGCGAATATGGGACGGAAAAAATTGGATGGATACGGGACAAAGGTTGCGTCTGGACACCACTTGGCATCACCTGACTTTGCGTGGAAAAATCAGCGAAGACAAAGTGCACTACATAAATTTTGAAATTGATCGTATTCCCTACCCACTTGGTCAAAAATTCGACCCGCAATCGGAAGTCGTTGAAGATAAAATCGCCATTCACTTACAACTTGATGGCACTCGGCAGCAAGCTCCGTACGACGTTGTTGTTGACGAGGTACAATTAATGTTTAGACCGTTTTTTAAGAAGGATTAAAACAGAACTGAGCATCTAAAAATCTAAACCAAAACTGGAGTGAAATGCGATGAAAGGCCATTTCTATCTTAAGCCCCTATTAGTCGGAATGCTTTTTGTCGCGGCTTGCTACAACGATGAGCCGTTTGAAAACCCACTTGATCCGGCCAGTCCCGATTACATCCAACCCCTCACAGCCGATAAAGGTATGATGATCGACGACTTCAACGATGGTAAACAAATCAATTTATTAGGACTTCCTCATAGCATTTTTAAGAGTCCTATAACAATTCGTACTATAGATACATTCTATATTAATCAACCGTCAAAAAATGTGCTGCGTGGAACTGGCGGCGCACTTCGAATGGAAATCGATGTAACGACTCCAGACTCTGCATTTGGAGGATGGCTTACGACATTAAGCGATGCTCAAGGCGTCCCTCTTAATTTAAAGCTATTGAATCTTCACGCGCTTACATTTTGGGTAAAGGCTGATACTACAACAATAAAGCTTGAAGTCGCTTTAATAGATAGTACTCCCAGATGCGATAAAGGCTGCCAAACCGACGATAAAGTGAGATATGAGATAAAAACTTTCTGGCAAAAGGTTAAAATTCCAATATCAACGTTATCGAGGCACAAAGAAGTTGGCAGTTTGGATTCAACGCGTATAAGGGAGATTAACTTTGCTTTTGGCCATAAAAACATAGGCTCAATAGGCCAACGATCTAAGGTGACAGTTTACCTCGACGAAATCGCCTTCGAGCGCTAATCAGCGCAGTACATGACAAAAGAGAAATGAGATCACAGTCATACGGATTCCGTGCAGCAGTCAGTGTGTTATCACTTATCCTTGTCGGGTGTAGTGATCCGGAAATCCCCACACCCACACCAACGCCTTCGGTTTATTACGGCGTTCACGTGCCGGGATGGTTGGATAATTTAGATGTACTGACAGCATTTGAAAATGACGCAAAAAAGAAAGTCGCCATTGTCATGTGGTATCAAGGATGGGGTCTAACCGATGGCACGCAAAACTTTCAAACCGCTTGGATGAATAATGTTCGAAGTCATGGTGCAATCCCCATGGTTACCTGGGAACCGTGGCTCTATACGGCTGGGATAGACCAACCACAATTTCAATTGAGTAAAATTATTGATAGTACTTTTGATTCATATATCCAAAAGTGGGCGGATGACTCAAAGGCTTGGGGACACCCATACTTTCTACGATTTGCACCGGAGATGAATGGCAATTGGTTTTCCTGGAGTGAACAGGTGAATGGGAATAAACCCGGAGAGTACGTGCGAGCATGGCGACACGTTCATGCCATTTTTGCCAATAGAGGCGTCACCAATGTGACCTGGGTATGGTCGCCCAATATCGAATATAATGGAAGCACACCGCTTGCAGAACTGTATCCCGGAGATGGCTACGTTGATTGGCTGGGAATGGACGGGTACAACTGGGGAACCGTGCTTCACCCAACTGTCACCGGCTGGCAAACCTTCTCACAGGTATTCACGCAAACCTACGCCAAGATCACAGCGCTTTCCACTAAACCACTCATGGTTGCCGAAACCGCAAGCGCAGAACAAGGGGGAAGTAAAGCGAATTGGATTACCGAGGCCTATTCCACACAAATTCCAAGCAATTTTGAAAAGATTAAAGCAATCATCTGGTTTAATGAAAATAAAGAGACAGACTGGCGGATAGAATCATCAACGACCGCTCAGAACGCCTTTGCAACAGCTATTCAGTCAAGTTTCTATGCAACGAATGAATATGCATCATTGAGTAACTCTCCCATTCCTATACCGTAGAATGCGTTCCCCCTGGCGCAGTTTCTCGAATGGAAAAATATGAATGTTCCCCATCACAAAACAAAATCATACGCTCATCGAAAATTTTCTCTGATGAAGCATTCCCCGTATTCGCAGCTTGTCCTCGGCCTTGCATTATTGTTATCTTTCGCGCCAAGTGGTTTGACGCAAAACCCTCCCTTCTGCTCGCCCGGCTGGAACGGTCAACTTCTCATTGACGGCGAAAGTGCGGGCAACTGGAGCATCGAAACTGACAACGGCTCCAGCGGAACGATTGAAGCAGTTGCCGGATTCATCGGCAATGCCGTGCAATTAAACTGGAATATAGACTCCGGCAATTGGGTGCAAGCCAAGTATACCTTTCCACAGCCAGTAGACCTCTCGCAAAAAGACATTTTCGGCGTGAGCTTAAAAGGCAGCAATGCCATCAAAAATCGCGTCAGCCTCATGTTCGCCGATGTCGACGGCGTTTTCTTTGGCATGGATTGCGACGGCATCAACACCATAAGCCGTTGGATGAAAAACCTGCCGCTGCCGAAAAAGGCTTTTAATCACTTCTTCACGATCGGGCCTAATCCAAATTTAAAAGAGATTGATTGGTCGCAGGTTGATCGATTTTTTGTCGTGGTTAAGCGACCGAGTGCAGGAGAAGGTGGCGGCAACGGCCAGTTGGCAATTGACCATCTGCAAGCCGATCATGCTGCCGATTGGCCGAGGCAAAAAATTTTTGAAGCCGCCCGGCCCGATACGGCTGCAACTGCAAAAGCTATTCGCTATTTTCTCCACCCAAATAGACAAAAGAACACCGGCCTCTTCGTTTCCTGGAAAGAAGAACCAATTCCATTGGCACACTTGTATGATCAAGCTCTCGTGTTGATCGTTTTAACCCGAGAAGGAATTTGGAACGCTGGCACTCCGATCAATGAAGCAGCGCAAAAGGCCAGGCAGTTGGTTAACTTTATCACATCAGCACAGAAAGCCGATGGTCATTGGGCACGCACCTGGAATCCGGAGACCGGGCAAGAACTCACGGATGACCAATGGGTTGGCGATCAAGCCTGGTGGATCATGGCGCTCATAGAGTATGCGAGAAAATCCGGCGATGAGACCGCGTATACTTCAGCGCAAAAAGGCGCGGAATGGTTGGCCGCGAAGATCGGTCCCACCGGCAAAGTGATTCCGAGCACCGAAGGCACGGTTGACACGTGGTGGGCGATGATTGCAACGACTCGTTTCGATTTGGCCGACAAAATTCAAAATTATTTGCTGACGCAAGTTTGGGATGCTGATCTGAAATACTGGTGGCGTGGGCGAGATAATAACGACAATCCTGATCCGGTTATTGCAATGGATTGCGCCGCATGGCTGGGCGAGTTCGCCAAAACTCCGCGCGTGAATAAACCCGAAATGGCCTTGGCAGCGTTGAGCTTCGTACGCCGCACGTTGGTGACGACCGATGATAACGGCTCACGTTGCGGCTTCGATGGCATGGGCCCGGTGGGCCTCTGGTGCGAGGGAACGGCGCAGTATGTCTCCGCCGGCGGTGAAGGAGCGCAAACGTTTCTCGACATGCTTCTCTCCCTCCAACGCGCCGATGGCGGCATGCCCGGCTCGCCGAATAATTGGTCGAGTGACTGCTATGGCTGGTTGTCGGATTGGACTGGCCTTGCGCCCACGGCCTGGCTTTACTTTGCTTTGACCGAATCACCGTTCCCGAGTGATTTGGCTACCTCAGTCATTGGCGAAAAAAATCAGTTGCCCACAAACTTTCTGCTTCAGCAAAACTACCCCAACCCGTTTTTGAGCGGAGCGAAATCCCCCGCCAGTGGCGGGGGAAACCCGTCAACCCGCATCGAGTATTTTTTGCGACATGCAGATCGTGTGATCATGAAAGTTTATAATTTGGCCGGACACGAAGTCGCCACCCTTGTCGATGAATCAAAAGTTTCCGGTTGGCATAGCGTGGCTTTTGATGGCGGCGGATTGGCCGATGGGATCTATTTTTACCGACTGCAGGTCGGAGGGAGCGCTCAAACAAAAAAACTCTTGCTGCTGAGATAGGCAAACCTTTTTAAAAATCCGTCAGATTTTGCCGTTGACAACCTCCACAAAATACCTTGCCCCCTCCCGCAACTTTCTCTCTTGCGTCTCAAAGTTCACTTCATACAGCCCGAATTTCATGTCGTACCCTTCGGCCCACTCGAAATTATCCATCAACGACCAGTAAAAATATCCGCGCACATCGCAGCCGTCCTTGATGGCTGCGGAGAGCGCAAAAAGATATCGGCGAATAAAGAGAGCACGGCGACCGTCCTTGGCATCGGCAATGCCGTTTTCGGTGATGTAAATCGGCACGCCGAGTTGTGCGACGGTTTTGATCGCGCGATAAAAGCCCTCGGCATAAATTGGATACGGCATGTCCGTCATGATCTCATCCGCGCGCGGCGCGAAAGCAAAGAACTCTTTGGGATGCCATTGGAATTTCACCGGTATATGCGAGTAGTAATTCAAGCCGATAAAATCGAGCGTGCGCGGCGCGGCGGCGTTGAAATGCTTGACATTCGCCAGGCCCGGCAATGAAAAATCGAAGTGTCCGGTTTTAAAAAAGCGGCTGATGACATCCGTGAACAGTTCGTTGAATTGCCGGCTAACCAGCCAATCGAAAAGATGCCAACGCCGATATGGATCAAACTGAAAAATATTCTTTACTAACCCGATTTGGGCTTGAGCCCCGTTGGGCAAGCGTTTCAAAGCCTGATAAGCTTGTACATGCGCTTCGAGCAAATTTTTTAAAACCACGCCCGTCGATTGCGGATCCTTTTTTCCCGGCGGAAACACGCCCTGAAAGTAACCCTGGCTGGCAAAAACCTCCGGCTCGTTGATCGTACACCACAGATGAACTTTATCCTGCAATTTCTGAAAAACGACTTCGCAAAATCGCACCCATAACGCAATGTTTTCCGCTTTTTCAAAGCCGCCTTTTTGCTCAAACCAAAGCGGCTGCGTGAAATGATGCAGCGTGACAACTGGTTTGAGGCCAGCCGCTAATAAGGCCTCACACATTTCCTGATAATGTTGCAAAGCCGCTTGATCAAGCTCTCCCTCCTGCGGTTCGATCTTGCTCCATTCCACTGAAAATCGGTACGCCTTGACACCCAGCTCTTGCATGAGCAAAATATCTTTCGGATAGCGATTCCAATGATCGCAGGCTAATGCGGCCTTTTGGCCATTTTTGATTCTTGGCTTGCCGTTCTCATCACGGGCTTGCTCCCACGCGCTCCAATTATTATTGTCGCAATTACCTTCAACTTGATGCGCTGCGGTTGCCACACCCCAAAGAAATTCTTTCGGGAAACGAACATCGGTTGCATCAATCTTGTTCCAATCCCAACGCAACTCGGGATTTTCTTTTTGCCAAATCAGCACAAGCCCAAAAGGCAAAACGATCAAAATAAAAATCAGAATCAAACCCAACAATTTTGCCTTTGTTATTGTTTTCGGCGGCATGAATATTTTCCGAGTCGTTATGGTTTCAGCGTTTTGTATTTTCCATTGCGCCAATTTTCCAAATCCGAGCAATACCACTTGGAGAAACGCCGATCCGACGGCCCGCCGGCAAGGTTGGTGTGAACTTCATCGTTAGCCAAATCCGCCACCATACGAAACGACGGCGTGAAGCTCGTCACGCGGCCCGCGCTTTTGTAAATTTGGCCCTGGTGCGGTGTCGCGCGTCCGCCACGGAGCGTAATCGGGCCGCGATCAAAACCGGCAAAACCAGGCAGTTTTTCACCTAAAATCAGATGCGTTAATTTAATTCGATTCACTTCGCCCCACGGCTTGGGCGCAACCTTGAGAGCGTCTTCGGCAACGCGACGATACAGCATGTCACGGCTTTCGCCGCCAAACCAGGCCGATTTTTCTGAAAGCAGTATGTGGTCGACGTTATCAAAAAAATCAACAAAGAAGCCGGTTTCTTTCGCGAGAAACTCTGCCACGTCTTTTCCGAAACCGTTTTTGCCGAAAATCTCTTGCAACAGTGCCTGATAGAATTGCTCAAAAAGAAAAGCGCCTTCGGACTCGGGATTGTAACGATAATCCCATTCACGCAAAATTTTTCCCTGCGGCGTATCGGGCAAGAGCGGCTTCAGAATGCCCATGAACAACTCGGCTTGCAGTGAGTAGACGTCGTAATGAATTTTGAAATTATCCTCAACCGTAATGTCCGAGCGTTCAGCCAAAAGTTGCGAGATACGATTGGCGCGATATGATCCCATGCAAATATTGATTGGCCTGGCAATCCCCCACTCGTTGAGATCATTATTCGCCGTCACAAAAAATCCGGCTTCGGGATTCAAGCAACGCGGCAAATCATTGTAGTCAACGAAACCCCGCCAATCATTTTCTTTTTTCCAGCCAGGCAGCGGCACAAAGCCGGAAATACCGGCGCGTCGTTTCGGCATCAAGCCCGACATCTGATAACCGATATTGCCATGTCGATCTGCCAACACCCAGTTGAAGGCGCTCTCGAGCCGGCCAAGATGATTCATCCCTTCTTCGACTGAAGTCGCATGCCACATTTGGATAGCAGAACTCAATGAAGCCGCGCCAAAAGTCGAGGGCGCCCAACGGGTGGAGAGATAAAAACCTTCATCAAATGGATTGCCCTCCAACACACCGTGCTCGTTCTCATAAAAAGTGATTTCAACCGGCGGCTTTTTCTTTCTTTTAATAATCTCTTGGCGTTGTCGAAATTCCATCCATTGATTTTCATCTTGCAAAAACTTGCCGTCTTTGCAATGTTCGATCCACGAATCAACCGCATCCATGAACGTGTAAGTCGCGCCCCAGGCGACGTCGCGATTTCTTCCGATCAAAATTCCCGGCAAGCCCGGCATGGTCGCGCCAATCGCATAGCGTTCTTTGATTTTGGTAACTATTTCATACCAAACGTTGGGCAAACGATTGGTTTCAAGATGCGGATCGTTGGCGAGAATCGGTTTGCCGGAGGCCGTCTTCTTTCCGGAAATGACCCAATTGTTGGAAGCCATCATGGTTGGGACGATGTGATTCCACTTCACGCTAGCAGGAACGATGCGCGCGGAGAGCTTGACTTTTTTGAGCAATTCGAGATCGAGGCCGCCAAGAATTTCCGGAAAAAGCTCGTCGAGCTTCTCGCGGCTGACGCCGGCTTGCACCATTTCGATAAACAGCCGCTCGATTTCGGCTTGCGACTGCGCCAGCGTCAGATAGCCGACCATCCTGGCGAGCAACATAATATCTTCAATCTTCCACGGTGCGGGACGATAACCGAGCAATTTAAATTCCCACGGAATTTTTTTGGCGAAATAGGCGTTGGCGCCGTCGCAATAAGCGAGGGAAAATTTTTTAGCCTCCGGCGTGAGCTTGTCAATCTCCGGCGCCGTATCTCCAGCCCAATTCATGCGCCGGAAAAACGTGTCGATAGCGAGCATCTCATCACTCGCCTCCAGAAATTCCGAGCCGCGGCCCTGGCCGAGAATACGCATGAGCAACATTTGCATGCCGCGATCCATCGCATGGCAATAACCCATGCCGAAATACAAGCCAGCTTCGTCGCTCGCTTCGATGTGCGGAACACCGTGCTCGTCGCGCCAAATTTTTCCCCAAACTTCATCAATGAGATAAGGGTGTTTTGACAATGCTTCCTCCTCTCCTCACGAAATTATAACCCGTTCAACATTTTCATCGCGCCGAAATTGCAACCACAGCCAGTTTCTCCCCTTTCGGACTAACAGCTAACCGCGTGATCCCCTTTAAACCGGTGCTGGCGAAATCCGCAATTTCCTGCCACGCGCCATTTTTCTTTGGATCGCATTGAAAGAGCTGGGAATCTTGCCCCATCAGCAAAAGGCCATGCGGCGTCCACGTATAATATTCGCTGCCAGATAATGGCTTGGCGAGCGTAGTGATCGCGTGCGTCTTCAAATCCAGCCGCTTGATCAGCCATTCATTTTCGCCAACTTTGTGGACGAAGCCAATCGCCTCCTGTTTCGGAATTTTGTGCAACGAGCGCCCGATGTTCTCGGCAACGATCTCGGCCTTGCCGGTGCGCAGATCGGCGATTTGCAGAGTTGGTGGATTGCCTAAAATAAAGAGCGCGAAGATGTTGGCATCAGCCCAGGTGTGATAGCCAACCGGCTTCACATTCTCCAAAACCAAAGTCGGCTCTCCGCCAATGATGGGAAATTTCCACAAGCGTTGCGTCGAATCCAGTTCGACACGGACGACGGAAAAATGTTTGCCGTCCGGCATGATCGTTGGCGAAAACTCGCTCTCGGAAGTTTGAGTGATTCTCGTGATCGTGTTGTCCGCGATATTGCAGCGATAAATGTCGGCCTGGCCATCGTCGCGGATCGAAGTGTAAAGCAGGCTCTTTCCGTCTGGCAGGAATGATGGTTGGTTGTCGTAGCCTTTCCATTCGGTGATTTGAATGGGCTTGCCAAGCTCGATTTGGCCGCCGCGCATTTTCATATCCATGAGAAAGATGTCTGCCGCGGGTGGAGCGATTTGGCTCAAAACTCGTGTAAAGATAAAAACGATACTGACGACTATAGCGATGATATGGCGTTGCCTTTTCATTTTCTCCTAAGGGTAGGGCGAAGTCCGACTTGCGCCGACGGATTGGTCAAATTTTGAAATATCGCCGTGCGCAAGTCGGACTTCAACTTATCTCATTATCTCAATCAAATAAGGCCATTTGCTCTTTTGGCTTTTCATGTAATTCCCCTGGCGTTACCTCGGCTTGGCGTTGCTCGGAAGAATCCTTGAGCAACCTGTTTCCCTCCGCATCGACGGCAATCGCGCCTTTGGCGATCAAAAGCTGATTCGCATTTTTTTCCTCGCGTTCAGGTTGACGAACGTAAATAGTTCTGTTCTTTTTCAAACCATCCATCACGCCGGTCCAAGTGCCGCCTTTGTCATCCGATTCCGCCACGTAGATTTCTTCCGCCAGGCCGTAGATATAAATATTGCGCGCCATCGCCAGTCCGGCGTCCCAACCCGCCTTTGGGAAAAACGTGCTGAACGCCAACACATCGCCTTCGACGATTTGCGGATAGTACTTTTTGATGCCCGCGCCGAAAGTCAAAATGCCCTGCGGCAAGACGATGATGCTGTGGCCGATATATTTGATGCTGGAATCCAGTGCCTGCTTATCGACGCCCTTGGCAAATCCGCTCACCACGACTTTGAATTGCGCGGCGCATTTCTTGGCAATGGCATCGGCAAATTGCAGCGCTTTTTCCGAGGCGTTTCGCGAGCCGACCACCGCCACCGAAGGCTCATTGAGCAATTTAGTATTGCCCTTCAAATACAACAGCGGCGGCGATTGTTTGATCTGCAAATTTTTCTTGAGTGTCGCCGAATACTCTTTTGCATTTATTGGAATTATCTGAAAGCCTTGTTCCAACAATTCATCCGCCACGAAAGCGTAATTCGAAAGCTGGCCTTTGGCTTCACTCATGGCTTGCACTTCGTTGGGCTTCAGGGCGAATTCATTTTCCCAAGTCTCCGGCGACAGTTCAAAGAACTCGTGCAGCGACATTTGGCGGTCATGCACGATTTCCACCAGCAACCGATTGATGCGCTCGGTGCGCCATCGCGGCAAATGCGCGAGCGCCATCCAATATGGATATTCGCTATTCATGTTGCCATCCAGTGAGTTTTTTGATCCGTGAGTGAATGGCGCCCTTCTTTCTGCCAAAATGTTTTGCGATTTCATCAATGGTCTTCTTTTGGTCAACCATTTCTAATAGCGTTTTATCCTCCTCAGGCGTCCAGTTTTTATAGGCATTCGGGTAAGTCCGGCGGATTCGCTGCAAAAAACCCTCTTCTTCCGGAGGCGAGGTCGTGACGCTCGAGCTGGGAGCGGCATCCGAATGAGCAAAAGGTTGTGAAATTGCTAAAACATTTTCTTGCTGAGAAACGGCTGAAACTGCAGCCTTTCGTTGCTTTGGCGAAAGGGCGTTGTCATCCGGCGTATTGCCGACGGTCTTGGCAATGACCAGCGGCGCAATTTTCGCCGCGCCCAATTGGCTCAACAGGCCGCCGATCTCCTTGATCGTCGCGCCGCTGTCACAAATGTCGTCAATCAGCAGAATCGCCGCGCCGGCAATTTCTTCCGGCCTTTCATAAACAAAAGCGTCTTTCACGTTGTCGCGTTTGAGAACACTGTTCTGAAAAATTTTTTGCGGCTCGGTGGTTTTGATCTTTTTAAGGCCGTGGGAAATTTTGATCTGCAAAATTCTTGAAACTTTCCCGGCAAAATTTTCCACCAAAGTGCCGGACTCGGTTGGAGGAATATGCAAAATCAAATCAAACTTTTCATTGTCGAAATAAGATTTGAACGCTTGCACGGCGAGGCGCACGAGGGTATCGGGAAAATCGCCGCCGCGCTCGTACTTGCAACGATGAATCACCGCGCCGACGTTTGAAAAGCCGTAAAATGACGCTGCCACGCCATTAACCAGCGTCGTTCCTGCTGTTGCAACTTCGAGCGTGGGGAAATAATTTGCATTATATTCCCGCACCTTCTTGCGCCATTTTTCTTTGAGGACATAAGGCTGCCGCACGCACTCATCATTGGCTGGTGAAACGGTATCGCCAAGATATGCGCAGAGATGTTTCATCCCGCCGGTTTTCGCTTCCGCGTATTCGATCATCTTGTCCAGTTCTTGCAATTTGAACCGCCGCAGCGTTTCAAAAGGTTTGGTATCTAGCTTGGGCGCGCCGAATTTAAGCTCATACTTTTTGCCTCTGCCATATCGCACTTCCTGCACGATGCCTTGATCGAGCAAATCGCTGCAGATCACTTGAATCTGTGTGCCGGTCAAATTGGTCGACGTGATCAGCTCGCGCTCGTGCAAGGGAGACTGGCGCAAAGCCGCAACAACGCGCTCGTAGTGTCTTATCTCGGGCCGGCTATTTTTAATGAAGCGCATTGGCAGCGACTTATCCGCCTGATTGTAGAGCAGCACGATCCGGCTCGGCAGGCCGTCGCGTCCGGCGCGCCCGATCTCCTGATAGTAATGAATGAGCGAGGCCGGCATTTGCGTGTGGACGATGAAACGAATATCCGGCTTGTCGATCCCCATGCCAAGCGCATTGGTAGAGACCACGCACTTGTAGCGATTTTCCTTCAATCCCTGTTCGATTTCTTGGCGTGATTCGGCATCAAGGCCGGCATTATAATTAATCGCGGCAAAACCGTGGCGCTGCAGCCAATTCGAGAACAGCTCTGTATTAGAGCGGGTTCCGGCGTAGACAATACCGGTTCCATTTTGTAAAGACAGGAACTCCGCCAGCCATGCAAACTTTGCTTCTTCTGATTCGACGCGAATAACGGCGAGGCGCAGATTTTCGCGCATCAAATTGCCGCGAACGAGCCGAACTTCACCGCCCATTTGCCGGATGACATCATTGGCGACGCGTTCCGTTGCCGTGGCCGTAGTGGCGAGAAGAGGAAAATTTTTCGGCATCAAACGAACGAGATTGACAATGCGGCGAAATGCCGGACGAAAATCATGGCCCCATTCCGAAATGCAATGCGCTTCGTCGATCACCACCATCGCCAGGTTGATATGGCGCACAGCGTCGAGCCAAGCTTGATTCTCTTGTCGTTCTGGCGCAATGTAGAGAAGCTTGAGCCGCCCTTGCTTCGCCCGCTCGAGCACTCTCGCGTTGGTTTTCTCATCCTGTTCGCTGTTGATGCAAGCGGCAGCAATGCTCTTGGATTGCAAATAAGCGATTTGATCGCGCATCAGCGCAATGAGTGGCGAGAAAACGACCGTCGCGCCGGAAAATTGTGTCGCCGGAAATTGGTAGCACAACGATTTGCCGAAGCCGGTTTTTTGAATCATCAAAATCCGTTCGCCGGCCATCAGCCGCTCGATGACCTGCCACTGCTCGTCGTGAAAACGGGCATGGCCGAAAACGTTTTGCAGCAAAGATTCTGTTTGCTCTTTTTCCATCTCAACCCCTCGAGGTGTTGGCGGTTAGCCACAAACTTCACGAAACAGCCGGACAAAATTGCCGCCGATAATTTTTTCGATAGCATCGTCTTTGTATCCGCGCTTTGCCAGTGCCTCCGCCAAGCGCAACAAGCGCTGCGAACTGTTCAGCTCGCCCACATGCACGTGCGAAGGAATTTTTTCTGCGCCAGGCATGCCGAGGTTGCGTTTGGCATAGGATTGATGTCCCGCTAGCACCTCCGCTTCCGGCGTGTGGTCTTCGAGAACCGGCCCATCGCTGCCAAAGGCGACGTGTTCGATGCCGGCAATTTTGACCGCGTGGTCGATATGATTCAGCACATCGTCAATCGAAGTCGTGCTGCGATCAGTCAACCAAAGGCTCATATTGTAAACGCCAAAAATGCCACCCTTCTCCGCTATCGCGCGGATATGCTCATCCGGTTTATTACGCAAAGTTGGATAAAGCGCGCGGCAACCGGCGTGCGTAATTGCACAAGGCTTTTGGGAAAGTTGAATCGCCTCCATCGTCGTGTTGTCGCCGCAATGCGAAAGATCGATGAGCATACCGAGATCATTCATGCTTGCAACCACTTTCTCGCCGAGCCGGCTCAGTCCGGCATTGCTCTTCTCGCGAAATGAATCGCCGACGGCATTGCGCTCGTTGTGGGTCAATTGCAAAACGCGAATGCCGAGATCGTAAAAAAGCTGCAAGTTTTGCAGATTGTAATCATTGACCGAGGCGGTGGAAGCATCGAGTATGGAAGCATCCTGGCAGGAGAGAATGACGCCAAATCTCTTTTGTTGTTTGGCAAGCTGCAAATCCGTGGTTTTCGTGACTTTGACGAGCTGATCATTTCTCTTGAAAGCGGCATTCCAGTTTTGCAGCGCTTGCACGGCGCTCAGAAAAGTGCGCGGATAGATCTGCAAATCGACCACTGTCGCGGTAAGTCCGGCATTAATGGCCTCCTGGACGTCAAACCAAATGTTGTCATTGGTCAAAATATCGATGACAAAAGCGCGTCGGTAAATGTCGTTGACAGAAGATTTCGCGCCGGCTTGCAGCCACGTTGTTGCAGCCGTGGCGAAATTCGGCACGTTCGCCAGAGATAGCGCGCCGAGGCTGTTGCGAATGAAGGTTCTGCGGGTCATCATGATTTTTCTCCTTCAATACAAGCGCCAAGCGAAGTCGGACTTGCACGCGCAAGCTTTGCTAAATCCAAAGGTCGTCGTGTGCAAGTCCGACTTCACATTAGAACGGCGAATCCGGCAAAATGATCCCTCCTGCTCTCCCCTGCTCCAGCGCATCCAAATGCAAAAGCAACATGCCGATTCCCGCCGCGCCTTGCATGTAGCCGGTTTGCGCGACGAGCAATTCCGGCCTCACGCGGTGTTCGGCTTGAATCCATTTGATTCCGTCGCCTTCACGAGTGGCGCGCGTTAGCAAATTGGCAGTGACGATTTTGGCGAAATCAAGATACGAATGTTCTTTGGTGGCGCGGTATAAACTCAAAAAAAATTCCGCGACGCCGGCGGAACCGCAGCATTGGCTTGCATTGTTCCAAAATCCAGGCGTCTGCTTTTCGGGGATGCCGCTTTGCAGAATGGCTCGCGCAGATTTTTTGGCCCACACCATCCAGGTTGAATCTTTCGTTACTTGCCAAAGCCGATAAAACAAGCGCGCCGTTCCCACGGGGCCGTGACACCAGCCAAGATAATACAACTCCTTTCCATCCGGCTCGTGATGGAAAATCAGACAGGCATCGCCTTGCGTGTTGGCAATTGATCTGAGATAATTGGCGCCGGCGAGAGCGGCATCGAGAAATTCCCGTCGTTTCGTTTCGGCATAAAGCGTGGCGAGAAAATAGCAGATGCCGGCGGTGCCGTGCGAGAAATTCGGCATGAGCCGAGGAAAGTCCGGCGTCATCGCCCACTTCAAGCCGCCGTTTTCAGATTTGCCCAATTCGATCAATCGCAAGCCTGCTTGTACAGCTAAATCACGCGAAGCCGGATCATTCATTTCACGCGCGGCATATAACAAAAAAAGTCCGGTTCCGGCGCTGCCGCCGATGACATCGGTGACGTTGCTCCATTCGACACCTGCGCCGGCTTTTTGCGCGTGTTCGTGCAATAGCTTAACACAGCGTAACGCCCCATCGCGATATTTTCTGTCGCCGGTAATTTTAAACATCTCTTCCAAAACAAAGCCAATACCAGCAACGCCGGTGTACAACCCACTTTGCTCCGGCGAAAACGTGTCGGGAAGCGTCGCGATGAGATAATCCGCGCCGGCGCGAGTCTCGTTTAAATAAATCTTATTTTGAGTCGCGCGGTACATTTCCAAAAAGAAAAGCACGACGCCGCTGGAGCCGCTGTACAAGTTTGTGGATACTGTAGTGGAATCGCGAGGATCAGCCGGCCAAGCTTTTCCGGCTTTGATTTGAAGCGCACACGATTGCAACCAGTTGGCGGTTTGTTGTGCCGCTCCAAAATACTTTCTTTTATCAGCACGTACCGACATTGCTATCAACATCGGAATGATTATCCAGTTTATCATTTTGTCTTTTCCTCTTATTATATCGCAATCACGACGCCTGTCCCGCTCCGCCTTTCCTTGTTTCATAAGGATGCGGGGCGGAGAAGGCGCAACTACGAACTCAAGGCGCTAACGCCGGATTATACGTCACAATGAATTCCAAAAACTTCGAGACTTCGATCATATCTTTGCCAATAAACTTGATGCTGTGGGCATCAACACGCTGCACGATGGGCAGGTAACTCAGAATTTCTGAAGGGCGATAATTCTTGAAGCGCACTTCCAACTGAATCGGCGTCTTGAGCTTGTAGGGCTTGAATTCTTTGATTCTCCCAACAGCCGTTTTAACTTTCTCGCGAATCAAATCATACGCGGCCTCGGGTGTCAGAGTTTTGGCCGAGTGAAAACTATACGCCCATTTCACCGTCGCGCCTTCGATATTGCCCAACAACGTCGTGGCTTCTTTCACAATCGCATCGTCGCCGGAGATCATAATCACCGGCACGTTGAAATGGCCGGCAATCGCCGCGTTGATGCCGGCTTCCGGCATGGAGATGCCATTGAGCCGCACATCGGCAAGCGTGGCACTGGAAATCGTATGTGCGCGCACGCCTTCTGAATTAGTCGTGCTCGTATGATAGCCGAGAAAAATGACACCATCGAAAGTTTCATCAATGCCTTGCATCATCATCAGCGGACGCGGCCACGAGCGCACGACTTGCACATTCTTCGGCAGCTTTTCAATGAGCAAATTCTGCCCGTTGCCGTGCGAGTCGCCGACGAGAATTTCGGTTGCGCCGACAGCAAACGCGGCTTCGATGGCGGCATTCATCTCCGCGGTCATAAATTCGCGGGCGCGCTGGTATTCGAATCCGGACGGGCCGAGCTGTTCATCGGTGACGACTCCGACGACGCCTTCCATATCGGCGGAGATGAAAAGTTTCAACTTCTGTTGGGCGTGAGAGATTAGGACGCTGCCAATCAAAAAAGTTGAAATCGCCAACGCGAAAATTCTAATTTTCACTTTCTTGGCTCCTTCATTCATAGGTAATGCTTTGCATCTTCCAGACTCAATCCCAGCCATTCCGGTTTATATCCCGCATAAGCAGCAAGAAGACGCTTTGATTTCTGCTTGAGAGTTTCCACACTAATTTTGGCCCTATTCAATTTGATTTCGGCCATGACGATCTTTTTCTCCATATCGTTGACCGCCACCAGGTCGATCTCGTTTTGGTTGTCTTTTTCCCAATATGAGCCGATGCGATTGTAGCGGCCGCTATCGGCAAAAAGCTCGCGAAAAAATTTTTCCAGCAATTTGCCGCAAAAATTGGAATAGTCGCGTTTTACCAAAGCCTTGATGTAGCTAAAATTGCCGGTTTCAACAGCGGAGCGGTTGCGATAGATGAAGCGAAACCAGAAGTTGATGAAATTGTCGGCAATCGCGTATTTTTGCAGCCGCGAATTGGGCTTGGCATCGATCGGCTTGTGCTTTGAAATGATAAAATAATCATTCTCTAGTCGCTCCAAATGGCCGCCGACATTGCGCTCCAAAATGGATTCGATTTCCGTTCTGGCGGTTTTTCCCGTGGCAATCAATTCGAGAATGGAAAAATAAGTCGCGTATTCCTTGCCAAATTCCTCGATCAGCAGCGTCTTTCCTTCATTGAGAAAAGGCGAATTTGCCTCAAACATGAAATCCAAAATGTGCTCGTGGCGCAAGGCCGCGTTCGTCGCCAAAATATCGAGGTATTTGGGCATGCCGCCGGTAAAGACGTAGACATCAAACAGCGCCTTCGCCTCGGCAGCGCCGTAGTCGGCCAAAATCGCGTTGAGAGATTTTATTGGGAAGGGCTTGATGAAAAGAATGCGATCCGCTCTGCCAAACAAAGGCTCTTTTGAGTTTTGAAATATTTTGTGCATTAACGAATAGACCGAGCCGATCAAAATCAGGTTCAGCTTACTCTTGCTTTTGTTCAAATCCCATAGATGCTGCATCTCCGAATAAACGGCGGGATTGATATTGTAAAATTCCTGAAATTCGTCCACGATCAGCGTAAAGCGCTCTTTGCGGGAGATTTCGAGCAACAACGCGAAAACGGTTTTAAAATCGCGAATGTCACCGATGACGGGCACTTCGAATTTTTTCCTGACCTCGTCAAGATACTCCAGGCACAATAATGGCTCGGATTTTTTCGAGACAAAAAAATAAACAAACTTGTGAGGCTCGGCAAATTCAAGCGCCAAAAGCGTCTTCCCAACGCGCCTTCTGCCGGTGAGCACGGTCATTTTAGCGCTTTTACCGGCTTGGGCGTATAACTTGTTCAGTTCGTTGAGCTCTTTTTCACGGTCATAAAATTTCATTTATCGTAACCTCCGTTACTGTAACCATGGTTACGATAATCTAAAATAAAATCCATCAAATGCAACGAGATTCTTCAGGGTGTCAGTCAATGCTCCGGTAACCGCACCGTTTGGGCTATGTCTGTGGAAGTTGCTTTCCATCCTTTTCCTCGCACCACCCGCCCAGGCATCGCGCCGGTGTGCTCGCCGTCCTTCAACACTTGCGTGCCGTTGACGAAAACGTGAATGACACCGGTTGCAAACTGTTGCGGTTGCTCGAAGGTGGCGTGATCTTGAATTTTCGCCGGATCAAAAATCACGACATCGGCAAAATAACCGGCTTTTAAAGCGCCGCGGCGAGCGATGCCGAGATTCGTTGCCGGCAACGAAGTCAATTTGCAAATCGCTTCTTCAAGGGAAATGACTTTTTCGTCGCGAACGTATTTGCCGAGCAATCGCGCGAAGTTGCCATACGCGCGCGGATGCGTACTCGATTTGAGAAAGACGCCTTCGGGCGATTGCGATGGCGCATCCGAGTCGAAGCTCACCCACGGCAGCGCGATTTGCTTTTTGACGTTGTCTTCCGACATGAGAAAATAAACCGCCTCCACCCTGCTGCCATCTTGAATCACCAGATCGATCGCCGTCTCCGGCGGCGTTGAGCCGCGCATCTTCGCCACGTCTGCGAGAGATTTTCCGGTGAGCGGTTTCAGTGAAGCCGATTTGAATCCAATCAGCAAAACATTTTCCGGCCCCGCGTGGAGAAAAAGATTTTCCCACTCGTCGGTGGGCGCAGTCATTTCCTTGATCACGCGCTTGCGAATCGCGGGATCTTGCAAACGTCTCACCCAATCTTTGTAGCCGCCTTCTTGCACCCACGGCGGCATCGAAGCGTCGAGTCCGGTGGCGCCGGCGGTGTAAGTGTACATGTCGGCTGTGATGCGTAAGCCCTGCGCGCGGGCGGATTCGACTTTGGCGATGACTTCATCCATTTTTCCCCAGTTGGATCGGCCGGCGGCTTTCAGATGATAAATTTCGGCGGGAATATTTGCTTCACGCGCGATGGTGATCAGTTCATCAACTGATTCGAGCAAACGATTGCCCTCGCTGCGGATATGAGAAATGTACATGCCGCCGTATTCCGCCGCGACTTTGCACAGCTCGATCAACTCATCGGTTTTGGCGTAAAAGGCCGGCGCGTAGATGAGCGACGAGCCGACGCCGAGCGCGCCTTCTTCCATAGCTTGCCGCACCAGCGCTTTCATTCTTTCCAGCTCTTCGGGAGTCGGCGGCCGATTGTCGTAACCAAGCTCGTGAATGCGCACCGTCGTCGCGCCCACAAACGACGCAATATTGGTGGAAATGCCAACGTTGGCCAAATGATCGAGATACTCGCCCAGCGTCGTCCAAGTCACCTCATACTTGAGATCGCCTTGTTGCTCGAGGTTTTCCTGTTTCATTTTTTCGTTCAACGGGCCTGCCGACTCGCCTTCGCCGAAGACTTCGAGTGTCACGCCTTGACGAATATCACTCTGCGAGCGGCCATCTTCGATGAGACTGATCGTCGCCCAACTGAGCATGTTGATGAAGCCAGGCGCAACCGCCATGCCTTTGGCGTCGATCTCCTGTTTGACACGAGTGTTGTTCAATTTGCCAATTACGGCGATCGTATCAGCGTTGATCGCGACCTCGCCGGCGATTGGCGCAGCGCCGCTGCCGTCGTAAATCGTGCCGTTGCGAATGACGAGGTCGTATTCGATTTTGGGGGAACAGGCTGGTAGGATGAAAAGCGGAAGTACAAGTGCGTAGAAAAGGCGGCCAGATCGCAGCATATCCTTCCTCCTCGGTTGAGTGTGAGATGGTCACAAAAGTATACTCCAAAGTATTATACTTTGAAGTATACTCATGATAACTTTGCAATCATTAAAAGGCAAGGAGTTTTTGATCTTGATCTTTGATCTTGATTCTAAAAGCCGAAAATACGTGCTAAATTTCGCCCGACAAAACTGGACCCACCGGTAATGAAAGCACGCATAAAATTTCATCCCGACAACAGTGAGGATTTAGTAGATAACGAATGAGAATATGATGGGGATAGTCCGAATGTAGATTCGGCCACGATGGAAAGCTTCTCATAAACTGTTTGGCGTGTTTGTCATCTCAAGCTTGCGCCAGTTTCTCGGTCAACCAAACATTGATCAAAGTCTCTGTTGAAACACCTTGTTGGCGCGCGACGCCAGTCAGCTTTTTTGCCAGTTGTGGTTCTAAGGCGGTTAAAAATACACGCCTTTTGATATCAACTTCAAAATGAGCTTCACGCGTTAAATCCCAGTAATCTCCCAAATCATGGTTATCCCAAAATTCAGCGGCATCTTCGATGCTTTTAAAGTGTTTGGGTATCGGATCACGATTTTTTCTGTTTGCCATAAGACCTTCTTTCATTCTTGTTCATATCTCTGGCGCTAATAACTAACGCCTCACCAGTTGCTTTGTGTATGAAGAAAACACTCAAATAGCGGCCAGCTTCAGTTCGGCCTAACGCAGCCTACAAGTCTTCCCCATCCACATCACCCGTTTCAATAAAACGATAACGTGGCCGGCGACTTAAAACCTCTTCCGCTTCATCTGTCGTGACATGATGTTTCCAAGAAATTTTGTCAACGACATCTCTCAGCCAAATAACTCCAGCTACTCTCATCTATAGCGCCTCATTTTTCGATGATCGTCAACTCAAATATAAGAGAAAAATAAGAATTAACAAACTAAATTTGCTCAATTCGCCGGCACGGGCGGCGGGCCATCGGGAATGTAAGGTTTGTAGACATGGCTCTTTGTCTTCTCTTTAAACTCAGCTTGAATCACTTCGCGCGTTTTGGCGTCTTCAAATAAATCGACCATCGTCGCGGCGAGAACTTTGGCGGCGTGCAACATGCCTTTGTGGCCAATCGACATGCCGCCGCACGCCACGACGGGCCAAGCATGCCACGGCGCGCCTTCGGCGGCGGTGGTGACGGAAACGTGCATTGTCGGCACAATCCAACTCACGTCGGCCACGTCAGTGGAGCCGCCAGGCGGATCAGGCTTCGGTTCTTCGAGCGGTTGAATCGCGCCGTTGAGGCCTTTCTCTTCAACATCTGTCGCGCGTTGAATGGCGCGGGCGAATGCTTGCTCTTCTTCGGCGTATTGGATCGGCCCGAGCCAAGTGAGATTTGCCTGCAACAATTTCGCGCCGGCCATATTAACGAGCATTTCGTAATCGCCGGTTTGGATGGTGAGTTTCGATTCGACGCCGGCCATCATCGCCGCGCCTTTGGCAATCTCTCGCACGCGTGTCAATACGTCTTCTACTCCGCTCCGTTTCGAGTCGCGCACCCAGCACCAAATTTTGGCGTATTCGGGAATTACGTTGGGAACATCGCCACCTTTTTGAATCGTGTAATGAATGCGAACAGACGGCTTCACGTGCTCGCGCAACATGTTGAGGCCGTGCGTGAACAGCTCAAGGCCATCCACCGCACTGCGGCCATTCCATGGATCAAATGCCGCGTGCGCAGCTTTGCCATGAAACTCAACGATAAAATCCACCAGCGCCTGCGAGCTTTGCACATCGGCGCGCGTTTTCTCATCAGGATGCCACGCGAGGCACACATCGAGCTCGTTGAACAAACCATCTCGCGCCATATAAATTTTGCCACCGACGGATTCTTCCGCCGGTGTACCATAAAAACGAATCGTGCCTTTGAGCTTTCCCGCCGCAATCAACTCTTTGATGGCAAGCGCCGCGCCGAGACTGCCCGCGCCGAAAAGATTGTGCCCGCAACCATGACCCGCCGCGCCAGCTTCGTAAACTTCTTTCACGGGCGAAGCTTTTTGCGAAATGCCTGGTAACGCATCAAACTCGCCGAGAATGCCGATGATCGGTTTGCCCTCGCCGTATGTTGCAACGAAAGCTGTGGGCATGCCCGCAACACCGCGCTCGACTTTGAAGCCTTGTTGCTCGGCATAATCGGCGAGGAGTTTTGAAGATTTGTTTTCTTTTAGCGCCGTTTCTGCGAGCGCCCAGATTTGGTCGCTGAGGTTTATGAGTTCGGGTTGGTGCTTTTCGATGGAGGCGGCAGCGGCGGATTTTTTCTTGAGGTCGCCGGCTGCCGAGGGTAAAAAAGATAAAAGGATGAAAATGAAAAATAGACGGGTGGGGTGATATTGACGTCGTTTCATGAACTTCTCCGCTCCGAATGGGTGAAAAACTATTTTGCTTCAGCGCGGAGTTATGGTAAAGAAATTTACAGTAAATGGCAATTGGAAAAATTTATAAAAAGCAAACGGCACAGGGCGATTGCCCCATGCCGTTGCCAAGTGATTCATCCAAATCAAATTCACTTGATTAAAGTGAGCCGGCGTGTTTGGGAAAATTCATTTGCCTGCAAGCGGTAAAAATACACGCCGCTGGAAAATGCAGTCGCATCGAACACGACTTGATGTTTGCCCGCCGGCAGTTTTCCCTCCGCGAGCGTCGCGAGCTCGCGGCCAAACATATCGAATAATATTAACGTCACGTCCGATGATTTGGGTAATGCAAAGGCAATGGTCGTGCTGGGATTGAAGGGATTGGGATAGTTTTGTTGCAGTTCATATTGCGTGGGGATTTCTTCACTATCTTCTCCCTCGTTCACACCGGAGATGATGTCCCGAAACAACGGATGAGCAAGAAAGCCACTTTCAATGCGCGTGTTGCTTTGCTGCATGGTACCGACAAATGCCTGCCCGGCAGCAGATTTTACCATTGTGTTTGCCGAAGCCGGAATGGCAAAGCCCATATTCAGCGCAGACCAGTCAACTCTGCTGGTTGCGGTTTGTGCGAATGCCTCGCTTTGAAAAAGCAGACATGATATAATGTGCAGGACAAAAAACGTTTTCATCATTTTCATTGTTGAAAATCCTTTCTTATTGAAGATTCACCAGCACTAAAACCAACCCTTCGCCTTCATTCAAGCTCGACATCGCCTTGCCAATGACTGCGCCCGGCCAACGTGCTTGATTTGATGCTTTCATCGCATGGCCGGGAACGTTTGAAGTCGTGAGCAAATCTCCCGGCTCAATTGCGCCGTTGGCAGCCGTGGCGAGCGCATAGACTTTGCCGGTGAGCGCGACGTGCTGTCCCCCCGCCAGCACGCCTTCTTGGGATAACGTCAGACCTGGATTGACACCGCCAGCGCCGCTGATCACACCGGCCACACGTTTGTCGTATGCTTCGGTCGCTAATTTCAATTTGCCGGGATTATCCTTGTCGATGACGACGAGCACGCCCGCAGGCAACGGGTTGGCATGCGACATCTCAAATGGCTCGGCGAGATCAGAGCCGCCGCGGATCTCTAACACGGGCACTTGAACAATCCCGGCTTCCGTGATGGTCAAGTACTCGTGTGAAGCAGGGTCGCCTTCGCGCGTCACGAAGAACCGCATGCGGTGGTCCTCGTTGCTGCCTCCGCTCACCTTCTCCATGATGATTCCGCCGGCGTTGCGGCCGTTAGTATCGAATATGATCCCCGTTCTTGTTCCGGCAGCAGAAGACGATGTTCCCACGACAATCGCTTCGTCGGCGGCAGACATACGATCCATGTCCCCATTCGATGTGCCGACCACCAAGCGATTATGTGGGCCGTTTGTTCCAATGCCAACGCTGCCCGTTTCCATAATCGTCATTCGCTCTTGTGCGTTTGGTATTCCATCCCTGGTGACAAAGAACCGCATTCGGTGGTCCTCGTTGCCGCCTCCGCGCACGTTCTCCACGATGATGCCGCCTCCGTTGCGGTCCTGCGTGTCGAACACCAGCCCAACACTCGTGTTTGGGTTGGAGACGTTGGTACCTACAACGAGGGCTTCGGTCAATGCTGGCATACGATCCACATCGCCATTCGTTGTGCCGACGACCAACCGATTATACAGGCCGCTTGTTCCGATGCCGACATTCCCATTCAGCCGATAAATATTCGGCCCACTATGCCTCCATGTCGTATCTGCTAGCGAAGCTACCGAAACCATTGCCGTATCCGCGCGCAATGAGCTCATGCTGTACCCCACACTTGTCAGCGGAATGCGCGGCAAAAGCTCCGGCTCGTTGCCAACTTGAATGCTCAGCCAATAAGGCCGGTCGAATTTCACTGCCGGGCCGAAGGGCGTTTGATCGCCGAGAGTGGTTGAGAACAAACCGTTCGTAACCCGCAAATCCTTCTGCTCACACCAAATTGGTGCGCCACCGCTGTTTGTTGAGTACAAGCAGAACGTGAATGCGTAGGTGTCATCCGCTCTCGGCTTGCCCTCAGCATCCGTGAGCACGCCTTGATACGAAAGCGTGCGCGGGATTTGGGCGGCAGCATGAAATGCCAGTAAAAGAAATGCAATGAAAACGACGAAAGCTCTTTTCATAAAGCCTCCGGTGGTAAATGCTTTGACTTTAGTGAATACATCTGCGCACAATGCAATAAGGCGAAGATTCACTGCCCCACTATTGCTGCTCCTCCCTGACTTGTAATACGGACCCGCTTAGAAAACGTACCGGTCTCGGGATACGAACCGGCCTTTAACACGATCTCCGCTCCATCCCAGACCGGATAGCCGCTGAAGGAATATCCAAATGTTCGATAAGGTGTTAGTAGACCGCCAGGCAGTGGATCGTCCCCAAAATTCGCCGGCAGAGGTTGATCAATGCCATTGACAGGGTCGACGTATAACCGACCTCCGAAATGTTCGAATACCTCTCTATTTTCTCCAAATACTCTGAACTTAAACAGTAAGACGTGAAGTTGACCCGTAATATTTGGAGCTCTCCCATTATCCAAGTCCCATATCGTCAAGCCCTCTGGAGACCACGATCCAGCACCGTCGCAACCCAATGGGTAGTAGTAATCGAAGTATTTAGGAAGATTGGTGTGGGGAAAACGGCCGTCGTGATTATATGAGCGTTTGATTGCTCTCCAGGTTTGAGTGTCGAAGACGTAGAGGCCATCGAGGGCATATTGTTGTCCCGCGCCATTACCCGCGCAGCATCCACTCCCGCAAACAATATAAAGCAACTCACCGCTATCAGTGAATTCCCCTCCTTGCATGTTATAAAGCTCCATCTGCCCACCATCCCCGGTTAGCAATTCTTCGGAGCCTATGTATGTCAGAGCGATTTCTCCGATATAGCCGGATGATGGGAAAGTATCCCAAGGTATGCTGTAGAGCAACAATAATCGAGGATACAGGCAATGAAAATCTTGGTTGTCACAGTTGTTCGAGCACGGGGAAGGACCGCTCGCATAATCAAAATCCTCAGAGGTGTAGAGTTCACCCGTTTGTGGATGGATCGCACACCAACCAGTAGATTGTTGTTGATTCAATTTCGCGTAGGCGACGAGGCTTAAATTCGCGCGGAATATTGCAATAATTGGAATGCCCCCACCCGTAATTGGTATAACGATGTAGTCAGTTCCTGAGTTTTTATCTTTGTAATGATCCGGATCGCCCCAGTGCCAATACTTATTGAGATCAGGAAACTGCGTCATATCGACAATGGCTACGCGGGGGTTTTGAAGAACATTGTTGTCTAGAGGCACGTCAACAGGGACCTTCCACAGATATCCGACATTGTTGTAGGTCCATGTGAAATACCAGTTATCATCGTCGTGTGTGACACCTTGACTCTCTCCGTCGCCGAACGGCGCCGGAGTCCAAAGGTTTCCAAAACTTGGATAGTTTGCGGAACGGAGATAGTAACCTTCGTAGGCAGTTTGACCAAATCCACGCAAGGTAAACATGATATTCATTAAGAATATCGATACAAGGATTTGAAGAACTTTGGCAATATTCTTATTCATGATTTTTTCTCCTTTATTGCAAATTCACCAACACCAGCACCAAGCCTTCGCCGGTTTCAAGCGACGACATGGCCTTGCCAATGACTGCGCCGTCGCAGAGCGAGGAGTCAGTGGCTTTCATGCAATGGCCGAGAACAGCGGAAGTCGTCAATCGGTCGCCGGGTTTGATGGGGCCGTTGGCAGCGGTGGCGAGCGCATAAACTTTGCCAGTGAGCGCCACGAGCTGCCCGGCTTCCATCACGCCTTCTTGCCGCAACGTTAAACCGGGATTGATGCCGCCCGCGCCGCTCACGATGTCAATCACGCCTTTGCCGTAAGGCATTCTTAGTGAAAATGATTTTGATTAAAGAAACATGGAGTGTTGCATCTTCTTTGAGATGCATAAATCCCTCTCGCATTGAATCTTTAGGAAATCATTCGGCAGTCAACTTTCTATTTCGGTCTAACCTTAATTTTTAGCTTCCCAAATTTTATTTCAACCCAAGATCGACCACATCCGCCACGAGGGTCGTCCTCATGCCTGCCCCAGCAACCACTTGGCAAATCATCGCCATCAGTATTTCCCTGCGCCACAACACCGGTTACGAAACTATCTCCTATGGCGCTGAGGTTATCAAGATGATTATTAGATTGCGTGTCAATGTATTCTACAATGTCCGCATTGCCACCGTCCAAAAAGCTGACAAACTGCTCATTATCAGGTATTTGGTAGAGTGGAATAGTTGCTGATGCAATTGCATAGGTATGTCCAGGACATATTGTGTTTCGATTTGGTGTTCCACAATTTCGCTTGTAATCTATTCCTTCAATGAATTCAAATAATATGCTTGCAGAAATTCTATTATTCGAATGCGATAATCTAACGCTTCCTTTCATTACGGGCCCAGTATCCCAATCATCGTGCCCCCATTGTCTATTTGCCGGGCTGCCCCATGATGTAACTGCAGGGGTCAATTCCCTATGAGATGATGTACAATCCCTTTTTATGTACTCGGCTGCAGAAACATGACGAGCCACACTATTATCGGATAGATAGCGCAATGTAAAGCCTATCAGTTCGCCAGGGCTATCTTTACTATAGTTGGCGCCTGCTTTGAGATAGTCTTTAAGGTTAGTAATATCGGTAATAAGACTTATAGCAGGTTCTGCCCCACCTCCAAAAACAAAAGCGTTAATCTCCGCATCTCTAAATACTTGTTGCTGTTGAAAAGTTAAATTTATATCGCCGCTGGCGGCAAATCCATTGTATGAAGCTTCTACTACTTCCTTAACCATCTCATACTGGAATGATGAAGCGATTGCAAGAAACAACCTCCTACCATATTTCATACTGTGAATATATACGAGTGAGCCCTCCTGATTGAGTTTACTTGCATCAGGTTCTAAAAACCAATCCGAGGGCTTTTCAGCGCGAATGTCCACCTCCACTGTATAATAGACCTGAGTAAATTCAACCCAGACAAATGTTTTGCGACTGGTCTTTGTAAAATCGAACATGCTTTTGAACTTCGAGAAAAAACCGCTAAATGAAGCATCGATTGCCAGGTTTATTTGGTTTTCATTGTAAATTTGTATGTACTTATATTCAAGTCTAGCTGGAGTAACTCCGCTCAAAGAACTCGCAAGAATTTGCTGTTGGCATTGCCGATACTCAGAAGTCGTCGGTTGATTCATCGTACAGACGATTCCACCGGTCGAATTTATCAAGTCCCATGAAAGCGTGGCTGGTCTTAGTCTCGCAGGAAATATTTTATACCCTCCGTCATCAAAAGAAGACAAGAAATACATTTGAGATGGATGCATACCACTGTATGGATAGCTAGATAAAAATTCAGTATGTCCTGCAGAGGCCTTCATTTTTTGGTATGAACAATATTGACTACCTTCGTCTCTTATATCGGGATCGCCAATTGGAGTCTCCGGAAATTCATCCTCTTGCTGAATTTTTCCTCTGTCTATTACAGCACTATCAAAATCTTCAGGATTAGGAGTTGTGATCTTGTCCTTGCAACTCAAGAGAATTATTGCAGAAATAATTCCCACGCCTTTAATAACTGTGTTTGTTTTCATGTTTGCGATTCTCCTTTTGGTTTCAGCCTGCTGATGAGTATGACAAGCTACGTCTGATTGGTTGTCATTCTTGAAACACTCATGGAAGAATGAATTGTTTAGCCCTATGCTTATCCAAATTCAGCCATTTTGGGGTATAATTTTCTACCGCGTGCTGTTCCTGAGCAAAGACATGTTGTTGTGTTACGACCGACGAAAGCAAAACGGTCTATCTCGCTGACGAGGCCGGCAAACCCCGCCGAGCGCGGTTGAAAACAAGCCGTTGGTAACTTGCAGCGGCCTTTGTTCCGTCCAAATTGGCGTGCCGCTAGTGGGGACATCGTAAAGCTGGAAAGTAAATTGATAATCGCCATCAGGCCGAGGCTTGCCCGCAGCATCAGTGAGTACACCCTGATAAGAAAGTGTGCGCGGGATTTGCGCATGTGCTGGAAACGCGCTGAAAAAAAGGCTACAGCAGGCGACAAAAACGAGGACTAAACGCTTCACGGCGACCTCCTTGTTATCTTGTGAAAATTATCTGCTCCATATTGATAAGGGAACTAATATCAAATCTTGTGTCACGAATCATAACTCACCATCAAATGTTCAAAGATGTGATAAGAACACCAGAAAGCTACGAAATCGAAGGGATATTGTCTAACACAGTGGGAACAAACTTTAACACCAAAGAAACATTTTCAGCTTGCAAAGGCCGTAACTGGGGGAAAAATCAAGATTGGATATAATCGGAAGGCAATTTCCCATATTGCTCTTTGAAGCAGCGGGCAAAGTAAGAAAGGTGGTTGAAGCCAACCTGGAAGGCAATTTCGGAAACCGTGCCGCTTTTGGCTTTGAGCAACTCCGCGGCACGTTTGAGGCGCATATTGCGAATAAAATCGCTGGTGCGCAAACCCAAGAGGCCTCGCAGTTTGCGATTTAAATGAACTCGGCTCATCGCCATTGCTTGCGCGAATACTTCCGGAGTAAAATCAGAATCGGTCAAATTTTTTTCCAGCACTTCGTTGGCGCGCAGCAAAAATCTCTCGTCGGCCGAAGTAACCCCGAGCTTGGCAAGCTCCATCTCCGGGTTGGAAATTTCCCGACGAATTCGTTGGCGCAACTTGCGCTGCTGATTGATGAGATTTTTGACCCGCAAACGCAGCTCGCGGGCCACCAACGGTTTGGTGAGATACTCGTCTGCGCCCAATTCCAAACCTTCGAGCTTGCTTTCTCCCGAGCCGCGCGCCGTGAGGAGAATCAAGGGAATATGGCTGGTCAGTTCATTCGTCTTGAGTTTCCGGCAGAGCTCAAAGCCGTCCATCTTGGGCATCATCACGTCGCTGATGATCAAATCCGGAATCTCAGCCAATGCCTGCTGCAAACCCGCTTCACCGTCGGTGGCTTCCAGCAAGTGCCATTGCGCCTGCAATTGTTCGCGCAGGTAGCGCCGCATATCGGCATTGTCCTCAACCAGCAGGATTTTGGGTAATTTAGCCGGCTTGTCATCATCAGGCGCGGCCTGCTCTTGTTCATCATTCACAAACGCGCCAAGCTTCAACGACATGCGAGAATTGCCATCGCTTTCATCCAAAGTATCGCTGGCAATTTCTTCAGACTTTAAATGCGCTTTGCCCAGCGGCAGGATGATGACAAATTCGCTCCCTACGCCCTCTTGACTGCTGGCGGAAATTTTGCCGTGATGCAGTTCCACCAATTCCTTTGCCAGTGCCAAGCCGATGCCGGAGCCTGTTTCCTGGCGGCTATCCTTTCGCTGATAGCGATAGAAGTAATCAAAAATATGCGGTAGGATATGAGCCGGAATGCCCGCGCCGGTGTCACGGACGCGAATTTCGATCCGCTGTTCAGAAGCAAAGTCCGCGTGATCTTCACCTTTCGTTACGCTCACCTCAACGGCGCCGCCCGAGGGAGTAAATTTCAACGCATTGGCCAGAAGATTGATCATGACCTTCTCCATTTTGTCAACATCGAGATAGAGCATTTCACCGGCCAGCGACGCATCCACGCGCAGAGCTAGTTTGAGGTTTTTCTGTTGTGCATGTGATTCAAAAGCAGCGATGAGACCTTGCAGAAAAGGCGCCAGCTCTACTGGCCGCGCTTGCAGAAGCATTTTTCCGCTATCAAGTTGAGCCAGATCGAGCAGTTGATCCACGAGTCTTTGCAAACGTTGCGTGTTGCGCAGCATCATTTCGATTTGGGGTTTCTCCTGACCATCGTGTGACTTTTCCAGCATGTCGTGCAGCGGGCCGCCGATGAGCGTGAGCGGCGTGCGAAATTCGTGCGAAATGCCGGCAAAGAAGCGTGATTTGAGATGATCCAATTCCTGCAAGCGTTCGGACCGGACTTGTTCGAGCTTCAACTCGTTGCGGAGATGGACGCGTTTCATTTCATAACGCCGGAGGCCATAGAGCAACAAGCCAAACGCCAACACATAGAGCGAATATGCCCACCAGGTTTCCCACCAGAATGGCGCGATGCTAAACTGCACGACAGCGCCTTCTTCGTTCCACTTGCCATCGTTGTTGCAGGCCTTGACACGAAAAGTATAATTCCCTTTCGATAGGTTGGTGTAAAAGGCTGTGCGCCGCGTGCCCGCATCAATCCAGTCTTGATCGTAGCCTTCGAGCTTATACTTGAAGTACACCCGCTCAGGAATCGCAAAACTCAGCGCCGTGTAGCGAATCGCCAACTCGCGCTCGCGCGCCTCCAGCGGGATTGCAGCGGAATCCGGCGAAATCTCGCGCTGTTGGTTTGCCGTTATCTCTTCGATATAAACCGGCGGAGTGACTTCGTTGATCGGCATATCGTTGGGATCGACACAAACCACACCGGCAGTGGAGACAAACCACAATCGTCCATCGCGGCTTTTCCATGCCACTGGCTGACGACGGCCATTACATTCGGTTTCGCGCATGCCGTCCAGGTGGTTGAAATACTGGCATGTGATTGAATCGATTTTGCCATCTGCGCATTCGTTGAGTTTTTGTTTGCTGGTTCGGAAAATACCGCGATTGCCGCTGAACCACAGGTTGTGTTGATCATCCTCCAAAATGGAAAACAGGCGATCAAAGAAAAGGCCATGATCGGAGTTGATATTGGCGAATTGGCCGTTTTTGTAGCGAAACAATCCATGCCCATCGGTCGCGATCCATAATACCTGTTCATTGTCCTCAAAAAGTGCGTTCACACCATCGGCAGTGAAACCATCGGCTTCACTGAAATTGTGCACATTGCCACCGACGATACGGTACAGGCCCTTTTTCCATGTGCCGGCCCAGACTTCGGCGTTTGATCTTTCAATCACACAGGTGACACTCCCGGATTCTCCTTCGGCCAGACGATGGGTATCAAATTGCTTGCCGTCAAATTTTGTCAAAAAGCCAAATGCTGTTCCGATCCAAAGGTCGCCAGAGATATTTTCAAACAATGAGCGAATGGCATCCACACTGACTATGTCGTTGCCATACTTCTTGGAAAGCTGCCCATTTTTGAAATAACACAATCCATTCTCAGTACCAATCCATAATCCGCCATCCTGTGCTGGGACGATGGAAGTAATATCATTGCTTGGAAGCCCATTCTCAATTCCCAAACTGCTGATAGTGTAACTGTCAAGCTTCGCCAAACCGCCATTTCTAAATCCGGCCCACATCCCTCCGGCGAGATCTTCACATACTGTGTGTCCATATCCCGATGGTAATCCTTCATTACGTCCCCAAGCGCTAAACTTATTGTCTTTAAGCTGCAATAATCCTTCAATACCAACAAACCATAGATTTTTCTCCCGGTCTTCGATCATTCTATTACCTGAATTTTGCACGGAAATTTCGAAAATTTCCCATATACACCATCAAATAGGCGTACCTCTGCATCGACGACTATTCTAATGACTCCAAACGGCACGCCTTTCAATCCACCGCGCTGAACT
>Ga0247727_10001337_pt1 | contig 59030 bp, 56 predicted proteins | sample WisWelCaveWW1625_FD_202498 | JGI IMG/M metagenome (GOLD analysis project Ga0247727, IMG submission 202498) | Biofilm microbial communities from Wishing Well Cave, Virginia, United States - WW16-25 | ecosystem: Environmental > Aquatic > Deep subsurface > Groundwater > Cave microbial mat | place...
CCTCGCCGACCCTCTGGAGCGCTGCCTCGCGCCACGGTCTCATGCCGCGAAGGAGCGACAGCCGCCGGTCGTGCGGAACGAAGACCACCTCGACACCGTCGACAGGGTCGGCCGTCGGACGCTCGCCTAGAAATGCCGGGGCCACCACCGTCACCCTGGTGCCGGCCTCGGCAAGCCCTCGAACGAGGCGCACCGTCCCGTTCTCCGGCCCCCCTACCACGGGTTGCCCCGCGCGTGGGATCTCGCCGACGACTACGACGTGAATGGCTCACCACCGCCCGATCCGCTGCGCCGGAGCAGGCCCAGGAAGAGCAGGGGCAGCGCGTAGACGATCGAGAAGAACCTGAGGTCGTTGGCGCTGGCCGTCAGCGCGAACACGGCGACCGCGGCCACGCAGGCGACAGCGAACCACCGCTCCGGCGTGGGCCGCCGTATGGCGCCGATCCCGCGGACGACGATCACGACCCAGGGCACGAGCAGCAGCGCGAGGCCGATGCCGCCGAGCTCGACGAGCACAGTGAGGAAGCCATTGTGGCTGCTCGTCGCGAGCGCCGCCTGGACGCGCAGGTCGACGCTCGCCCCCTCGGCCACCTTCGCGGTGTCGAATGAGCCGTACCCCCAACCGGTCAACGGCTTCGCTTTGGCGGCCTTGAGCGAGATGTCCTGGATGTCCGCGCGGCCCGCGATGTTCGTGCTCTCCGCGATGCGCGTCTCGTACAGCTTCGAGGCACTGAGCTGCGGCCACACGGCAACGAGCGCGAGAGCCATCACGGCCACCGCGCCGAGCGCGACGAGCCGGGCGCTGCGCGCCAGCAGCAGGACACCCAGCGCGACCACCGCGGTCGCCACGATCGGCGCCCGCGTGTACGTGACGAGGAGCGCCGGCAGGCCAAGGACGACGACGAGCCAGGACAGCCGTCGCAGCTCGACCGGCCCCGCCCAGGCGATCACGGCCAGCGCGAGCACGATGCCGCAGCCGAGGAAGACGCCGAGCGCCGGAGGGCTGACGAGCGTCGCCACCGCGCGGGGCGGATCCGAGTACTGCCACGGGCTCGTCCCCCACAGGTTCCAGCCCGAGCCCCACTCCACGAGGGCGAGGATCGCCTGTCCGAGTGCGCCGAGGAGCAGGACACGCGCGATCCTCTCCGCCGCTATGGATCTGCCGGGGCCGAAGACGAGGAAGTAGTAGACGACGGCGCCGAGTGCGGTCGTCATGAACAACACCTTCCCTGTCCCGAACAGTTCGTCCTGCAGCAGCGTCGTCGTGATCGCGATCGAGAGAAACACATAGACGACGTACGCCGCAGGGAAGAGGTCGACGAGGCCCCCGTCCGAGCGGCGGCGCCAGTTGGCGAGCGTCAGGACGGCGAGCACGACCGCGGGCGCCGCATACAGAGCGAAGCTCAGCGGGCGCCCGATCGCTGACTCGTCGGCGGAGTTCTGCAGCAGCGGCGCCAGGAGCAGCCAGCCGAGGAACAGCTTGTCCGGCGGGATCGAGAACAGAAGCGCTGCGCCGGCGAGGGCAACGAGCCCAAGCAGCGGCGGCGTCAACCGGTCGCCGCCCTCGGCGACCTCCATGCCTGCCACCACGGCGAGCAGCGCCGCTGCGGCGAGAACGGACGCCGTCTGCAGGCGGGGCCCCCACACCGGGCCAGCGTGAACAGCGGGAGCGCGCACCTCGACTCAGTATAGGAACGGCGCCGGAACTGGGATTCGCGCGACCGGAACCGCGCCAGCGTCCGGGGTGACGCTGAAGCATCACCCCGCCCCAGGGCGCGGTCGTGCGCAAACGACTACGGATCCAGCACGTACTCGGACTGCACAGAGAGGAAGTCGCCGTCGGCCGCGATCTTGCCGCCCCGCATCAGCAGCGCGCGGCTGCACAGGCGGGCCAGCATCGGGTGGTCGTGGCCGGCGGCGACGACGATGCCGCCGGCGGACAGGATCGCCTCGCAGCGGCGCTCCACCTCGTTGCGGAACTCGTGGTCGAGGGCCTCGTGCACCTCGTCCAGCAGCAGGATGCGGGGCTCGAGCTGCTCGGCGACCGCGAACCCCACCCTCGCGCGCATGCCCTGCGAGTACGCCGACACGGGCCGGTCGAACGCGTCGCCGAGACGGCTCTCGGCCCGCACCGCGTCGAGTCGAGCGCGGGTCTGCTCGCGCCGGAGACCGCCGAGCACGCCCAGCAGCTCCGCGTTCTCACGCCCGGTCAGCATCGGCAGCAGCCCCGCGTTGACGGACAGGAGCGAGCCGACCTGTCCCCGCACGGTCAGCCTGCCCGCGTCGGGCGTGAGTACGCCAGCGAGCAGGCGAAGCAGCGTCGTCTTCCCCGATCCGCTCGGCCCGATCAGCGCCACGCCCTCCCCCGGGCCGACCGAGAACGAGACGCCCTCGAGACCCCAGGTCTCCGTCACGTGCCGGCGCAGACGAGCGATCGTCGGCGACACCACCCTGCGATAGCGATCGAACAGAAAGCGGACACCGACGCCGTCGACCTCGACCGAAGCCGCGTTCACTCGATCACCTTCGCGAACTGGCTCTGCTCCGCCCGGAAGACCGGCACGAAGAGGGCGAACAGGAGCGCCGCCACGCCGAGCGGGTAGAGCATGTCCCAGGCGCCGGGCGCCTGCCCGAACAGGAAGACGTCACGATACGCCTCGAAGAGCCCTGTGAGCGGGTTCAGCTGCAGCAGGTCGTGCGCGGTCTCAGAGGCCGCCGACAGCGGCACGAGACCCGGGGCGAGGAAGAACATCGCCCTCACCAGGCTGATCGCGAACACGCGCAGCTCGCGGAACCAGAGCCCGAACAGCGCCGCCGGGTACGCGATCGCCGCCGCCAGGGCGACGTTGACGACGAACACCAGCGGGTACCAGAGCAGTGCCACGGTCGGCGCGACCCCGTACGCGACCATCGTCAGCGCGATCAGGCTCAGGCTCGCGATGAATGCGAACGTCTCGGTCAAAACGGTCGCAGCAGGGATCAGCGTCCGCTCGAACGCCATGTTGAGGATGATCGACTCGCGGGCCTGGATGGCGCCGGTCGAGTTCGTCACCGTCGACATCACGAGCTGGAACGGCACGATCGCGCAGGCGAGGCTGAGACCCGGCGCCTCCCCCGGCCGGTCGAGGACGAACGTCACGAGGATCAGGTAGATCCCGAGCAGGGCGAACGGGTCGAGCAGCCACTTCACGAGCCGGAAGCCTCCGCGGCCATAGCGCGCACGCAGGTCGGCCTGGGTGAGCGTGAGCAGCACGTCCGCGCGGACGCGGCCGGCCTCGACACGTCGACGCAGCATGCCGACGCCTCGCTCGTCGACGTGTGAGGCGAGAAGTTCGGGCACCGTCTCAGGATAGTGAGCACGGCCGCCGGGTCACCCTCGGCCGCCCCCACTACAGTCCGACGCATGACGACCGGCACGCCAACGGCCAACCTCGACGTTCACGGGCTCCGCGCGACGGTGAACGGCGACTGGCCCGAGGTCGTCGAAGCGCTGCGGCGTGACTTCGTCTGGTTCGAGGCGTCGCCTGCCGACGTCGGGATCGTCGTCGAAGTGAGGAGGCGACCTCCCGACCTCGATCGCTTCGGGCCGCTGCGGGCATCGCTCGTCACCGACCGGAACGTCGTCTATCGCGACGGGGAGCGCACGATCGTCGACTACCTCGGCAGGGCCGTCTCGGTCGTCGACGAGGGAGGGCGCCGCTTCCGCCTCGACGGTGAGGACGGCTGGGTCGCGCACAAGGCCGCCTTCGGCTTCCTCCTCTCGGCGTTCGGCGCACACCTCGATCGGGTCGGTCTGCCCCGCGTCCACGGCCTCGGCCTTGCGGGCCCGGCCGGGGGGGTGCTCGCGATGCTCCCGATGGGGGGCGGCAAGACGACGCTCGCGCTCGATGCGCTGCGGGCCGACAGTATCGGCCTGCTGTCCGAGGGCAGCCCGCTGCTCGACCGGGAAGGCCGGCTGCACTCGTTCCCGCTGCCGCTGCTCGTGCGCTCGAGCTCAGCCGAGGCGAGCATGCTGCCCGACGAGCACGTCCGCCGGCTGGAGGGCATCCATCCCGATCCGCTCACGCTCGAGGTGGCAGCGTTCGCCGACCGCGTTCCGCAGGAGCCCGTTCCTCTGCGCCACATCGTCCTCGGAGAGCGGCTGCTGGCAGGCGCACCGATGCTCGAGCGCTTGCCGCGTCGGGCTGCCCTGCCGGCGCTCCTTCGCGAGACGGTCGTCGGCTTCGGCTTCTTCCAGGGGATCGAGTTCCTGCTCCGTGGGGGCCCGGCAGCGATCGTCCACCGGCTCGGGCCGATGCGGCGCCGCTCGGCCCACTGCGCCACCGCGCTGCGCCACGCGGACGTGTGGCGGCTCGGCCTCGGCCCCGACAAGGAGGCGAACTGGGATGCGCTCGCCCGCCTCCTCCGTTGATCGAGCCGGTCGTCCCTTCGATCTTCTTTCCCTGGCGCGAGCCCTCACCGCCGCGTCCGAGCACGCCCTCGTCTGGAAGGGTGCGGGCTCGCTCGTCTCCGCCGGAGATCTCGACTGCGCCGTGCCCCGGCGTGCCTGGCCGGCAGTCGAGGACGCCTTTCGCGCCTGGGTGACGGAGGAGGGAATGGCGGCGACGATCGCGTGCACGCACGCTATCGGCGTGCAGGTCCTCGTCGGCTGTGGCGGCGCTGCAGGCTCCGACCTGCTCCAGGTCGACCTTGTCGACGCCAAGCTCGTGCACGGGGTGCCGGTGTGGACGGCGGACGACCTCCACGGCGTCGCCGTGGTCGAGGGCGGCATGCGACGGCTGCCCGCAGGCGCCGAGGGTGTCGCGCGCGTGCTCGCCCACCGCAGCGACGTCGGCGGCCGCGAGCTCTTGCACGGGGACTCCTCGGCCGTCGCCCTCGCACGCGTTCTCGGCGCGCGAGGGCGGCTGGCTCTACGCCGGGGGTTGGCCTCCCGGCTTGCCCTCGAGCTCATGCTCGCCGGACGCGCGCCGGCCGCGCCCGTCTCGCTCGCACGCTCCGTCGCCACCGACCGCGCGCGGCGCCGCTGCCTCGTGCTGCGCGCGCTCGGAACCGGCCGGAGGGTGGCCGAGCCGGTCGAGGCGTGGCTGGCGGCGGTCGAGACCGACCACGAGGTGACCCGTGCGTGAGCGGCTGCCGGCGGCGCTGCGTCGTCTCGCCCGGCCGCGGTGGTTTGGCCTCCGCTCCCGCATCGGGCCCGTCAGCGAGCACTGGGGGTACGACCGCGGCACCCCGATCGACCGCTGGTACATCGAGCAGTTCCTCGCCGAGCACCGAGCGGATCTACGCGGCAGGGTGCTCGAGGTCAAGGACGACGAGTACGCGCGCCGGTTCGGCGGCTCGATCGACCATGTCGACGTCCTCGACATCGACCCGCAGAACGAGCGCGCGACGATCGTCACCGACCTGGCGGACGCAACGGCGATCCCGGACGCGACGTACGACTGCGTCGTTCTCACCCAGACGCTGCAGTACGTCCCGCGCGTCGCAGACGCCATCCGGCATCTCCGGCGGATCCTCGCTCCCGGCGGAACGCTGCTCGCTACCGTCCCCGCCTTGAGCAGGGTCGTCGTCGCCGACCCCGTCTTCGCCGACCACTGGCGCTTTACCGAGGCGTCGTGCCGGGCGCTCTTCGGCGACGCGTTCGGGCCCGAGGTCGAGGTGCGGGTCTACGGCAACGCCACCGCGGGCGCGGGATTCCTCCTCGGCTATGCGGCCGAAGAGCTGTCGGGCCTGGAGCGCGACGCCGTCGACCTTCGCTTCCCCGTCGTCGTCGCCGTGCGGGCAGTGCGCGCGTGACGCACTGGACGATTCGGAGGCCGACGGCGTGAGGGGTGTCGGGTGGATGGCCGAGCTTCTCCGGACGCGCGTCACCGGCGTCCGGATCGTCCACGCCCGCCGCGGGCCCGGTACGCCGCGCGCGGTCGCACTGACCTTCGACGACGGCCCCTCGGAGTGGACGCTCCCGATCCTCGACGCCTTCGCCCGGCAGGGAGGCGCCGCCACCTTCTTCGTTCTCGGTGCCGCGATCGCGGGGCGCGAGGCGACGCTTCGTCGCGCGGTCGCCGACGGCCACGAGCTGGCCAACCACGCCTTCTCCCACGCCGACCCCGCCACGCTCGCCGACGATGCGCTGCTCGCCGAGATCGAGGCCACCACCGGGCTGCTCGAAGAAGCGACGGGCATCCGTCCGCGTCTCTTTCGCCCCCCGTACGCTGCGTACGACACCCGCGTGGCGCGCGTCGCGCGAAGCGCCGGCCTCGCCCCCACCGTCTTGCGCTCGATCGATCCCGTCGACTGGCGCGAGACCGACGCCGGCCGGATCGTCGCCCACGTCCTCGAGCACCTCCAGCCCGGTGCGATCGTCTGCCTGCACGACGCGCTCCCGCCGACCGAGCCGAGAGGGGCGCCTGACCGGAGCGCAACGGTCGCCGCCGTCCCCGCCATCCTCGATGCTCTCGCGACGCGCGGCTACGAGGCGGTCACCGTCTCCGCGCTGCTCGCATGAGCATCCCCGACCCCGACGTCAGCCTGGTGATGCCGGTGTGGCAGGTGCCGCAGCCCTGGCTCCACGAGGCGGTCTCGAGCGCCCTCGCGGAAGACGCATGCGCGATCGAGGTCGTCGTGGTCGACGACGGCAACGACGATCCCGTCGCCGACCGGCTGCGCGAGGTTGCCGACGAGCGCCTGCGCGTAGTGCGCATCGCGCACGCCGGCCAGGGGCCTGCGCTCGACGCAGGGATCGCGGCCGCCCGTGGCCGCTATCTGCGGTTCGTGGACGCCGACGACGTCGTCGTCCCGCACAGCACCTCTCGACTGCTGTCACTCGCGGACGGCCGCCTCGACGTGATCGCCTACGGGACGACCGTCGTCTGCGACGAGGAGCTCAACCCCGTGCGGACGATCGCCTCCTCGATCGCCGGCGACGCGACGGTCCCGTGCCTGCTGGGCCGATTCGACGTGCGACACGTCGCGATGCTCTTCCCGCGAGGCGTCGTCGAGCGCGCCGGGACATGGTCGGCCGGCTTTCGAGTCAGCGGCGACTGGGACTTCGTGCTCCGAGCGCTCGAGCACGCAACAGTGCTCGGTGACGGAGAGCCTGCCGTCCTCTACCGCCGCCACAGGCGTTCGATGACGGGCGCCGCGGACGTCGAGACCGGGGAGCGCGACCGCGAGCGCGTGATCGACCGCTTCCTCGAGCGCAACCCGCACCAGCGTGGCACGTCGCTGGAGCGCCGCGCGCGGGCCGCTCTCTTCCTCGACCGTGCGCTCGCCTATGCGGCGGTGGGCGAGACGCGCCGCGCGCTTGACCGGCTGAGGCGGGCCGCTCCGCTCGCTCCAGGCCGCACCGCTCGAGCGGCGGTGCGGGTCGTCAACCTGCAGGCACGGCGAGCCCTCGGGCGCCGCCGGGGCGCGACCGCGTGACCGGCCTGCTCGCCCTCGCCGTCTCTCTCGCCGGCCTGACGCTCGGAGCCGTCCTGGGCGTGCGGCTGCTGGGTCTCGCCGACCCGCTCGACCGGCTGCTCGCCGGCGGCCTGCTGGTCGCCGTCCAAGCGCTGCTCGTCTCCATCGTCGTGGGCGCCGTGCTCGACCGCTACGAGCCCGCGGCACTCCTCGCCGGGACGGCGTTGTGGGACGGCGCGCTCGCGCTCGCCCTCCGCCGGCGGCGCCCTGCGGCCGCGCGCGGCTCGGTCGCCGCGGCCGGTCGCGCCGCGCTCCGCGCGCTGTCGGGCTGGCAACGGGCGGCCGTCGCGCTCGCCGCAGCCGCTCTGCTCTGGCGCGTCGTGCTCGCGCTCGTCCTGCCCCCATTCGCCTACGACTCGCTCGCCTACCACCTCACGGTCGTTGCGCAGTGGGTGCAGGAAGGGACTCTGGGGACGAACCCCTACGCAGCCTGCTGCAGCCACTACCCGTCCAGCGCGGAGGCGCTGTTCGCGTGGCCGACGGTGTTCCTCGACCACGACGCGCTCGCCGACACTCTGCAGGTGCCGCTCGCGCTGCTCGGAGCGCTCGCCGTGGTCGGCCTCGCCCGCTGGGCGGGAGCGGGCACGGGCGGAGCGGTGATGGCGGGCGCGCTGTTCCTCCTCACCCCGATCGTGCTCACGCAGGCCAACACCGCCTACAACGACGTCGCCGTCGCGGGGATGCTCCTGACGGCGCTCTACTTCACCGCGAAGCTGCTCGAGGCAAGCTGCTTCGCCTGCGGACGGTCCGGCGGCGGCTGCCCGCGAGCCCCATATGCGCTGCTCGCCGGAGCCGCGACCGGGTTCACGGTCGGGACGAAGACGAGCGGGATGGTCGTCGTCTGCGTGCTCGGGCTGCTTGTGCTCGGGCACCTCGCGGTCGCGACGTGGCGGCGCCGGCTGCGTCTCGGGCGCGCGACCGTGCTCGCGGGGGTGTTTCTCGGGGCCACCGTGGCTGCCGGCGGCTGGTGGTACGGGCGCAACTGGGTCGATACCGGCAACCCCGTGTGGCCATTCGCCGTCGACCCGCTCGGCCTGGGGGTGTTCGAGGGCAATGCGACCGTCGACGACTACCTCACCGTGCCGCCGGGCGGCGAGCGGTTCTGGCTCGTCGAGATCGCCCGCTCCTGGTACCACGACCTCGTCTTCTTCACACGCCCGGACTACTCGTACGAGGAGCGAGACGGCGGCCTCGGGCCTCTCTGGAGCTGGCTCGGTTGGTGGGCGCTCGCCTGGTTCGCGGTCGACACGTTTCGGCGCCGCCCGTACGTGGTGCTCAACCTCCTACTGCCGCTGGCGCTCGTCTTTGCCATGCTCCCGTACCGGTGGTGGGCGCGCTTCACGATCTATCTCGCCGCGCTCGGGGCCATCGCTCTCGTGACGCTGGTTGCGCGGCTCCGGCCCGGCCCGTGGCGCATCGCACTGGTCGTGGCCGTGATCGCTCTCGCGCTGGGTGGCGCCGCGCGCGCCACCTGGCAGCTCGACCCGGCCGGTCGAGGGGCGAAGCTCACTGCGATCGATGTTCTCGACCTTGCCGTCCACCCAGGCCGGGAGCGAGCGGTGGGCACGCTGTTCTTCCCGGAGTTCCGCTGGCTCGCCGGAGCCCCGGCTGACGCGACCGTGCTCGTCGAGACAGAGGCGCCGTCGATCCGCTTCCTCTACCCGCTGTTCGGCGCCTCGCTGGAGCGACGAGTCGTCCAGCTGTACCCCGGCGACGAGCCGCGGCTCGACGAGCTGCTGCCGGCCCGCGGCCCCGCGTACCTCGCCGTCGAGACGGGCGGCGCGTTCGACGTCTGGGCGACGCAGCATCCACAGCGCCTGGAGCAGGCGCTCGACGACCGCGGCGTCAGCGTGTACCGGGTCGTACCGGCCGCGTAGGCCGAGGCTACTCGACGCTGGACGCATACTGAGCACGTGATCCGAGCTGATGCACCGGCGCAACGTCTCCGGCTCGCGATCGTCGGCTGCGGTGCGGTTGCCGAGCGGTACCACCTGCCCGCTGTGGCGGCGAGCGACGAGGTCGAGCTCGTTGCACTCGTCGATCCGGCGACCGACCGTGCCCGTGGGCTCGCTGACCGCTACGGCGCCGAGCACGTGCTCGCGGACGCGTCCGGGCTCCCCGGTCTCGTCGACGCGGCGATCGTCGCCACCCCGAACCCGCTCCACGCTCCCGTTGCGTGCGAGCTGCTCCGCGCGGGCGTGCACTGCCTCATCGAGAAGCCGCTGGCCGCCACCACGGCGGAGTGCGACGAGATCGCGGCCGCGGCGGCGGCCGGCGGAGCGGTCGTTGCCGTCGGGCACGACTTCAGGCTGTTTCCTGTCGCGACGTTTGCGAAGGAGCTCTTCGCGGGCGGGGCGCTGGGCACGGTGGAGGGCGTCGATCTCCGCCAGAGCGCCGGCGGGCGCTGGCCGTACGCGTCCACGTACGTCTTCTCGAAGGAGACCTCCGGCGGCGGCGTCCTGCTCGACTTCGGCGTGCACATGCTCGACCTGCTCACGTGGTGGCTCGGCGATGTCTCGCACGTCCGCTCCTATCGGGACGACGCGGCGGGCGGCGTCGAGACGGAGTGCGAGCTCGAGCTGGAGCTCGACTCCGGCGCGCCGGTCACGATCCACCTGACGCGGCTGCGACCGATGCGCGACACCTTCGTCGTTCGGTGCCAGCGGGGCACGGTCGAGATCGGCATCTTCGAGCCCGCGCTGCTCCGCCTCACGCTTCGGGGTGGCGGCACGCTGGAGGGGGATGTGTCCGATCCTGCATTCGCTCTCGCGCCGCTCGAGACGGTGTTTTTGCGTCAGCTCGAGGATTTCGCCCTCGCCGTCCGGTCGGGTGGGCCGCCGCTCGTGCCCGCCGCGGACGGCAGGCGTGCCGTGGCCATCGTCGAGAGCTGCTACGGGGCGCGACAGCCGCTTCGGCACCAATGGGACTGGCCCGAGGCCGCAGCCTCGGCTCGGAGGCCCACGTAGACGTGGTCGGGCTCGCGGGGACTCGGGTACTCGTCACCGGAGCGTCCGGCTTCGTCGGCGCGCGGGTCGTCGAGCGCCTCGTCGCCGACGGCGCGCGGGTCAGGGTGCTCGTGCGCGAGATCGCGCGGGCCGCCCCGCTGTCGCGCTTCCCGGTCGAGATCGCGGCCGGCGACCTCCTGCGTCCGGCCGAGGTGAATGCGGCCGTCGACGGCAGCGACGTCGTCATCCACTGCGCCAAGGGGTCGAGCGGGACCCGTCGCGAGCGTCAGCTCGTGAACCTCGACGGTACGCGCCACCTCCTCGACGCGGCGGCGGCCGCGAGCGTCGCGCGGGTCGTCCACATCAGCACGGTCGTCGTGTACGACCTCCCCGCCGCCGGCTCGCTCGACGAGAGCGCTCTCCCGACCCGGAGCAAGGACGCATACGCGGTGTCGAAGCGGGAGGGCGAAGAGCTCGCACTCGCTTACGGCCGGCAAGGACGGGTCGCCGTGACCGTCGTGCAGCCAACGATCGTCTACGGGCCGCGGGCCGGTGTCTACGGTCGAGAGATTCTGGAGGAGCTCCGCTCGACCCGCCTGCCGCTCGTCGACGCCGGGGAGGGGATCTGCAACGCGTTGTTCGTTGACGACCTCGTCACGGCCTTGCTGCTCGCCGCCACGAGCGAGCGAGCGCCCGGCGAGAGGTTCCTCATCTCGGGCCCGGAACCCGTCACCTGGCGGGCATTCTTCGCAGCGTTCGAGGACATGCTCGGCGTCCGGAGGACGGTGCCGGTGTCGCGGGAGGCGGCGCTCCGCCTCTGGCGGCGTCAGGCGCGGCGCCCGTGGCTCGCACCCGAGGCGTTCCGCGCGCTGCGCACCGACGCGCACCTCCGCGACCGGCTGCTCTCGACGCGGGAGGGCACGCTCGTCCGGCGCGCTGCGCAGCGAGCTCTCCCCGCGTCCTTCTTCGCGCCGAAGCGGTGGGAGCCGCCCACCGAGCCCGCCGGCACAGAGCCTCCGCTGGTCGCGCTTCGCCCCGAGATCGTGGACTTCCTGGCCTGCCGCGCGACGGTGGGCAGCGACAAGGCGCGGCGGCTGCTCGGCTACGAGCCGGTGTTCGATCTCGACGCAGGCATGACGCTGACCGCGCAGTGGGCACGCCACGAAGGGCTCCTCGACCCTCCAGGGACTGCGTGACCGCGCCTCACGCGCCCGAGACGCACATCGTCGCCGTCTGGGAGCGGGCGCTGCCGGCACTCGATCGCATCCTCGACGACGCGGCGCGCCGCTTCGTGATCCACGATGTCGTCCGCGTGACCTGGCGCCCCGACTGCTTCCGCAGGAACCTCGTTCGCCTCTACGGCACGGCGCTACCCGCCGACTCGGACAAGGAACGGGAGTGCGGGCCGGGGCCGTTCGTCGTCATCGTCGTCGGCGACGAGCAGCCGCAGACAGTCGCGCGACGCGGTCAGGGAGCGTGGGCGCCGGCGAATGCGGCGCTGCTTCGGGCCAAGCGCCGCTACCGGCGGTGGGCGGGCGGCTCGTACCGGGTGCACACGACACTCACCACGCACGAGGCGGAGAAGGACGCCGTGCTCGTCCTCGGCGAGCAACTGGGTGCATTACGCACTCGTACGTGGACTGGCGACGTGCGCGAGCGGCCTCGTGATCTCCTCGGTGAGCCGGAGTGGACACGCCTCGAGGAGCTCGAGGTGGCGCTCACGGCGACGATGACGTGCGTGCTTCTGCCGCCGGAGCACGAGGGTGGCCCAATGCGTGTGGTGTCAGACGACTCCTGGTGGGCGATCCGCATCGCCGACCCCGGCGCGGCCGACGGAACACGAGATCCCGAAGAGCGGCTCCGCCGGCCGATGGTCGCGGGAGCCGAGTTGCCGCTGCTGGTGCTCGATGCTGACGACCCGGACGTCGGCCACCGGCTCGTTCCGGCCGTGCCCGCTCCCGTACACCCCAGCTTCATCGACCGGCTGGCGACGCTGGCGCGGTTACGGCGCTAACAGCCCCGAGGCGAAGCGGGCGATCTGCACCGCGAACGACCCCTGCGTGCCGAAGGTCGGCTGGATCCGGGGCAAGAGCAGAGGCTCGTCTCGGGGCGTCGCGGCGCGCTCGCCGCCCGTGAATCCGACCTCGAAGCGGGCGGAGCGCGCTGCGGCGGCGACTCGCGCGTCCGCCCTGCCGTGCGGGTACGAGATGGATGTGAGCGCTCGACCCGCCGCCGCCTCGAGGCGCCCCCGCCCATCGTCGAGCGCAGCAGCAAGGCCGTCCTCGTCGAGCGGCGGCAAGCGGTCGTGGCGAAGCGTATGGAAGCCGAGCTCGAAGCCCGCGTCGACCAGCCCGCGTACGGCCGTCGCTCGGAGGCCGGCTTCCTTGGGTGCCGGGCCCGTGCGCGCGCGCAGTGCTCTTGTGAGGCCAACGCGCGCCGCCGGCGTCAGCTCCTCCACGGCAGCGGCCAGGTGGGCTGCGGCGCGTTCAGCGCGGGCCAGCGCGCCATCCACCAGGTCCGGCGGCAGGCCGGGGAGGTCCGCGGCGGTCACGAGACGTCCGTCGATCGCCTCCTGCAGGTCCTCCCACCAGAAGCGATGCGGAGCCTCGAGCGAGGCCCCGCAGACGTAGAACGCGGCAGGGGCGGAGAGCCGACGCAGGATCGGAGCGGCGTTCGTGGCGTGACTGGTGAGATCGTCGTCGAAGGTCAGCGCGACCGGGATGCGCCGCCCACGACGACGTGCCGCCACCGCTTCGGGAATCGAGGCGGGCGGCACCAGCCGGTATCTGCGTCTCAGATGACGTACGTGACGCTCCAGCGCCCCGGCGCCTATCGCCGGGACGATCTCGGTGCGTGCATCGCCCGTCTCGTCGGCGACGCCGTGGTAGACGAGCACGAGACCCACCCGGCGATCCGACAACCGCGCGAGCCACGCGAACACGAACGCGCGCAGATGCCGCACTGCCTCGCGCGGACGGCCGTTCACGTGTCGCGCCTCCCGCCAACGCGGAGCCCGTGCACCACGCCACCTGCCGTGCCGGCGAGCACGCGGGCCTCGTCACCGACCTCTCCCGCCTGTCGTCGTACCGCCGCAGCTACGCCCAGGCGCAGGCGCAGCGCAAGCCACCGAACGAGCATGGATGCTCCGCCCCGGTCGCCCGCCCGAAGCAGGATCCCGCACCAGGTCCCGACACCGCGCCCGTATCTGCTGCGCGTGGCGCGTCGGGAGGAAGCCGGACGCCCCTCGTGCCGCACGAGCGCTTCGGGCTCGTAACGCACCGTCGCGCCGGAGGCGAGCAGACGATCCAGCAGCGCGATGTCCTCGCCCGCGCCGCCCGACGAGCCGGCGCCGAGACGCTCGTCCCAGCCGCCGACCCGATCGAGCCACACTCGGCGGGCGGCGAAGTTGCCCCCGGTGCCGACGAGCCACGGTGCCGGCCGGCCGCGCCAGTCGACCCGCAAGTCGCCGATCCGCGACGAGATCGCCACCCGGCCAGGGACGGCCGGGTCGAGCGGGTGCATAGGTCCCGTGACCGCCACGACGTCGGGCTGGAGTAGGAACACGTCGGCGATCGCGGCCACCCAGCCCGACGAGGGCACGCAGTCGTCGTCCGAGACCGCGAGCACCGCGCCTCTGGCCTCGGCATGGGCGAGATTGCGCGACGCCGACAGTCCTCGCCGATCCTGCGCGAGACGGCGCAGGCCGGGAAGCCTGTCCACGCGCGCCCGCACGATCTCCTCGGTCGCAGCATCGGATCCCTGATCGACGACCAGCACCTCGTCGGGAAGCACGTCGCCGTCGGCGAGGGCGTCGAGGCAGCGCGCGAGCGCCGCCGGCCGGTCGAGAGTGGCGATCGCCACTGTCACCGTCACCTTCTCGCCGGTCACGGCGCCCGCCGTGTCCAGTTGTTGGTCACGTCCCGGTACAGCTCCTCGTAGCGGTCGAGGCGGTCGTCCCACCGAAGCGCCGCCTCGGCCCACGCGCGTGCCGAGGCCCCGAGTCTCGACCGGAGCTCGGGCGCCTCGAGCAGCGTCACGATCGCGGCGGCCGTCTCCTCGTCGCCGTCGGCGACGAGGAGGTGCTCACCTTCCTGCACCCCGATCCCCTCGATCGCCCTGGGGCTGGCGACGACCGCCTTTCCGGCGGCGAGCGCTTCGAGCACCTTGACGCGGACGCCGCCGCCGGCGGAGACCGGTGCCACGACGACTGCCGCCCGGTCGAGGAACGGCCACACGTCGGGGACGCCGCCGGTGACGAGCACCCCGTCGCCCGCAAGGGCCGGCGGAGGGTCGGCGCCGACGAGCGTCAGGGTCGCCGCGGGGCAGCGCCCGCGCACGCGCGGCTGGACCTCATGCACGAGGCGGAGCGCCGCTTCGACGTTGGGCGGGTGACGGAACGCACCGACGAAGAGCACCCCGTGACCCTCGCCGTGCGAGCTCGCTAGCGGCGGCAGATCGAGGCCCGGCGCGATCACGACGACGGGCGTCGACCCGGCGTCGGTGCGGATGCTCTCTGCGTCCTCGTCCGAGAAGGCGACGATCGCGTCGACCGAGCGCGCCGCGTCACGGCGGAGGCTTCGCCACCGCCGGGCGGCTCCTGTGCTCGAGGGCGGTCGCGCGTCGTGCTCGACGAGCACCACCGGTGGCCGGGGGCTCAGCGGCGCGTGAGCCAGGTCGGCGAGCGCGAGGTACTCGAGCTGGATCACGTCGGGCTCCCAATCGCGACAGATCTCGACGAGTCGCAGGCGGAGCGCGCTCACGGTGTGGCCGACCGCCCACCCGGGGCGTCCGCGCAGCGCGAGGCCAAGCCGGCGCCGTTCCTCCCACAGGCGGCGAGGGGATGCGCCAAGCGCCTGCCGTGGGATCTCCTCGACGAGCGCGCAACACGCGACGAGCGCCGGGTCGACCGGGGCTTCGTCCGCTCCCCGCAGCGCGACCAGCGCCACGTCGAACCGGCCGGCGAGATGTGCGATCGACTCCGCAGTGACCCGGCCGCCGCCGTGCGGAGCGTCACGCCGCGGCGGGAACGGAGTCACCACCACGAGCCTCGGCCGCGCGCCCATCACCGGTACTCACCTGCGTGTGCCCGGAGTACGCGCGCGAACGGGCCGTCGACGATTTCCCTGCGCCGCTCGTCGGCTGCATGCCCGAGCCAGCAGGCGTGAGACGCGAGCTCGAGCACGGCATCCGAGACCCCGAGCCGCGCCGCGGCGCGGCGCGTGATCTCGGCCGCCCACGCTGCACGGCTGCCGCCGGGGGAGAAGCATGCGGCGTACGCTCCTGCCCGATCTCCGTCGGCGCGTTCGGCAGCGACGGCGTCGACGAGGAGATACGGCACGTCGGTGAGCGGAAACGCCCGGGCGGCCGCCCCTTCCCAGTCCACGATTCCGAGCGCACCACGGCCGTCGAGCACGTTCCAGAGGGTCAGGTCGCCGTGCCGCGCGGTGAGCGGTGCCTCGCGGCCGGCCACCTCCGAGGCGAGCCGGCGGACGCGCTCGATGGGCTCCTGCCCGAGCTCGGACTGCAACGCGGCCAATGGAGCCAGCACCTCATCGGCGATCGCACCTGCGGGCAGAGAGACAACGGTGGTTGCCGCGCCCCAGCGCTCGAGCCACTCGGCCAGACGGTCCGCAACCTCGATCGCGCTGCCTCGTCCGCGCACGCGCGCGGCGACCGGCGCTCCTTCGAGCACCGACAGCACGGCCGCCGCTCGACGGCCGAGATCGACGACGCCGAGCACCTCGGGGACGCGGGCCCCCGCGGCACGGGCCGATGGTCCCAGCTCGCGGATCGCGCCCGCCTCCAGCCGACCGACGTCGGCAGTGTCGTCATCGAGGCCGACTTTCCCCACCACGACGGCGCGGTCTCCGACAGTCCCGGTGGCGATCGCGCTGCCGCCGGCGCCTCGCCAGCTGGGTCGCAGCACGAGGCCCTCGAGCGGCGGCACGCCGGGCGCAGCGAGCCACCCGGCTACGTCGGCGTCTGCGAACGAGAACACATGCGTGGCGAGCGCGAACCACCTCGGCAGCGACCCCAGCGCCGGCGACGCCATGGCACGGGCTCGCCGGCCCTCTCCGGCCGCGGCGGCGACGCGCAGCGCTCCGCCTTCGACCGAGACGAGCATGGTGGTCTCGCCGCGCGGGACGTGCACGAGCGTGAGGCGTCGGCGGAGGCCGGCCGCCTCGAGTAGGCGCGCGAGCGACCGGCGCGTGTGCGCGAACCCGACCGCGGCGACCACGCCGCCGGGCTGCAGTCTCGCGAGCGCCTCTCGCACCATCGTCTCGACACCGCGAGCCGAGGTTGCGTCGCCGCCCGGCGCGAGCACGACGAGATCGGCAGCCTCATCCGACGTCGACGCCGGAACGAGATCCGCCGGACAGCCCGTCCCGAGCGCGCACACGCGACCGGGCGCCCCCGACGGGTACACGAGCTCGAGCAGGGAGCGGCGGGCCTCCATCCGGGCGCAGCTTGGCACGCGGAGGGCGCTTGTCGCATTCTCACGCGGCATGCATACGATGAGATCGTGTCCTCCCTCTCCGTCGTTGTCGTCTCGTACAACAGCGAGCGCTTTCTCGAGCGGTGCCTCGATGCCGTCACCGGTCGAGGACACGACGTTGTCGTTGTAGACAACGCATCCCAGGACGGGAGCGTCGAGTTGGTGCGGCGCCTCTTCCCCGACGTCCGTGTGCTCGAGCTCGAGAGCAACGTCGGGTACGGGACGGCGAGCGACGCCGGCTTCGAGGTGACGACGGGCGACTACGTCCTCGTCCTCAACCCAGACGCTTGGCCGCTCGGCGACGCCGTGGAACGGCTCGCCGAGGCTGCGGACGTGTCACCCTGGGCCGCGGTCGTCGGGCCGCGGCTGCTCACACCCGAGGGCGAGCCGCACCACACGGTGCGCGGCTTCCCGACCCTGTGGCGGCTCGCTACCGAGTATTTCTTCCTCCGCTGGCTGGCCCCGAATTCGCGAGCCCTGAACGCCTTCTACGGTGGTGGCATCGACACGAGCCGGCATGGAGCCGTCGAGTGGGTCGTGGGAGCTGCGGTTCTCGTGCGCCGCGCGGCGTTCGACGAGGTCGGCGGGTTCGACACCCACTTCTTCATGTTCGACGAAGAGGTCGACCTCTGCTACCGGCTGCGGGATGTCGGCTGGGAAGTCCTCTACGACCCCCACGCCGAGTTCGTCCACGTGGGTGGGGGCTCCACCGGTGCCGACCGGTCGGCGCTCTACCGCGAGCAGCTCCGCTCGCACATCCGGTTCCTCGACAAGCATCGCGGGCGGCGCACGGCGTCCCGGAGCCGCACCATGCTGCTGTGGGCGATGCGGCTGCGCTCCCTCGTGCTCCATGGCGAGCGTCGACGCATCTCGTTCCAGGCGGCACGATGGCTCGAGCGCCACGACATCGAACAGCTCCTGCAGAACGAGCGCGCCGCGCGCGGGCGTGTCTCCCTTCCCCGAGAATGACTGTCGTGCAACAGCCACCCGTACACGGCCGACGCGCGACTGCGTCGACCAAACGCGTAGAGCGCGCCGTGCTGCCGTCCGTCTCCGTCGTCGTTCCGAGCCACGGTCGGCCGGCGCCCCTTGCGACCTGCGTCGACGCGATCGCGCGTCTCGACTACCCCAAGGAGCTGCTGGAGATCATCATCGTCGACGATAACAGCCTCGAGCCCATCGCAGCACGGCTGCCCCGGCCGGACGACCTCAGCCTCCGCGTGATCCGCCAGGAGCGCACGGGGCCGGGCGGCGCGCGCAACGCGGGCGTGGCCGTCGCCGAGGGCGGCGTCATCGCCTTCCTCGACGACGACTGCGCCCCCGCGTCCGACTGGTTGCGCCGTCTCGTAGCGCCCCTCTCGAGCCAGACGCGGGTGATCGCAGGCGGCAAGACCGTCAACGCGCTTACCGGCAACCCCTACTCCGTGGCCAGCCAGACCCTCGTGTCGTACCTCTACGGGCACTACGCCACGGGCCGCCCCACGCTGCGTTTCTTCACCACCAACAACCTCGCCCTGCGACGCGACCTGTTCAGGGAGGTCGGAGGCTTCGACCCCCAGTTCCGCCAGGCGGCGGCGGAGGACCGGGAGTTCTGCGTTCGCTGCGCCAGGCACGGCATCGAGCTCGAACACGTGCACGACGCGGTCGTCTACCACGCACACGCCCTCACGTGGCGCACGTTCTGGATGCAACACTTCACCTACGGACGCGAGGCGTACCGCTTCCACGCCCTGCAGGAGCGCGCCGAGGGTCGCCGCTTCGAGGTCGAGCCGCTGTCCTTCTACACCCGCATGCTGGCGTACCCGTTCAGAGAGGGCCAGCGGCGAGCGCTCGCCGTCACGGGGCTGCTCGGGATGTCCCAGCTCGCGAACACGTCCGGCTTCCTCCGGGAGGCCGTGCGCAGCCGCGCACAGTCCCGCGCCGCACGGCGCGCGACGACGCGCGCGTGAGGATCCTGCTCCTCAACGACTACGGGGGGCCGGTCGGCGGCGCCGAGATCGAGATGCTGGCGCTGCGGCGTGCGCTCCGCGCACGCGGCCACGAGGCAACGCTGCTCTCGTCCTCCGCTGCGCCCGGGGGAGTGCTGTCCGAAGCCGACCGCACCTGCTTCGGCACGACCTCACCGCTTCGCACCCTGCTGCAGTCGGCAAATCCATGGGCCTGGCGGGCTGTGCGGAGGGCGGTGCGGGAGCTGCGCCCGGACGTCGTCCATCTGCGGCTGTTCCTCACCCAGCTGTCGCCCCTCGTCTTGCGGGCGCTCCGCGACGTGCCGACGCTGTATGAGGCGGTCTGGTACCGGTCGATCTGCCCGCTCGGCACGAAGCTGCTGCCCGACGGGTCGGAGTGCCGGAGCCACTGGGGTCGCGTCTGCCTGACCGGCGGCTGCCTGCCGCGACGCGACTGGGTGCCGCTCCAGGCGCAGATGCGCCTGTTCCGGCGCTGGTCGACGAACCTCGACCTGATCGTCGCCGACAGCGAGCACGTCCGTGCCCGGCTCGAGGCGGACGGCGTCCACGCCTCGGTCGTGCTCTGGCACGGCGTGCGTCCCCCGCGGGTCACGTCCAGCCTCGCCGAGCACCCGACCGTCGCTTTCGCGGGCCGGCTCGTGCGAGAGAAAGGCGTCGACGTGCTCCTGCACGCCTTCGCGCTCGTCCGTGCGACGTGTCCCGACGCGCGTCTCCTCGTTGCCGGGGACGGACCGGAGAGGGCCGGCCTCGAGGAGCTCGCCGCGCGACTCGGAGTGCGGTCGAGCGTCGAGTTCCTGGGCCTCGTGCCCCACGCGGATCTCGACGCGCGCCTCGCGGGCGCGTGGGCCCAGGTCGCGCCGTCCGTGTGGCAGGAGCCATTCGGGATCGTGGTCGCCGAGGCGATGATGCGCGGCACCGCGGTGATCGCCTCGGCCGCGGGAGGCCTGAAAGAGATTGTCGACCACGGACGGACGGGGCTTCTGGTCCCACCCGGGGACGTCACCGCACTGACGGACGCGCTTGGACAGGTGCTCTCGAGCCGGGACGGCGCCCGCCGCCTCGGCGCTGCCGCGAGCGAGTACGCGGCCACGCACCTGGCGGAGGACGTCCGCGTCGAGCGTCTCGTCGACCTCTACGGCGAGCTGGCACAGCGCGGTGGACGCACATGACCGCGCCGCTCGTCGTAGTGGCCCTCGACGCCTGCGATCGGGACCTTGTGAGCAGATGGGTCGCCGAGGGCCGGTTGCCGACGATCCGCTCGCTCACGGAGAGCGGGTGCCACGGGACGATCGCGGGCCGGCAGATCGTCTCCGAGTTGGGTACGTGGGTCTCCGCCTGGAGCGGCCGCTCCCGTGCACACGGTTACTACTCGTACCGGCAGCTCGAGCCCGGTACGTACGACCTCGTGACCCGCTCCCCCGCCGACGCCGACACCAAGCCGTTCTGGGCTGAGTTGCGGGAGAGCGGGTTGCGGTGCGCGGTCGTCGATCCGCCCGAGGCGGGGCTCGTCGCGGGCTTGGAGGGCGCCCAGCTGACGAACTGGCTCACGGCCCAGCCCGCGACGGCCGTGCAGACACCGCAGGCCGAGCCGCCGCAGCTGCTCGAGACGGCTCATGGCATCTCCCGCGCCACTCCCGCCGTCGTGCCCTTCGTCCCCGGAGGTCGAGTCGCCGACGACCGCAAGGCGCACGCGGCCCTGCTCCAGTCGGTGGCAGATCGCGCCGAGCTGTGCCGCAGCGTGCTCGCGCAGGGCCCGTTCGATTTCGTGCTCATCGGCTTCGCGGAGGTCCACAAGGGGTCTCACCGCTTCTGGGACTACCGGCCGGAGGCGGCGGGCTCGGAACTCGCGCGGAGCGATCGAGCGCTCGAAAACGGCATCCGCGACCTCTACGAGGCCACCGACCGAGCGCTCGCCGCGATCCTGGCCGAGGTGCCGGAGCACAACGTCGTGCTGCTCTCCGTGTACGGCATGCGCGACGACTACCCGACCCCGGATCTGATCGACTCGTTCCTCACTGAGCTCGGCTATCGAGTACCGGCGGCGGGCGGAGGGAGCGGCCGCCGCTCGAATCCGCTTGCGCTCGGCCGCGTCGTGCTTCCGGAGTCGGTGCGCGCCAGGCTCGGCGGGCGTCTGCCTCTCCACGTGCAGGAGCGACTGATCGCCGATCGGTTCCGCACCGGCACGCAGTGGGAGCGGACGGAGGCTTTCGCGATTCCGGGTCTCTACACGAGCTACGTCCGGGTCAACCTGGAGGGACGCGAGCCGTCGGGCATCGTCGCTCCCGGCGAGCACTATGAGGACGTGCTGGCCAGGCTCGAGGAAGATCTCTATGCGCTCGTCGACCCCGTCGACGGGCGTCCCGCGGTGGAGCTCGTGACACGGGCCGCCGACCTCGACGACGGCGAGCCGCCTCGGGTGCTGCCGGATCTGTTCGTGCGGTGGACCCCCAGCCGGCATCTGCGCCGGCGTCTCGAGCATCCCCGCGCAGTGGTGACGCAGGCCGTCCCCGGCTTTCTCCGCGGCAGCGAGCATTCGATCGAGGGGTTCATCGCGGCGAGCGGGCCCGGAATCGACGCGCGTGGCGAGATCGGGACCGTCTCTCTCCTAGACGTGGCGCCGACGCTGCTCGGGCTCCTCGACCGTCCCGCGCCCGAGGCGATGACCGGGCACCCCCTGCCGATGCTTCCGTCGGCCGAGCACGGCCCGGAACGATGAGCGACCGGCGCCCTCGCGTCCGTGTGTGCCTGTTCGGCCTGGGCCGAGCCGGATCGGTGCTGCACTTGCCGGCGTTGCGACGGATCCGGGAGGTCGAGATCGTCGCCGCCTGCGACCCCGACCCCGAGGCGTGGGCCCGAGCGGGCTCGACGCCGCTGATCGCCGACGTGGACGAGGCCCTCGCGGTGCCGTACGACGCGGCGATCGTGGCCACTCCCGTCTCGACGCACCACGCCGTCGCGGCGGCGGCTCTCGCCGCCAGCCGCCACGTGTACGTCGAGAAGCCGATGACGAGCTCGCTCCGAGACGCGCATGCGCTCGCCGAGCAGGCGCGCGCATCCGGGTTGGTCGTCCAGGTCGGGTACGCATACCGTTTCCACCCGCTCTGGCAGCGGGTGCGACGGCTCGTCGACGACGGGCTGCTGACGCCGCCGTTCCACGCGCGCGGCGTTTTCTCGACCGCTCGTGCCGGCGCCGGCTGGGCCCAGCCGCTCGTCGACGTCGCCACCCATCACGTCGACCTCGTTTCCTGGCTCACAGGCGCGACGCCGGTTGCCGTGACCGCCCGGCCCGAGGGGCAGCTCGGGGTGCGATGGGACGACGGAAGCGAGCTCGACGGGCTGTATCAGGAGGCACCGCCGAAGGATTCACTCGAGCTGGAGGACGACCGGCAGTGCGTCACCGTCGACCGGTTGCGCGCGACGCGGCTCGGGCTCTCGGGCTCGAGGCCTGTGTCGGCCGTGCCGCCGTCACCCGTGCTCGTCCGGGCCCGTCTCGGACGTTCCGGCTGGGAGCCGTCATTCGAACGGGCTTTGCGCGGTTTCGTGTGCGCGATCCAAGCAGGCACGCCTGCCGCTCCCGGGGTCGAGGCCGGCGTCGCCGGGGTCGCGGTGGCGGAGGCCGTGCTGCAGTCGCTCGCCACGGGGCAGATTGCGGCGGTGCCGCCGCGGGACGGGTGAAGCGTCCCTCAAAGAGACACCCAGGCGAGGACGAGAATCAGAGCGGAGCCGCCGAGAGCGGTCGCAGCCAGCCGGGTGCTGACGGCGTGAGGAAACGCAACGGCCCCGGCCAGTGTTGCGACGGCCGTCCCGGCGAGAAACGCGAGCGTCCCGCCCACGGCCTCGTAGCGTGGCACCGCGACGGCGGCGACTGCCAGGAAGGTGAGCATGCCGAGCCCGGTCGAGACCGCCCGCGCCACCGGGCGCAGCCGTAGCGCGGAGACCTGCCCGACCAGTGAACCCACCGCAACGAGCGGCAGCACGGCGAGCGCCGGTCCGAACGCGGTAGCCGCCCCCTCGTAAGCGGAGCCGAGTACGGCAGGCAGCACGCGATCGACCGCCACCACGCAGAGCGCCGCGACGGGGATCAGCACGAGCGTCGCCCTCGTCGCCAGCCGCACCGACGATGCGGATGCATCCGCGGGCGCGTGCTCCACGAGCGCCGAGAGCCGCGGCAGCTCGACCGCGAACACCTGCCACACGACAAAGGTGAGCGCGAGCGTGACGCCCGTGGCCAGCGCGACGTATCCAGCCTCCGCCCCCGAGTGTGTGATCAGAGCTACGACGACCACCGGCCCGCGCTGAGAGACGACGACGAAGAGCCCGCCGACCGCCTGGATCGTCCCGAAGCGGAGGGCCCCCTCCGGCAGCCGGACGCGGGCCAGCCGGCCGCGTAGCGCACGCATCGTGGCGAACGCCGAGACCGCGAGCGCAGCCGCGGTGGAGACGACGATCGCCAGCAGGGCCCCGGTGGCCCCGATCCCCTCGTAGAGGACGATCACCGCCACGCACAGCACGGTGTTCTGGAACGGGAATCGCAGGCTCCACATGCGTGTGTGGCCAAGCGAGAGCAGGATCTGGTAGCCGAGGGTGGCGACGACGTCGAGCACGATCGCGAGCACGACGAGCAGGCTCAGCAGCGGTGGGAACCGGTCGGGGACCAAGGCTACGAGCACCGCCGCGCCGAAGGCGACGAGGGCGAGCTGCGCCGCGCGCACGCGGAGCAGTCTCAGCGAGAGCGCGCGGGCGAGGGGCAGCCTGTCCTCGGGCGACGCAGCGGGGACGAACCTGCTCAGCAGCGTCGGCCCGCCGAGGGCCAGGAAGGCTGTGAGCATCGCGACGACCGCCATCGCCGCAGAGAAGATGCCGTAGTCGACAGGCCCGAGCAGGCGCGGGAGAAGGACGAAGAGCGCGACGAGCGTCACCGCCTCGAGCGCCTTGCCGACGAGGCTCACCGCGACCGGGGAGCGAACGCGCCCGCCGACCGCGTACGGGGACGGCTCGGGCACCAGCGAGTCGAGCTCGGTCACGAGCTCACTGTACGGATGGCACGTGACTCCCCCATGTGAGGGAGGACCCGTGCCAACGGTGTCTCCGATGTATGGAACAGTGATGCGCGCGCGGCGTCCGCTCCGGCTGGCAACGATCGGCGCGGCGGCCTCTGCCGCCGTGCTGGCAGTTGGCGCCTCGGCGGGAACCACCGCCACGACGAGCGTCGTCGCCTACCCGTCGGCCCAGACGATCCCTGCCGCGGACACCCTTCCCGCCGGCGGCGGCGGCGCGGTGACGCTGAACGCCGCGAGCGGGGAGCGCGAGGGCGCGTGGATCGTCGCGAGGGGCGGCGGCGAGGTCGCGGTGACCGCCGACGTGGCGGCGCTCGAACCGCTCCAGGTGTCGCTCGCCTGGGGGCACTTCGTGCAGATCGGCTCCCGGCTCGTGCCCGACGCGCTCGTCCCGTGGGACGGCACTCCTCGGGCCGCCGAGCAGCCGAACCAGCCCGTCTACGTTCGCGTCTCCGTTCCGCGGGGCACCGCGCCCGGGAACTACGCCGGCTCGCTGTCGGTGACGGCGAACGGCCAGACGACGCAGGTGCCGCTGTCGGTGCGCGTGTTCCCGTTCGAGCTTCCCGACGCGAGCGCGGGTGGCCGCACGCTGCTGACCTCCTTCCACGTCAGCGCTCCGACGTACCTGAGCACGGTGTCGCGGCTCTACGGCTTCGGCTCGCAGGCCGAGCGGAGCGCGGCCCACGGTGCGCTGTACCGGTTCCTGGCCGACTACTTCCTGTCCCCGTCGTCGTGGGGGTTCGGAGAGCCGCGCACGCCCAGTGGGTACGTGACGAACCGGAAGTGGTGGCTCGACTCGGCGGCCAACATGCGCGAGGCGGCAAGGCACCCGTTTGCGGCGATGCGCGTACCCGTCTCGAGCAACAGGACGGCGCCGGCCAACAGGATCGCCGGTCTCAGCCCGTCCGAGCCTGAGCGGTGGTGCGACTACCTCCGTACGGTGCGCGGCTTCTGGGCGGAGCAGGGCTGGCTCGAGCGCTCGGTGCCCTACCTCTACGGATCCGACGAGCCCGACCTGCAGGGTCAGCGTCTCGTCGCTCGGCAGTCGAAGGCGCTGCACTCCTGCTGGCCGGGGGCGCAGTCGCTGATGACCGGGAACCCGACCGCGGAGAACAGTTTCCTCGCCGACGGCAAAGGAGGTGACGACCTCGACATCTGGGCCGTGCTCACCCGCCGGTACTACGGGCGGTTCACGGCGCCTGAGGCGCCACGGAGCCGCGAGCGCGAGCTCCAGGCGTCGATCGGCCGGGTGCGAAAGACTGCGTCCGTATGGTCGTACACCTACACCGGCGTCCCCGGCACACCCGGCCTGGGCGCGAACGAGCCGCTCTCGAACCCTCGCTTGCTCGTCCTCTGGAACGCGCTCGAGGGGCTCGGCGGCCTGCTCTACGGGCAGGGGACGACGACCTACGCGGGCGGGGGCGATCCACTGGAGTCGCTGTCGCACAACGGCGAGTACGTCCTTCTCTATCCGGGCCGGCAGGAGCCGATCCCGAGCGCCCGCCTCGAGCAGCTCAGGGACGGCATCGAGGACTGGGCCATCTTCGATGCCGTTCGGCGACGTGGCGGCGCGGGCACGGTGCGCGCCATCCTCGGCGGGGCGGGGCTGTTCAGCGCGGGTCGCAGCGGAACGACGCTCGCCTGCAACCTCGGTTGCACGCTCAAGGGCCCGACGAAGTACTCGTGGCCCCGGTGGTCACGCGACGAGACGACGGCCAGGCGCATCGAGTCGGCCCGACTGCTGGCGCTGCGCGCCGCGCGCTGACGCCGGACTGGGTATCTGCGCCGGGGTGGGAGCGGTGACGCACGCGGTCGTCTTCGACCTGGACGGCGTCGTCGTCGACACGGAGCACGTGTGGGACGACGTCCGCGCGCGCCTCACCGAGGACTGGGGCGGCACCTACACCCCTCTGGCGCAGCGAGCGATGATGGGCATGAGCTCGACAGAGTGGTCGCGCTACATGCACGACACGCTCGGATTGCCGCAGGCACCGGACGAGATCAACGCGGAGGTCGTGCGGCGCATGCTCGAGCGGTACCGGCGCGACCTGCCGCTTCAGCCCGGCGCGGTCGAGGCCGTGACCCGTCTGTACGAGGCGGGCCTTCCGCTGGCGGTCGCGTCGTCCTCGAATTGGCCGCTGATCGACGCGGTGCTCGAGACGGCCGGCTTGCGCGGGCAGTTCGCCGTCACCGTGTCGTCGGAGGAGGTGGCGAGGGGGAAGCCGTCACCCGACGTGTACCTGGAGGCTGCGCGGCGTCTCGGCATCGCGGCCGGGCGCTGCACCGCGGTCGAGGACTCGGCGAACGGGATCCGTGCTGCACACGCCGCGGGGATGCGCGTGATCGCGTACCCGAATGCCCACTACCCTCCACCGCCGGAGGCTCTCGCGCTGGCCGACGTCACGATCTCCTCGCTCCACGACCTGACCACGGAGGCCGTGTCCGGTAGGGACAAGTGAGGGCTCCGGCTCCCGGGGGCCGCCGTCCTCCTCCCCACGGCTCGAGCCTATCGAGGAACCATGCGCGGATGTGAGACGGCTTCGTGCCGGATTCGTGCCGTTGTCTCCACCGGGAAACGTCAGCCGGCGCGGCCGAGAACGACGCAGGCGTTGTGGCCGCCGAGCCCCATCGCGTTCGACAGCGCGACGTCGACTTGCACCCTGCGTGCCTCGTTCGGCACGTAGTCGAGGTCGCAGTCGGGGTCCGGCGTGCGGTAGTTGATGGTCGGCGGCAGCACGCCGTCACGAAGCGCGAGCGCGCACATCATCGCCTCCACCGCGCCCGCTGCCCCGAAGCAGTGTCCGGTGACGGACTTCGTCGACGACACCGCCAACTTGTAGGCGTGGTCGCCGAACACCTGTTTGAGGGCGCGCGTCTCGGCAAGGTCGCCAAGCGGGGTCGAGGTCCCGTGCGCGTTGACGTAGCCGACCTGCTCGGGCGCTACACCGGCGCGCTCGAGTGCCGCGCCGATCATCCCTGCGACGCCGGTCGCCTCCGGCTCCGGCTGCGCCAGATGGTGCGCGTCGTTCGAGGCGCCGTAGCCGAGTACCTCGGCGTACACCGTCGCGCCGCGGGCACGGGCCGCGTCGAGGTCCTCGAGCACGTGGATGCACGCGCCCTCGCCCATCACGAAACCCGCGCGCGTGGCGTCGAACGGACGGGAGGCGCGGGTCGGATCCTCCTCTTCCGCGACGAGGCCGCGCATGGCGCAGAAGCCTGCGAGCACCAGCGGCGTCACGGCCGCCTCGGTTCCTCCGGCGAGGACCACATCGGCCTGGCCGCGCCGGATCATCTCGGCGCCCTCGCCGATCGCGGTCGACCCGGTCGCGCACGCCGAGACGGGTGCGAAGTTGGGGCCGCGCAGGTCGAGTTGGATCGCGATCTGCCCGCTCGCCGTGTCGACGAGCACGGAGGGCAGGAAGAACGGTGACACCCGGTCGATGCCCCTGTCGCGCAGGATCGCCTGCTGCTGCTCGATGCCCGCGATGCCGCCGATGGCGGAGCCGACGAGGATCCCGACCCGCGTCGGATCGATGCCGTCGAGCGCCGCGTCACGCCACGCCTCCTGCGCTGCCGCGACCGCGAGAAGCACATTGCGGTCGAGACGCCGGGCCTCCTTTGCCGGCAGAACCCGCTCGCCGTCGAACCCCTTCACCTCGGCGGCGATGCGCACCGGGTACGCGCTCGCGTCGAACGCTTGTATCCAATCCACGCCGCTACGGCCGGCCACCGCCGCCGCCCACGTCGAGGGCGCGTCGAGACCGATCGGGGTGACAGCTCCGAGACCGGTGATCGCGACGCGCCGCACGACAGGCAGCGTAACCACCTTGCGGCTCGAAGCCACAGGGTAGGTTGGCGACGTGGCACGAGGGCGACGGGATGCCGGGCCGGTCGAGCGCCCAGCCGACCTGGACCCGCTCGTGCCGTTTCCCCCCATGGAGGCGGAGCTCGTCCGTGAGCTGCCGGACGGACCGGGCTGGCAGTACGAGCCGAAATGGGACGGTTTCCGCGGACTGCTCGAGAACGTGTCAGGCGAGCTGCGGCTCTGGTCCCGAAACGGACGGCCGCTGCTTCGCTATTTCCCGGAGCTGCGCCCGCTCGGCGACTCGCTGCCGCCCCGCTCGGCGCTCGACGGGGAGATCGTGATCGTTCGCAGCGGGGTGCTCGACTTCGACGCCATGCAGACGCGGCTGCACCCCGCGGAGAGCCGGATCCGGAAGCTGTCGGCGGAGGTTCCTGCCACCTTCGTCGCCTTCGACCTGCTCCTCTGGGAGGGCGAGGAGTGGTGCTGTCGGCCGCTCGGCGAGCGGCGGGCGGCGCTCGAGCGGCTCGTCGCCGGGATCCCGCTCTCCCCCGCCGCCGGCGACCGCACCGTCGCCCTCGAGTGGCTCGAGCGATTCGAGGCGATCGGGCTCGACGGTGTGATCGCGAAGCGCGTCCACCGGGAGTACGCGGCGGGGGCGCGAGACGCGGTGGTCAAGGTGAAGCCGGAGAAGACGGCGGACTGCGTCGTGGTCGGCCTGCGCTGGAAGGAACGGCCCGATCGCATCGCGACGCTGCTCCTCGGCCTCTACGCAGACGATGGAACCCTCGACTACGTCGGCTCGGCGGCCGTCGCGCCGGCGCGGCACGCCGAGATCGCCGAGCGCGTGCTGCCGCTCGTCGAGGCCGCGCCCGAGCGCCGTTTTTCCGAGCCGAACCGCTGGGGCGGCGGCGAGCTCGAGGAGGCACCCCTCCGCCCCGAGCTCGTGGTCGAGGTGCGATACGACAAGGTGCAGGGCAACCGCTTCCGGCACGGCACAAAGCTCATCCGCTTCCGGCCGGACAAGGAGCCGGCGCGGTGCACCTGGCGAGAGCTCCGTCCCGCTCCGGCGGCGACCGCGTCTGTCGCCGCGCTGATCGACCCGAAGCCCATGTAGTCAGCTGCTCCGGGCCCAGCTAGGCTTGAGCCGATGACGGTGTCTTGTGCGATTGCTGCGGTCGTCGTCGTTCTGGTCGTTGCGCTGCCTGCCGCCGCCGGCCCGCCGGGCGCCTGGACACGACTCCCGGGCACGGTGATCAACTTCGCCGAGCCGGGGCTCGCCCGCACGTCCGACGGCGTCCTCCACATCCTCTACGTGCGCAAGAACGGCGCGAAGTCGGACCTCGTGCACGTCACCGTCAGCCCGGCCGCGAACGTCGGCGCCGAGTGGTCGCGCTGGGCGGCTGGGCGTCCATGAGCCATCCCGATCTCGTGCGGACGCGCGACGGATCGTTGCGAACGTTCTTCGGCGGGATCCGCTCGACCAGCGCCGGCGAGACCAACACGGCTATGAACACAGCCACCGCTCCGGCGAGTGGAAGCCCTGGACACTGCAGATCGGCAAGGCGGCGCAATCCACCTCGGCATACGCAGGATCCACCACCGGGGCAGGGCTCGCCGGAGACGGCACCCCGATCTCGTCCTGGTCCTCCACCGGCAGCTTGGGGTTCCACTACGGCACGAACCCAGGCGATCCGGACAGGACGATCCCGCAGACGGGCTGCTGCCTCTACAACCCGGATGTGGCCGTCGACGCGGTCAGCGGTCAGGCATACATCGGGTTCTTCTCGCTCGAGAAGCAGGGCGGTCATGGGCTCTTCGTGAACGCGATCGGGCCAGACGGCCCACAAGGTGGTCGCAAGCTCGCCCCGGGCTCGGTCAGCCGCGGCAACTCCCTTCCGCCCGGAAACCGGACCTCGATCACGGGACGCATCGGAACACCGGGCGTCTTCGTCGCGTACGGCCAGGGGTACCCAACGTTCAAGACGCTCGCGGTCTGGAGGGTCGACAGCGCGAAGCCGCAGCTCATGATCAACGCCGACCGGGCGGAGCATGTCAACGTCGCGGCCGCGCCCGAGGGCCGGCTGTGGCTCATATGGGAGCAGCGCGGCACGATCTCCTCGCCGCGCACGAACAAGGCAGCGACGAAGGTCGGACCGGTCACGAAGCTGCACCCGCCGGGCGGCGGCACGATCTTCAGGCTGAATGGAGAGGGCTCGGCTGGTCCACTCGACGTGATCGCGAACGTTCAGGCCGGCGGCCAGGCTCTCTGGCATCAGCAGGTGTTGCCGAGGCTCCAGCTGACATCCTCCACACGCAAGACCGGGACGGGCCGGACGATCACCTTCAGGGTGCTCGACGCGGGTGATCCGGTCGCGGGCGCCACCGTGAAGGCCGGCGGCAGCACGCTGCGGACCGCCGCGAACGGGACGGCCACGCTACGGCAGGTGAAGTCGGCCCCGGTCAAGGCAACTGCCTCGCGGCCGGGCTACGCCTCCGCGTCGGCCAACGTCCGCTGATCAGTCGCGCTTCCGAGCCCGCGAGGGCTGCACGCGTGGCGGCTCGCCCGGCATCTTGGGGAAGTTCGGCGGGTAGGGCGCTTCGCCCTGACCCTCCCGCTCGTCGCGCTCTACCCACTCGAGGAGCACATCGAGATCGCAGGCGGCCTCGTCGATTCCCGCCTGAACGTCCCCCAGCGTCAGAAATCGCGGCGGCATCGTCTCCATCGTGAAGTCCTCGGTCGACACGTCCTCGAGCTCGTCCCAGGTGACCGGGGCCGACACGGTCGCGTCGGGGCGACCGCGCACCGAGTACGCCGAGGCGATCGTGCGGTCGCGCGCATTCTGGTTGTAGTCGATGAACACGCGCCGTCCCCGCTCCTCCTTCCACCAGGCGGTTGTCACCTTCCGCGGCGCCCGCCGTTCGACCTCTCGGGCGAACGCGAGCGCCGCGCGACGGACGATCGGGAACTCCCAGAGCGGCTCGATCCGGCACGCGACGTGGATGCCACGGTTGCCCGACGTCTTCGGCCAACCGGTGAAGCCGAGCTCGGCCAGCACTTCGCGTACGAGCGCCGCCACCCGCTTCGCGTCGCGGAACGTCGTGCCGGGCTGGGGGTCGATGTCGATGCGCAGCTCGTCCGGGTGCTCGGTGTCGCGCCGGCGGGACGGCCATGGATGGAAGTCGACGACTGCGAGGTTCGCCGCCCACGCCACTTGCGCAAGCTCGGTCACACACAGCTCGTCCGCATGACGACCCGAGGGAAACGTGACCCGAGCCGTCTCCACCCACTCGGGACGCTTTTCCGGCACCCGCTTCTGGTAGATCGCCTCGCCGCCGACCCCGTCGGGGAACCGCCTCAGCTGCGTCGGCCGCTCGTAGAGGGCCCGCACGATGCCCTCACCGACAGAGAGGTAGTACTCGACGAGGTCGAGCTTGGTCTTCCGGGCCTTCGGAAAGAGCACCTTGCCGGGATTCGAGACGCGTACGAGCCGCGTGCCCACCTCAATCTCGATCGCCTCGCCCGCCACGGCCTCACGCTACACGGCGGCGTGACGATCTAACTATCAATTATATAGTAACGGAGCGGCGTGTGGTACGCTCGCGCCCTCGCGGGTCCCAGACGAACGTCTTTTGAGGAGAGGAACCGATGCGCAAGGCACTCATCGCGAGTCTCGTGCTCGCCGCAGCAGCGGCGCTCACCGTCGCCGCCACCGCGACCGGCGCGCGGGCCGGTGCGTCCGCCCCCGCAGCCATCCCCGGCTGCGCGAAAGGCTCGCTCAACCTCCTGAAGGAGGGCACGCTCACCGTCGGCGCCGACAATCCGGCCTTCCCGCCGTGGTTCGGCGGCGACGAGAAGAAGCCGTGGAAGATCTCCAACCCTTATAGCGGCAAGGGGTACGAGTCCGCCGTCGTCTACGCGATCGCGTCGCAGCTCGGCTTCACGAAGGCCCAGGTCGTGTGGACGGTCGTGCCGTTCAACAACTCGTACAAGCCCGGGAAGAAGCCGTTCGACTTCTACATCACCCAGGTCTCGTACACGCCCGAGCGCGCGCAGGCGGTCGACTTCTCGCGCGGCTACTACTTCGTCAACCAGTCGGTCGTGGCGCGCAAGGGGACGCCGATCGCGAAGGCGAAGACGATCTCGGCGCTCAAGGCCTACAAGCTGGGGGCGCAGGTCGGCACTACCAGCTACAGCTACATCACACGCCACATCAAGCCCAGCTCGAGCCCGAGCGTCTACGACGACAACGACAAGGCGATCCAGGCGCTCAAGGTCGGCCAGATCGACGGCATCGTCGTCGACCTGCCGACGGCCTTCTACGTCGTCGCCGTGCAGCTCGACGACGGCGTCATCGTCGGCAAGCTGCCGACCAAGGGCACCAAGGAGCGCTTCGGGCTCGTGTTCCAGAAAGGGAACACGCTGCGGAGCTGCGTCGACCGGGCGATCGGAAACCTGTGGGCGAACGGGACGATCAAGAAGCTCCAGAACCTGTATCTCGCCAAGGCCGGCGCGCCCGACCTGACGTAGCCACGGACGACCGGCACTCACGCATCTTGGGTGGTGCGACCGTCCGCGTCTCGAAGGAGGCGCGGACGGTCGCCATCGCCTTCGTCTCCACGGTCGTCTTCTTCGGGCTCGTCGCCTTCGGGATTACGCGCTCCCCGGGCTGGGGAGAGCTCAAGGCGTACTTCTTCGACTGGGGCATCTATCGGGACTCGTTTCCGGAGATTGCGGCCGCGTTCTGGGTCAACGTCAAGCTGTTCCTCATCGCCGAGGTGTTCATCCTCCCGGCGGCGCTCCTGCTCGCCGTGCTGAGGAGCCTGCCAGGGCCGGTCTTCTTCCCCGTCCGTGCGCTGGCGATCGCCTACGCGGACTTCTTCCGAGGCGTGCCGACGATCCTCGTCGTGATCATGCTCGGCTTCGGGATGCCCGCGCTCGGTGTTGACGGCGTGCCGATCTCGCCCTTCTTCTGGGCGGTGGTGTCGCTGGTGCTCGTGTACACGGCGTACGTGTCGGAGGTCTACCGCGCGGGGATCGAGTCGGTTCACCCCAGCCAAGAGGCGGCGGCACGCTCGCTCGGTCTGACGCGCGGACAGGCTCTCCGCTCCGTCGTGCTGCCGCAGGCGGTGCGGCGCGTGATCCCGCCGCTCCTGAACGACTTCATCGGGCTCCAGAAGGACACCGCGCTCGTCGCGTACCTCGGCGTGGTGGAAGCGTTCCGCCAGTCGCAGATCAACAACGCCGCCACGTTCAACTTCACCCCCTACCTGGCCGCCGCCACGCTCTTCGTGCTGCTCACGATCCCGCTGGCGCGCTTCACCGACTGGCTGGTCGCGCGCGACCGCCGGCGCCAGCAGGCGGGGAGGCTCGCATGAGACGCCCTGTGTCAACCCCACGATTCACGTGTATCGTCGGCGCCGGCCGCGGTAGCAGCCGCTTTAGGGGTTGTCGCGATCCTGGATCTGCTTCTGCAGATTCGGGATCTGCGGGGCTGGCATGAGCGACGCGCTGCGCATCGAGGGTCTGCACAAGTCGTTCGGCAAGCTGGAGGTGCTGCGCGGCATCGACCTCGAGGTCGCCGAGCACGAGGTCGTCTGCCTGATCGGCGCTTCCGGCTCCGGGAAGTCGACGCTGCTCCGGTGCGTCAACCTGCTGGAGTCGATCGACGCGGGGCGGATCGTCGTAGCGGGTGAGGAGATAACGGCGCGCGGCGTCGACGTGAATCGCATCCGGCGACGGATCGGGATCGTCTTCCAAGCCTTCAACCTCTTCCCGCACATGAGCGTCCTGCGCAACGTCACGCTCGGCCCGCGCAAGGCCCTCGGCCTCTCGTGTGCGGAGGCCGACCGCGAGGCGACCGAGCTGCTCGAGCGGTTCGGCCTTGCCGACAAGCGCGAGGAGTACCCCGATCGCCTGTCCGGGGGTCAGCAGCAGCGGGTGGCGATCGTGCGGGCGCTGGCGATGAAGCCGGATCTGCTGCTCCTCGACGAGGTCACGAGCGCGCTCGACCCGGAGCTCGTGGCGGAGGTGCTCGACGTGATCCGCGAGCTGGCGGCCGGGGGGATGACGATGGTGATCGCGACGCACGAGATGGGGTTCGCCCGTGACGTCGCCAACCGGGTGTGCTTCCTGGACGGCGGGTCGATCCTGGAGCAGGGCCGGCCGGCGCAGATCTTCACCGCCCCGCGCGAGGAGCGAACGCGCCAGTTCCTGCAGCGGATCGTCGACGCGGGCCGCCTGTGACGTACCCGGTGAGTACCCTTTGCTCATGGAGCACACCAAGCGCATCGACGTCTCGCTCGAGCCGCTCGACCAATTCGTCGTCATCCAGCCGGTGAGCGACGAGACGGAGACGCGGTCGGGGCTCATCGTCCCCGCGTCCGCTGCTTCGACGTTCGTCTGCCGTACCGGCATCGTCACGGCGGTCGGCACGGACGCCAACGGCATCGAGGCGGGCGACAAGGTGCTCTACCCGCGCGAGGCGGGCTTCGACGTGCGCCTCGGCGGGATCGAGGTGAAGGTGCTCAAGCGCGAGGATCTGATCGCCCGCGTTCACGATTGAGCGCCCCTCCAGGGGTAGGTGCGACGCTCCGATATCCTGAGTCGCCCCGGAGAAGTGGCCGAGTGGCTGAAGGCGGCGCCCTGCTAAGGCGTTAGGTGGGTAGAAACCTGCCTCGAGGGTTCGAATCCCTCCTTCTCCGTGAAATCCGAACCCCGTCCCAGGCAGGAGACCGGCGGGCTTCCCCGTATCTCATGCGGTCAGTACTGTCCGAATGGGGTGGCGTGATCCGCCTCCCTCGGGGAGGAGGGTTCATGAAGCGGCTGATCTGGGGTGCCTCGGTTGCGCTGCTCGCGCTGGCGGCCTCCCCTGTTGCGCTGACCGCGGCGTCGGAGGGGACGCGGTTGATCGCCGACGTGAGAGTGGCGCAGGTCGGCCCGACCAACCGGTTCGACCCCACTCCAATGAACTACCCGGCCGCGCGCATCCGGGTGAAGGCGATCGATGTCGACCCGACCCCGCCGGAGTGCGCCACGTGCCCGACCGCCGATATCGGCTCGCTGGTCTACGACGCGCCTGGGTACGCGTTTCGCAGCAGCGCGATCGACTGGATCGACGTGATGGAGGACGACTCCGTGGTCGTCTCCGCAGGAGGCTACGCGTACCGATTCGTCGACGGCGGCAAGCCGGGGCGAAAGGAGATCGGGCCGCCGGGACCGACCGGCGTGGCGCCGACGCTCGACTCGGTCACCGTGGGCGACTTCGCGGGCGTAGGGCCGCTGCTCGAGGGCTCGGTGCGCCACGGCGACGTCACGATCCGCTTCCCCGATACGGTGCGGGACGGCCACCGGACGCACTGACTCGCCCTGCCATTGTCGTGCCTCGGAGATGGGTACCCTGTCCCGGCTCGGAGGGGTGCCGGAGCGGTCGAACGGGGCGGTCTTCGCGTGGGGGAACCCCTGGTTCCCCCACGTTCCCCCTCCTCATATCCTGGTCGACTCGCCGCAGCCGCGCCGCGCCTCCCGGCCGGCAAAGCCGGCCTCCGGCGGCCCACGCCACGCCGCCGCGCAGCGGATCGAGCATAGGCGTTCACAGCGGCGGATGCGCCCCATGGACGGGTACCCTGTCCCGGCTCGGAGGGGTGCCGGAGCGGTCGAACGGGGCGGTCTCGAAAACCGTTAGGGGTGCAAGCCTCTCGAGAGTTCGAATCTCTCCCCCTCCGTTTGTGCGAGGGCCCGCGATGCGGGCCCTCGCTACGCTGTCTCCTCCGGAGAGGTGTCCGAGCGGCCGAAGGAGCGCGACTGGAAATCGCGTACGTGCTGAAAGGTGCGTCGCGGGTTCAAATCCCGCCCTCTCCGTGACGCGCGGGGGCCGGCGAGGCCCCCGCGCCGCCCCCGGCCGGCTCGGCGTTGTGGAACTGGTGCTCGTACAGCTCTGCGTACAGGCCGCCGTGCGCGAGGAGCTCTGCGTGCGTGCCCTGCTCGACCAGCCGGCCGCGGTCGAGGACGAGGATCACGTCGGCGGCCAGGATCGTCGAGAGCCGGTGTGCGATGGCGATCGTGGTCCGCCCCTCCGTCAGCCGCTCCAACGCACCCTGGACGAGCCGCTCGCTCGCCGTGTCGAGCGCCGACGTCGCCTCGTCGAGGATCAGGATCGCCGGATCTCTCAGGAGCACGCGGGCGATCGCCAGCCGCTGCTTCTCACCGCCCGACATCCGATAGCCGCGCTCGCCCACGATCGTGTCGTAACCCGCGTCGAGTGAGAGGATGTGCTCGTGGATCGACGCGGCCCGCGTGGCAGCCTCGAGCTCCTCCTCCGTCGCCTCGGGCTTGGCGTAGAGGAGGTTCTCGCGGATGCTCGTGTGGAAGAGCGTCGTCTCCTGCGTCACCATCCCGATGTTCGAGGTGAGCGACGACTGCTGGATCTGTCGGACGTCCATCCCGTCGACCTCGACCGAGCCGCGTGACGGGTCGTAGAGCCTCGCGATCAGGTAGGTGACGGACGTCTTGCCCGCACCGGTCGGACCGACGATGGCGGCGAGCTGCCCCGGCTCGATCCGGAAGCTCACGTCCTCGAGCGCCCACTGAGACGAGCCGCCGTAACGAAGGAACACGTCGCGGAAGGCGACCGCGCCCCGCAGCGAGCCTGGCTCGAGCGCCCGCGCCCCCGGCGCGTCCGTGATCTCGTGCGGGAGGTCGAGGTATTCGAAGATGCGCTCGAACAGGGCCAGGGACTGGTGAACCTCGATCGACCGCTCCATCAGGTCGCGGATCGGGGTGAGGAGGCGCATCTGGAGCGCCGTAAACGCGACGACCGTGCCGGGGCTGATGCTGAAGGAGGACTGCAGATAGCCGGCCGCCAGGTAGATGATGGCGGGCCCGACGAGGATGAAGCTCTGCGCCACCCCGAGGATCACCCTCCCCGCCATCTGTTGCCGGACGGTGACATCGGCGAGGGTGCGGCTCTCGCGCCGGTACCGATCGACCGTCTGTTCGTGCCGGTCGAAAACCTTCGTCAGCAGCATCCCGGAGACCGAGAGCGTCTCCTCGGTGAGGACGCTCATCTCCGCGATCGTCTGCTGCCGCTGTGAGAGCAGAGCCCGACGCGTCCTGCCGATCCGGTAGCTGACGTAGACGAACCCCGGGAGGACGACGACCGAGGCCAGCGTCAGCGGCCACGACAGGATCAGCATGGCGACGAGCGACGCAAGCACAAACACGCTGTTCGCGACGATCGACGGTACCGCAGCGCTCACGACCGAACCGAGCCCGTCGACGTCCTGGGTGATACGAGCCTGCACCTCGCCGGTGCGCGCGCCCGTGAAAAACCGCAGCGACAGGCGGTTGAGATGGGCGAAGAGACGCTCGCGGATGCCGTGCATCACGTGCTGGCCCATCACGGCCGCCAGGTACGCCTGCCAGATCGCGAGTGCGGAGGCGACGGCGACGGCCACGACCATCACCCCGACGAGCACGGTCAGCAGGCCGAGCCTCGGCTCGCCCTCAGCTGGGAACAATGCGTCGTCGAAGACGACCTTCGTCAGCAGCGGGTTGACGATGCCGACGGCAGCGCCGACGACGACGACGAGCAGGAGGAGCAGCAGTTGCCGCCGGTGGGGCCTGAACAGGCCAACGGCGCGCGGCAGAACGTGCCTTGCTTCGGAGGCGCCTGTCACTGACAAAGCTTACTTCCGGTGCGTCTTCGAGCCTGCGTGGGTGGCGACCTCGCGATTGACGCGGCTCGGATGCCGGTCTAGCCTCCGTCTGCAAGCAGCGGACGGGGGAGCACGTGGTTGGGGCGGGGTGTGTCCGAGGCGGCGTCGAGCCGGTCGTCGCCGGCGACGACGGGAGAGTGACGTGACAGCGACTGTCGTCGGTGTCATGGACTTAGACAGCTGGACGGCGAGGACCGACAACATCGTCGTCGTCGACACGAAGCGCAGACGACTCGTCTGGGTCCCGCGAGACCTCTGGTCGGACGTCGTCGGCGACCGGATCAACGAGGCGTTTGCGAGCGGAGGCCATGAGCGGCTCCAGGCGGCGGTGCGCGCGCACGGGTTGCGGGCCGAGTCGAGCGTGGTTCTCCTGCGATCGGGCGTGGAGCGCGCGCTCGACGGCCTCCGCGTCACGGTTCCCGTCGACCGCAGCCGCCGCTACTGGTACCCGCTCGCCCCGACGCTGAGGATCCAGGATGGTCGGAAGCTCGTCGCGTTCGAACCTCCCCGTGAGACGCTTAGCGGAGAGCGCATCCACCAGTGGGTGGGCGCCAGACAGAGCGCGGACTTCCCTGCGCCCACGCTGCCCGACGTCGACCGAATCGAGCGACAGCAGGTGCTCGTCCGCACGCTGCTTGAGGACGGCTTTCCGTTTGCGAAGGCGCTCGAGGATCCCGCGCTCGCGTCCATTGCCGGATCCCGGGCTCTCGACGTGCTCGGGGCGGTGCGGGCGACCTGGGACTTCGAGACCTTCAGGCGGTTTCAGCCGGTCACGATCGAGGGAAAGATGGTCCTCCTCGGCCGGCGCCGGCGCCTGCTGTCGCGCCCGCGACGACCGCGGCGGGTCGGGCGGTGATGCGGTGATGAGGACGGCGGTCGAGGTCGTCGTGATCGCTGCGGTGGCAGCACTGACCCTGCGACGAGGAGTGCTCCTGGCCGCTGCCCTCGTCCCGCGCCTCCCGCTCCCGGGCTCGCCAGTACTCCCGTCCGTGACCGTGCTCGTGGCCGCCCGGAACGAAGGCGCGGTTGCCGAGCGCCTGCTGGCCTCGCTCTCGAAGCTCGACTACCCGGCCGATCGACTCTCGTTCGTGCTCGTCTGCGACGGTTGCACCGACGGCACCGCGGCCGCGTTTCGCGCGTGGGCAGTGCGGCGTCCCGACGTGTGGGTGATGGAGCGGGCAGCACATCAGGGCAAGGCCGCCGCCCTGAACGAGGGACTCGCGCTCGCCGGCGGCGAGATCGTCGTCGTTCTCGACGCCGACCTGCAACCCCGCCCGGACTTCATTCGCAAGCTCGTTCCGACTTTCGCGGACGAGCACGTCGCGGCCGCTGCCGGGTACACCCGGCCGGCGAACGCCGACGACAACGTCGTCACGCGGTACGCCGCAGTCACGTCCTGGGTAGCCCAGCTCGTCACGTCCGCGGGCAAGGACCGCCTCGGCCTCAACCCGCCGACTTTCGGCGCGGCCGCCTATCGCAGATGCGCGATCGAGGCGATCGGCGGCTTCCCGGTCGTTTCCGCCGGGGTGGACGTGGCGGCGAGTCGCGGCCTCACCCGCCAGGGCTGGCGGACACGGTTCGTGCCGGCCGCGGTGGCCGAGAACACCGTTGTCTCGGACGTGGGCGACTACTGGCGCCAGCACATCCGGTGGGCGCGCGGCGGCTTTGGCACATCGGCGCAGAAACGGTCGCGGTTCCGCGGCACTGCGTCGCAACGGATCGAGTCGTGGGCGGCCGCGGTCGGCTACGGCGACAGGCTCGTCTTTCTCGTCGCGGCGGCGGGCGCGATCGCGGGGGCATTGCCGTGGTGGTTGCCGATCCTGTACCTGGCGGCGCCAGGCGTCGAGATCCTGGCGGCGGCGCTCAAGGCCGGCGTGCGGCGCGGGCTTCCCCGCGTGCTGCTCGCCACCTTGCTGCTGTTCGCCGCCGACCTGATGGCCTCACTCTCAGCCGTCGCCGTGCACGCCGCCCGCAGGCCCCACCGCTGGCACAGCCCTCGACCCCGCCCGGCGAGCGCAGAGTCGAACCGGTGAGGCCAGAGCTCGCGTGCGCCGTGCTCAGCTACCGCGACGAGCCGTTTCTCGTCGACGCCGTCCGGTCGGTCGTCGACCAGGACGTCCCGGTGGAGATCGTCGTGGTCAACTCCGGCGGCGGCGACCCGGCCGGGCGCCTGGCAGCCGCCGGGCTCGACGTCCCCGTCTACTCCTTCCCGGAGCACCTCTACCCGGGCGCCGTCCGCAATGTGGGGATCGACGCGACGAGCGCGGGCTACGTCGCCTTTCTCGCAGCGGATTGCGTCGCGGAGCCGGGCTGGGCTGCGGCCCGACTGCGAGAGCACCGCGAAGGCGCCGCTGCGGTCGCGAGCCCGCCGACGAACGCGTATCCCGAGTCGACAACCGCCTGGGCGTCGCTCCTGCTCCTCCACAACCGCCGCCTGGCCGTCAACCACCCCAACCAGCGGCTCCTCTACAGCCTTTCCTACGACCGTGCGCTCTTCCAGCGCTTCGGCCGCTTCCGCGAGGACCTCCGTGCCGGCGAGGACACAGAGCTCAACGCGCGCCTGGAGGCGGAGGTGCCAATCGTGCTGGCGGTCGACGCGCACACCGCGCACCGCTACCCGACCGACCTTCGCGCGATGCTTCGCGACGCCTTCAGGCGGGGGCGTCTCCAGGCCCGCATGCATGGTGCGATCGAGGGCCGCGGGCCGCGCCGCCTCAGGGTGGCGACTCGGAGCCCGCGGAACGTGCTGCGGTCGCTCGTGATCGTAGCCCGCACGGCGCCGCCCGACCGAAGCCGGATGCTCCGGGCGTGGCCGCTCGTTCTGGCCGGCGGCGTTGTCTACACGGTCGGCGCGCTGACCGCGCCGAAGACCGCGGGAACGTCTCCGTGAGCTCTGGCGCGCTCGTCCATCACGCACGTCGCGAGCCACCGACGCAGATCGACCTCCTCGCCGACCCCGCCCTTGCCGAGGCCGACGTGGCAACGGTGTTCGACTGCCTCCTCGGACGCCCCCCTCGCCGCCGCGTAGTCGACGGGACGCGCTCGCTCGTCATCCGCGCCTCACGGCCCGGCGAGCACGACGGGATCAAGATCAAGGGCGCGGGGCTGCGCGGGTCTCGCATCCGCCTCGGCGAGCACCACGCGAAGGCGTACGCGCTGCCCCGCTACGACTTCGAGGGCACGGCGACGGTGGATGCGGCGAAGGACCACGGCAGAGCCTTCACCGGAGGCATGTCGTACCAGCAGGCGTGCCAGGAGTTCGTCGTCTCCCGGCACCTCGCCGGGCAAGGGCTGCGCGTGCTGCCCGCGCTCGGCTACGGCGTCCTGCGCTGCGACGGGTACGCGAGCTGGTTCTGCCTCGTCGGCACGAGCTTCGGCAAGCAACGCGACTGGTGGCGGTTGATGCGCAAACGCACGAACGTGGAGCGAGTCGCGAGGAGGCTCGGGGAGTCGCAGGTCGAGCTGGCACGCCATTCCGTGTTCTGTGTGCTGCTGGGCATGGTCGAGATCGCCGGCGAGCTGTACCGGAAGGACTTCCACACGGCGCACATCGCGGGACCGAACGACTCGTTCCTGACGAGGTTGTCGCTCTTCCTCTTCGACGCGAACTTCGCCCTCGCCGGCATCGTCCGTGACGGCTACATCCCGAACATCGCCGACCACCACGAGCTGGCGAAGGTCACGTACGTGCGCGCGCTGACGGGACGGGAGTTCGACGCGGTGCAGGTCGCCCGCTTCAAGGACCTGCTTGTCGAATGCAAGTTCCCGACCTGGACCATGGAGCAGCGGATCGAGCGCCTCGCTGCCGACCCGATCGCCTGCACGCTGCTGGAGTCGTTCCTGCGCGAAAGCGGTCAGGCGGAGCTCTTCCGGGAGCCGCCGGCCGGAGAGCACGCTCCCGCTCGTCGTGCGCGCGCCGCCATCTTCCGACGCGGCTAGTCCGTCCACGAGCGGCCGGGAGTGACGGCGCGCAGCTCGAGCCCCCGCGTGTCGGTCAGATACTCGTACCCGATCGCCTGCCAGCGCCGCTCCGGGTCGGCGAGCTCGTAGCGGCGCCTGCGGGCGACCCGGTCCTCGGGACGCAGCATGGCGAGGTGGTAGACCTCGAGGTCGGCGAGCGGGAAGCGCCCACGCCGCCGCGCTTGCAGCGGCGCCTTGTGACCGTGAAGCGGCGCCGGATCGAACTCATGGTCGAGGCGCGCCCGGAAGAGCCGTGCCACCGCCTTCCGCCCCCAGATGCCGTCGACGCGGTACCGGCCCGAGTCGTCCCAGAGCTCGCGTAGCCGCACCGCGTAGGCCGAGTAGCCGAACAGCCGGCCGCGGCGGATCACCCGCTCCGCTCGCTCCCGGAAGTCCTGCTCGAGACGCTCGTCGGCGTCGACGCAGAGGATCCATTCGGCATCGTGGCGGAGCGCGACCTCGACGAGCGCGCGGTGGTTTCCCACCTCGTCCCACGCGGGCCGGTCAGGCGGGACACGGAGCAGTTCAAGCACGGAGTCGCACGCGGCGAGTAGCTCGGCCGAGCCGTCGCTCGACCCGTCGTCGAGCGCGACGATGCCGTCGACCTGCGGGGCGACGTTGCGGACCAAGCCCGGAAGGTGCCGCATGCCGTCGCGCACAGCGAGCAGCGCGAGCAGGCGCGTCCGGCGCGCTCCTGGACGGCTCGGCCCGAAGGACGGAACGATCACGAGCGGCATTCTCCCTGCGAGGACGGTGGGGAGGCTGCCGTATCGACCGGGTAGGGGGTTGACGTGGAAGAGAAGCGCCTCGGCCGCGAAGCGGACGCCTTCAGGGATGTTCGCGCGACCGGGATCCGCGCGAGCGGATTCTGGTCTGCGCAGGCTAGGACGCTGACGACACGTACGCCGCGACGTCGGCAATCTGCTGCTCGGAGAGTGTGTCGACGAACGGCGGCATCACGCCCTGACCGTTCGTAACGCGGTCGACGACCAGCTCTGCCGGCGGCATCGAGGCGTCGAGGTCGGGCCCCACCGAGCCGCTCGCGCCGGCGTCGGCGAGCGTGTGGCAACTGCCGCAGCCGGCCGAGGCGAAGACGTCCTTGCCGGCTGCCGGATCACCCGCAGTCGTCTCGCCGCCCCCGGTCTCCGTCGCGGTCGTCTCGGTCGGCGTGGTCTCGGTCGGCGTGGTCTCCTCGCCCCCGCCTGTCTCGGCGGCCGCCTCGTGCTCGACGTCCTGCGTTCCGGTTACCCACACGACGGCGCCCATCTGCACGATGAAGAGGACGGCGGTGACGAGGATGAAGAGGTTGAGGTCGCGCGGGAAATCCGGGTGCTTCTTCGGGTAGATCATCGCCGTGTAGAGCGCCCACGCCATGAACGTGATCGCCACGAGGAGCAGCACCGTCTTCCCGAAGCCGGTGATCTCCGCGAGCACCGATGGGGTCAGCATGCCGAGCACGCGGAGGAACCTACCACGGTCAAGCGCGCGGTCGCAGGCCGATAGGCTGCGCGAATCGTGACCCCCGAAGAGCGCCTGGAGCGGTATGCGCGACTCGCGTCGAGGTCGGCGCGAACGTGCAGCCGGGCCAGGTCGTCGACGTGTACGCGCAGGCGGAGCACGCGCCGCTCGCGCGCGCGATCGCGCGCGTCGCGTACGCAGCCGGAGCGGGATACGTCGATATCGAGCCCCGCGACCCGCTGTTGCGGCGCGCTTTGGTCGACCTCGGCCGGGACGAGTGGCTGGACTGGACGCCGCCGTGGCGCCTGGCCCGCCTGGAGTGGCTCGACGAGAACAGGGGCGCCGTGATCTCGATCGCGGGCGATGCGCACCCGGACGCGCTGGCGGGGGCGGATCCGGCCCGCGTCGCGCGCGCCGTCCCGCGCGCGTGGGCGGAGCGCAACAGCCGCTCGGGCGACGCGCGCGAGGTCAACTGGACGATCGTCGCTTACCCCAACCCGCGCTGGGCCGAGAAGGTGCTCGGCACGCCCGACGTCGAACGGCTATGGGAGCTCGTCGCGAGGACGGTGCGCCTCGACGAGCCCGACCCCGTCGCGGCCTGGCGCGAGCACGTTGCCGAGCTGGAGCGGCGCGCGGTGCAGCTCAACGACCGGCGGTTCGACGCCGTGCGGTTCCGCGGGCCAGGCACGGATCTGGTGGTCGGGTTGACGCAGAAATCGGTCTGGGGCAGCGCCGTCGAGGAAACGGTGTGGGGCGTGCAGCACGTGGTCAACCTCCCCACGGAGGAGGTGTTCACGACGCCGGACTGCCGGCGCACCGATGGTGCTCTCCGCTGCACCCGTCCGGTGGCGACGCCGGGAAGCGTCGCCGAGGATGTCGAGCTCGTCTTCGAGCGGGGACGGGTCGTGGAGGTGCGAGGCGACGGCGGCAGCGACGCATTCCGGGAGCAGCTCGCCTTCGACACGGGCGCGTCGATGCTCGGGGAGCTGGCCCTGGTGGACGGGAGCTCGCGGGTCGGACAGCTCGGCGTCGTCTTCTTCGACACGCTGCTGGACGAGAACGCGACCAGCCACGTGGCGCTGGGATCCGCCTATCTGAGCGCGATCGAGGGCGGCCTCGAGCTGACCGCCGAGGAGCGCGCCGCCCTGGGTGTCAACGACTCGGCCATGCACATCGACGTGATGCTAGGCGGGCCTGACGTCGACGCGGACGGCCTCGACGCGGCCGGGGCGGCGACGCCGATCATCCGCGACGACCGCTGGCAGCTCGCGTAGTACAACCGCAGATGCGGGCAAGAGGCATTGCGGCGAAGCCGACGCCTTCAGGGCTTGCCATCCTCGCGCGGTAAGGGATCCGCGGGAGCGGATCTACTGCTTCGCGGGCAAGAAGGACGCCCGGTCGCGCGCTCCGTCGTCGAGCGAGCCTCACCGGAGGTGCCCGCGTCGCCGGCTCGGATCGGGCGGGGCCGCGTCACCGGAGAGGGAGTCCTTAGCGCTGCTTCCTTCCGGACCTGACGCGGTTCGGACGCTCTCCGTGCGCGGGACCCGATCTGTCAACACCACGTGCGTGGATCCAGTCCCGACGAAGCCGTCCTCGGACGGCGTTCGGTCCCGCATGGAGCGGATTTCGGGTTCAGGGAACCGCTGACTCCCCACCTAGCGCGACCGGGCCTGCAGAGCGTAGCGGCCGCAACCTGGCGGTGACGACGGCCCTGCAAGTACGCGGCTCCGTGTAAGCCGTGTGTAAAGCATTCGCAAGAACCCTGCGAGACGCGCGCACAGCGCGCGCGAGAAGGATAAGAATTGACGGCGAAGCAGGCTGCAACGAGGGGGTGAACGCCATGCTTCGACGTACGAGCGTTGTGTTGTTCTGCGCGGCCCTGGTCGTCTCGGCAGCGGTGGTGACGCTGTCGGCGACCGCGGACGCCAAGCTGAAGCCGGGCGCGGGGAAGACCAAGGTGGTGCTCTGCCACAAGGGCAGGGTCACGATCCGGGTCGGGCTCCCCGCGGTGAAAGCACACCTGAGGCACGGGGACACGCTCGGGCGCTGCGGCGGTCAGGCGGCGGCCCCACACACGGCCAGGCTGGCCGTCGTCAAGAACGTGGTCAATGACAACGGCGGCACGAAGGCTCCTGGTGACTTCACGGTCACGATCAACGGCGTCACCGCGACCGGTGGCAACACGTTCGCGGGCTCGGCGGTGGCGGTCGTGAGGACGATCACGACCTTCGGCGCATACAGCGTGACCGAGTTGTCGGTCTCCGGTTACGCGCTGAAGAGCGCGTCGGGTTGCTCGGGGACGATCGCGTCCGGTCAGGACGTCGTCTGCGTACTCACGAACGACGACGTCCCCGCCACGATCACGGTCGTGAAGAACGTGATCAACGACCACGGCGGCACCAAGGGCCCGGGCGACTTCACGATCACGCTCGGCGGTGTCACGACCACCGCGGGCAACACGTTCGCGGGCTCGGCGGCGGGCGTCACGAAGACGCTGACGTCGGTCGGCGCATACGGCGTCAGCGAGGCCGCGGTTGCGGGCTACGCGCTGCAGAGCGCCTCGGCCGACTGCGTGGGCGTGATCGCGCTCGGTCAGAGCAGGACCTGCGTGTTGACGAACAACGACGTCTGATCCCGGCCCTCCCAGCGCCGGGCGGGGCGACCGGCAGACCCCTGGCGGGTCTCCGGTCGCCCCGCGTTTCGTCGCGTTTTCCGAGTGGAACCACCACAGGAGGGGTTGTACCCGGTGGTACCCTTCCGCTCCCGGGCGCATAGCTCAGCGGGAGAGCGCTCGCTTCACACGCGAGAGGTCCCTGGTTCGATCCCAGGTGCGCCCATTCCTATTTCGCAGGGTTGGGAATCCGCTCCCGCAGATTCCCAACCCGCGCAAACACCCCTGAAGAGGGGAACGACTGACTTGGCTCACCCGTGTTCATGCGAGCAGTCGTACAGAACTCCGTGATGAAGCAGCGTCAGCGGGTCTGGGCGTCCGATGACCTCTCCGGTGGCCCTGTCGATGTTTTGGTGAACCCTCGCGATGCGCTTGCCGTTCTGGTCGTAGTAGCCGATAGTCTGACTTACGGTGCCTCGTAGATTGCCCCGTCGACGGACTCGGCCTTGCCATTCGAGTTCCTCAGTGAACTCGCCGCCATGGACGCGCTCCCAGTACTCCTGCGCGTTGAAGATCGCTCTTACCTCGGCCGAGGTCGACTTCCGATAGGTGGGGGCCATGGACTTTTTGGACTCTGAGATCAGGTCTCGACTTGGTAGTTACACTCGGCGCGAGGATACGTTGGAGGAGTTCACCGCGTGGTTTACGCCAGCAACCTGGGACGTTCACGAATCTGCCAACGAACAGGCCAGGGAGTTGACGTACAGGGTCGCCCATCTCTTGGGCGACTACTCGACAGGGGCGATACCTTCCGAGGGCCGGTTGCGCTCGCGCCTTCGCCCGCTTTCGGAGACCTACTTCGTCGAGTACGCGGCCAAGCCTCAACCGATCGTGATGACCGAGCTTGGCGGCACTGTCCTGCGACCGGCCCTTGCGCTGTCGTTCTAGCTGGTCTTGCGGGGTTGATAGATGACGCGGAGAGGCATGCGAGTCAACACCGTTTCGCCGAAGAGCACGTCGATCCAGTAAAGCCCCTCTTGCTCGGCCGTCATGTTGAAGCCAATGATCACGTTGGCCCCTCGATCCTCACCCTCGAAATGGATCGGTACTTCCAGTGAGTTCATCTGCTGACCGCTCGGATTCTCCGGTCGCAGAGTGATCTTGTGCCGGCCCCTTGCCGATCCAGACTTGAGCGCCACCACGACGGTGAAGTTGAGAGGGGTCGGAGGCAACTCGTCAGGAACATCGCTACCTGCCGTGGCGACGACAACCCGATCGATGATGCGGATGAGGCTCAGCACCCCGTCTTGCTCGGTGAGGACCTTCTCGCAGATCGCGGCTAACGATAGGTATGGGCCGTCTTTCATTTATTCTTCTCCCCGAAGGAGGTGCCTATGGCATCTGAGTGGCATTGGAATACTCACACAACGCCGGTCGACGAGACATTCGACCTATCCGTCTCGTACGACAGCGGTGGCAGTGTGACACCGACCGAGCGCCCCGCTGAGTTCGACCGGTTTGCGGCTCTTACGACGAAACTCGTCGCCGTTCCGAAGTCTGAGGTCGACGCCGAGCGCAAGAAGTCCTAGCGCCCTGTCAACTGCGCCCACGTGAGCCTGCGCCCCGAGACGGCGGCGAGGACAGTCGAGAAGCGGCCGTAATCGTCCAGGTCGCGCATGTTGAAGGTGAAGACCCTCTCGTCGAGGTACCGGAACATGTGGAACGGCTCGACGCTGATGTACGTGCCGTTCAGACCACGCTTGAGGACGCTCCAGAAGTTCTCCATGAAGTTCGTGTGGACTTGCCCATCGACGTAAGCGACAGCGTGGTCGACGGTGCGGTGATCGTAGGTGTCCGCCAGTCCGGTGTAGGACTTGAGTTGATCGGTATAGACGGAAGCTCCTGGCTCGACGGCTTCGCGGACGTGGCGCTTAAGGGTGCGGCCGGTGTTGTCCTCGACGACCGCGGCACGAACCTTGCCACCACGCTCGATCATCCCGAGCACGACGGTCTTGTCCTTGCCGCCGGTCCCGGTGATCTTCCGCGCGCGGGTGCTCTTGTGCATGTTCCGTGCGAGTCCCCCGATATACGTCTCATCGACCTCGACGGTGCCGGAGAACTTGTCGAAGCTGCCCGTCTGCATCGCGAGCCGGATGCGGTGGAGCATGAACCACGTCGACTTCTGGGTGACGCCGAGCGCCCTGCCGAGTTCATGCGAGCTGATGCCATTCTTCGCGTTCGCGATCAGCCACACGGCGGGCAGCCACTTGTTAAGCCCGAGCGGCGAGTCCTCAAAGATCGTCCCGGCCTTGACCGAGTACTGCTTCTTACACGCCTTGCACTTCCAGACGCGCCGGGTCTTCAGATAGGAGTACTCCACGCAGGCGCAACGCGGGCAGACGGGGCCGTTCGGCCAGCGCATCTTCGCCACGAAATCAACCGCAACGTCGAGGTCGGAGAAGTACCGGACTGCTTCAAGAAGGTTCGTCGGAAGCGGCGTCTCACTCATAAGGTGAGTCTACTACGTCGCTATAGGTGTGTCAAGTAAGTCATCCCCCTGAAGAGGGCCGCCCGCGGCCCAAGACCATCAGACGGAGCCGAATGGTTTGAAAGACGACCGGCCACCCCCACCTGTCTCGCACGTCGCACGGCGCCACGCTTCAGCCTGTACCTCCGGCCGACTGCCCGTCCCCTGTCTACCCGGGAGCGGGCAGCCAACCATACTGAGAGGATGGGGAGTGTGGGCGGCGAGCTGGAGCGCGCCCCTGACTGGGAATCCGGCGGGGGCCTGTACCGGGACGAGGTGGCCAAGCGCTGGCGCGAGTCGCATCGAGGCCCGCCGCGCAGGTCGTCTTGCGCTACGAGACCGACGAGAACCCGAACGGCGCTAGGACCGACGTGCGTGCGGAAGGTCCTCTGAGGCTTCGCCGCGCAGATTGTGGAAGCAAGGCGCCGGGACGACATCCATGAAGATCACCCTGCTCGCCTGGTCTCGTGTATCGGGCGGCGCCGAGCGCCAGCTCGTGAACCTCGCCTGCGGTCTTCGGCGCCGCGGTCACGATGTCTTGGTGGTCGTCTTCTTCCCGAACCCGTACGTCGAAGCGACCCTGCGGGAGACGGAGACGTCCTATCGGGTCCTGGGCGTACGGAGTCGCTGGGATGCCGGCCGTTACCTCGTCCGCTTCCTCGCCGAAGCCTCGAGCAGAGACCACGAGGTCGTCTACGCACATCTCCAGGTTCCAAACCTCCTGACCGTGCCCCTCAAGCTCCTCCACCGGGAAACGAAGGTGGTCTGGGGCATCCGTACGAGCGACCTTCGTACTCGATCCAACGCGCTGACCGGCCTGGCCACGTGGCTCGAGAGCCGGCTCGCACCGGTCGCCGACCTGGTTGTCGCCAACTCTTTCCACGGCCGCGACGACGCGATCGCCCTCGGTTTCGAACGGACCGCCATCACGGTGATCCACAACGGCATCGACACAGAGGTCTTCCACCCAGATCCAGACGGCGGGGCGAAGATCCGCGCCGAATGGGGTATCGCCGCTGGCGAGAGAGTCGTCGGCTTGGTGGGGCGCTTCGAAACCAAGAAAGACCATGGCACCTTCCTGCGCGCCGCGGGAATTGCCGCGCTCGAGCACGCTGATCTGCGGTTTGTGTGCGTGGGTGATGGTCCGACCGCGGCTCGCCCTCGGCTCGAAGCGCAAGCACGGATGCTTGGGTTGGCAGACCGGGTCGTCTGGGCAGGATTCCGACAGAACATGCCGGCGGTGTACGGAGCACTGGACGTCTTTACGCTCAGCTCCTCGTTCGGTGAGGGATTTCCGAACGTGGTCGGCGAGGCCATGGCGTGCGGCCTTCCCTGCGTCGTCACCGACGTCGGTGACGCCGCCCTCATCCTCGGTGACCTCGGCTGGGTTGTCCCGCCTCGGAGTCCACGCGCCCTGGCCGATGCGTGGCTCGCGGCCCTCGCGCAGGAGCCGCACCCCGAGATTCGACTCAGAAGGAGACGGAGAATCGAGGAGAACTACAATCTCGAGCGCATGATCGACCGGACCGAGCGGGCGCTGGCCGCACTCCTCGAACCGCAGTCCTGAGTCATTGGCCGACTCGACCGCGTTGGAGGCGGCCCCGCCGGCGCCACCCCTTCAGGCGGGCAAGGCCGCCCGAGAGCGCAGCGGAAACCCCGGGGAGCCAGCGTCCGCGTCGCTCGGGGCTTATCGGTGAACCATTAATCGTCGATGAGCCATAGATGGTGGAGGAAAGATCGGCCAGCTCCAATCGAGGCCGATCCGGGTCCGGGGAACCGCGGCCTGGACGGATGGTCAGGTGCTTCAGAATGGGGTTCGCAAACCGCAGCATGTAGTCATCGACCAGCTCGTTCTTGTCCTTGGCGACGGTCTCGACGAACTGCCGTAGGCAACGATGCTCATCGAGCCGCCATACGTGTTCGACCAGTACGTTGGATCGGTCGAAGGAGACGTCTCCCCTGCGGACGCGGCCCATCCAGGCGAGAAATGATCGGCATTGATAGTGATTGACGTGGGCAGCGTCGGTCTTGCCCGGGTAGAGAGCATCGGAGTAGGGCCGACCGTTCGCGTCTGCCGTCCGCCATCCCCGCTTCAGCCTGCAAAAGTGGGCGCTGTCTATCGAGGCGACGGCCTCGGTGCGGCTGATCGCCTTCGTACGGGGGCTCGGCTTGGCCATCCGCCTCGTGAGAGCAGCCGTGACGAGCCCTTCCGGGTCTTCGTAATACCCGTTGTGGCCGAACACGTGCCAGTTGAGGCGCACGCTGCCGAAGTTTTCGAAGGACGATAGGAACGTCGGAAGGCCCTCGTGCTTGCGAAGCACGATGAACTCGTCTATATCGAGAAACGTCACCCACTTGTATGATGCGGCCTGGCCAGCTAGCGCGTGCGTGTAGGTCCTGATCTGGAGATTACGCCCGGGCCAGCCGGCGGTGGGGTCCCCGGGCCAGTCGAGTACGGTCACAAAGCTCTCGGAAGCGCTCAGCAAGGCTCGTAAGGGGAGCTTAGGATCGTTGTCGTAGAGAAGGAAGTGATCCACGCCGATGAGCCTGTGGTAGACAAGCCACTCCTCGATGAACCGATCTTCTCCTTTCACTATGGAAATGGCGCATACCGAGCAGTCCGTTTTCGTCGTCATGATCCCTGCTTGCAGATCGTACCCTCTCCCCGAGTCCCGTTCCTCAAGCGCAGGCGACTGCCTAGCGCCATGGGCCACTGTAGGCTCGGTGGCGCTGCCGAGTCAGGCTGAAACACCACAGCGGTGAGCAGGATCCACGTCGCAATCGGGCCCATCGCGCGGAAGGCGTCTTGGAGATGGCTCGGGCCTCACTTGGCAGACAGTCTTGGTGACTCATACACTGTCCGCTTCTTCGGCGGCGGTGAATTGCCGCGATGCGATGTGGCCATCTTCGTCAAGGAACGGCCGGAAAGGCTGCTCCACCAAGCAAGCGATCATGCGTGCCGGATCATCTACATGCCCGTGGATTTCTACCGGTCGCAGGCGCAGCTAGACGCAGATGCCCCCTTTCTCGGACGGTGCTCGGGCCTGCTCGTGCATTCGCGGCCCCTCGCAGCGTTCCTTGCCCGACACAACTCCGCGGTCTGGAATGTCGACCATCCCAACCTCTACGGGCTTGCAGAGAAGCCACCCTACCGGCGCGATGGCCACCTGCTCTGGGTTGGCGATTTCGCAAACCTCCCCTACCTCCTGCGCTGGAAGGAGAAGACCGGGCTGCCATACGACCTGAAGATCCTCACCAACGGGCGGCGCACCTCGATCGGTGGCATCGCTATGACGCTCGCCCTCGCCCGTCGGCTGGGCGTCGAGCTCGATGTGAGACCGGATCGCATCAACGGAACTCCGATGTACGAATGGGATCCGGCGACGCAGCAGGTGATGATGGCGGCCACCAAGGCTGCAGTTGATATCAAGGGAGGCGAGGAGGACTTCTATCAGTTCACGAAGCCCCCTACCAAGGCACATCAGTTCATCGTGTCGGGGATTCCCTTCGCCACCAACAAGAACAGCTCGACTGCCCGAGACTTGCTGGAGTCCGGCTTCGAAGTCGCCGATGTCGAGGACCACGAACGCTGGTTCTCTCGCGAGTACTGGAAGAGCACCCAGGTTTTCAGCGCTGCTCTCGACGACCGGGTCCGACCTGAGGCCGTGGCCCTCGCCTACCGGCGCTGCCTGGAGGAAGTGCTCGGCGATGGATCGCCGGCCGCGGTCCGATCCGTTACCTGCTGTACGCCCTTTTCCCCGGCCCCCGAGGACGACGGCGTTCTGGCGCGGTGGCATGGCTATGCTCGGGCCTGGCGCGTGCTTCACAAGCTCGGTGCCAGCTGGGAAGACGCCGCTCCTCGTGGCGTGAAGTGGATCCTGCAGGCGTACCGCACCTACATGCCTGGCTACGTGACATGCAGGGAGCTCGATTCCAGGGCACATCGAAAGCCCATCGTCGTCTCAGTACTCGTCGACGCACCATCGAAGATCGAGGACGATCGTGCGAGCGATCTCCCGGACGAGATTCCCGACAGGTGGGAGATCATCGCCTTTCGACCTCCCCCGAGGGCGGACCGGGCCGGCCTCCGCTACAAGTCGATCAACCGCTGGCCGCGACGCGGGCTGCTACGGGATCGCATGCTGGCCTCGGCGCACGCCCAAGGGAACTACCTCGCTTTCGTTTCACGCCTAACGGCCGATGAGGTCGTGTGGATCGGGAAGGCGGTCGCCGCCTTGGAGGCCGACCCGCAATCGGCGGTAGTCCGGCACGGCATGGATGCTGGTGCCGCCGTCGATGCCGGTGCCACCTTCCTCGTCAGACGCGCTGTGTGGCTCGCGCTCAAGGGCTACCATCCGCGCCCTCTGATCACATCGCCTGGTTGTGGCGACCTCGACCTGCTGCAGCGCGTGCGCCATCTGGGATACGGGATCGAGCCTGCGCTCGAGACGGAGACGCAACGCTCGCGCAGCCCACAAACCCGCTTCCGACCCGGCGGCGAGGCAGTGGTCTACACGGCTATCACGAACCGCTACGACCGCCTCCTGCCCCTTGACGAACGGTGCGTGAGGCCGGCCCGCCAGATCGCGTTTCTCGACCGGGCAACTCGTTCGGCCGTGACGTCCACCTGGAATTGGGAGATCCGTCACATCGACCGGCATGAGCAGGATCCCAACCGGCAGGCAAAGTTCTATAAAATCCGGCCGGATTTGTTGTTCCCTGACGCAGGGTACAGCCTCTGGGTCGACGGCAATGTCTCGCTCATCTACCCCTTTGACATCCATCGGCTCATCGATCTGTTTCTGGCCGAAGCCGACATGTGTGTCGTCCGTCACCACGCACGCTCCTGTATCTATCAGGAGGCGGAAGCTTGCAAGGAGCGTCGCCTGGACTCAGCTCAGCTCATCGACAGTCAGATCGCACGTTATAGACAGGAGGGTTTTCCAGAGTGGTACGGCCTGAATCAGGTAGTTGTCATTCTTCGCCGCCACTCCGATGCAGTTAACGAATTCAACCAGCGGTGGTGGCAGGAAATTGACCAGGGTTCACATCGGGACCAGCTCAGCTTCAACTACGTAGCATGGAAGACGGGCCTTCCGATCTCCGAGTTTCCTCTTTCCATTCAAGACAATAACGGTCTATTCGACAAGGAACCGCATGCGCGACGGCGACCAGGTCGCAACTCTGCCCGGCCAAATCTGTGGGCGATAGTGCATCGGATGGAAGCCTTTCACTTCGGCTCTACCTCACCGACCAAGTCGGCCTGACGAGCCGTCGTTCAGGCGGATGTGCGCTCGGGTCGTAGTCTCCGTCGCCGTCCGCCTCGGAGTGGAACGTGACGTGCCAGCCGACGCTCAACCGCAGAACCACTATCTCCGGACGGAGTCTGCCCGCATACTGGGATCATGGGGCGTGTGGGCGGCGAACTGAAGCGCGCCCCCCGACTGGGGATCCGGAGGGGGCCTGTACTGGGACGAGGTTGCCACACATCGCACGACAGTCGACGCGACGTCCCGGACTGGCAGTAGGCTCGCCGGATGCCTGGCGTGCGCGTAGCGGTCGTCGGGGCCGGGCCGTCCGGGCTCGTCACGACGAAGGAGCTCCTCGAGGCCGGGCACGAGCCGACGTGCTTCGAGCGGGCCGACGGGCCTGGCGGCGTCTTCCGCTTCGACGAGCGCGAGGGCGTCGTGTGGGACTCGTGCGTGCTCACCAGCTCGGGAACGCTCACTGCCTTCTCGGACTTCCCGGTCGAGGCCTCGGAGGCGGCCCACATGACCACCGGCCAGTACGTGGCGTACCTCCAGCGCTACAGCGCCGCCTTCGGCGTGGGCGAGCGCATCCGCTTCGGAACGACTGTCGAGTCGCTTACCCGGCTACCCGACCGCGGCTGGAACGTGCGCACGCACTCGGGCGGCGAGCCGCGCGACGAGCGCTTCGACGCAGTGGCCGTCTGCTCCGGCCTCCATCAGCATCCGCACCGGCCGCGCTTCCCGGGTGAGGAGGGCTTTCCGGGTCTGATCCTCCACTCGTCCGCGTACCGGCGGCCGGACGAGCTCGCCGGCAGGCGCGTCGTCGTGGTCGGATGCGGCGAGACGGGCGCCGATCTCGCCGCCGAGGCAGCCGAGCACGCAGCCGACACGATCCTCTCGCTCCGGCGCGGCGTCGCCGTCCTGCCACGGATACGCCGAGGCCGCCCGAACGACTACCGTACCGCGCGGATCAACAACAGCGCGGCGCCGTGGATCTTCCAGACCCGGCATCCGGACGACGCGTGGAAGCGGCGGCTGTACATCGCCGCCTTCTTCCCGCTCGTCGCCGTCGACAAGATCGTGCAGAGCGCGTTCCAGCTCCTCGAGCGGGCCGGAGACCTGCGCCCGCTCCTGCGTGGCCGGCTGCGCGAGACGCGCGAGGCGATCGCCGCCAGGAGGATCACACGCGAGCTGCTCGCCGAGTCCGGCGGCACGCTGCACGAGCAGTTCGCAACGAAGAGCGAGGCGTTCGTGCAGGCCCTCGCAACGGGCCGCTGCCGGCGCGTCGGCACCCTCGAGCGCTTCGAAGGTCCACGCGCCGTCTTCGCCGACGGTGCGAGCTGCGAGCCGGACGTCGTCATCCTCTGCACCGGCTACGAGACGATCGTGCCGGTGCTCGCCGGCGAGATCGCCGACGCGCCACGCTTTCTCCACACGTTCGACCCCGCCGCCGGCCCCAGCCTCGCGTTCGTCGGCTTCGCCCGTCCCGGGCTCGGCGCGATCCCGCCAATCGGCGAGCTGCAGGCGCGCTGGTTCGCCGCACTGCTTTCCGGCTCAGTCGAGCTGCCGCCCGCCGAGACGATGGCGGGCTCGATCGTCCACCACACGGAACGAAGACGCGCAACCTTCCGCGCCGTTCGTGGCCGGCTCGAGCATCTCGTCGACTTCACGCTGTTCTGCGACGAGCTCGCATCCCAGATCGGCTGCCTGCCGACGCAGGCCGCGCTACGTCGCGAGAGCCGCCGCTTCCGGCGGCGGTTCTTCGGCGCGCCATTCGTGGCCGCCCAGTATCGGCTCGTCGGGCCCGGCGCCAAGCCCGAGCTCGCGCGCGCAGTGATCGAGAGCCTGCCACTCGGCTACGGCGCGCGGGAGCTCGCGACATTCCATGTGCGCTTCGCCCTGTCGCGCGCCATGTACAGGCTCCTCGGGCCGAAGTTCGCCCCCAAGCTGGTGCTCCCGTGACGCACATCTCCGTCGTCGTCCCCACGCGAAACCGGCTCGCCGAGCTGCAGCGCGCGCTCGCCGGCGTCGACGCGCAAGACTGGCCCGACCTCGAGGTGATCGTCGTCGTCGACGCATCGAGCGACGGGACCGCCGACCACCTGTGCGAAATGCGGCCCGACGTGCGGCTCGTCGCCTCCTCGGTTCATGTCGGCGCCGCCGCCGCGCGCAACCTCGGGCTGGCGCAGGCGACCGGCGAGCTCGTCGCCTTCCTCGACGACGACGACGTCTGGCGCCCGGGCTACCTGGAAGCGCAGGTCGCGAGCCTCGCCGCCGACCCGGACGCCCTCCTCAGTTGCACGGGGCACGTGGAGGTGGACCCTGCAGGCAGGGTCACGCTCGCGGACACCTCGACCCTGCTTCGTGACCCCACCCCGATCGTGCGGATGCTCGCCGAGTGCTTCATCCACACCATGTCCGTCGTCGTGTGCCGCCCCGAGGCGCTGCAGCGCTTCGGCACGCTCGACGAGGGCCTCGCGATCGTCCACGACCTCGACTGGTACGCGCGGGTGCTCAGCGGGGAAGCTCGTATCGCCTACGTTGCTCGCCCGCTGGTCGAGCGAGGCCTTCCCGGGGGGCTCATCACCGCCCACCGCCGCTGGTACGCCGAGGAGCGGATCGTCCTGGACCGGTGGCCGGTACTGGCCACGCGACAGGTCCGCGCGTACCGCTCGCTCACCTTCGCGGGCGTCGGTGTTGCGCGACGCGACCCCGGATTCGCCGTCGCGCGCGTGTGCGAAGCGCTGGCGCTGGCGCCCGTCGAGACGGCGAGGCTCGCGCTCGCGGCATTCGCGCGACGCCGACGCCGGAGGGCCGCACCACCCGCCGACCCTCCGGCGGTGCTTGTGGGGCTTGAGCCGTGACCACGGTTGCCGAGAGCGTGCTCGAGCGGGCACTGGCGCTGGCGACGCCCGAGATGCGCGCGCCGAAGATCGCCTACGCCGTCACGACGGACAGGGCACTGACGCGCCGCGGCATCTTGTGGCTCGGCCAGACCTGCAACCTCCGCTGCCAGTTCTGCTACTTCCTCGACCGCATCGAAGACGAGAGCCACCCCGAGCACGCGTTCATGACGCTCGACAAGGCCAAGCAGATCTGCCGCACGCTCGTCGAGTACTACGGGAACAACTCGATCGACATCCAGGGCGGCGAGCCGACGCTGTGGCCGGAGATCACCGAGCTCGTGGCGTACTGCAGCGAGATCGGGCTCTCGCCGACGATCATCACGAACGCGCAGGCGCTGTCGAGCCGCAAGATCGTCGCGCGTCACCGCGAGGCCGGGATCCGCGACTTCCTCGTCAGCGTCCAGGGGCTCGGCGACGTCTACGACGTGCTCGTTCGGCGACCGGGGGCGCACGAGCGGCAGATGCGCGCCCTCGCCAATCTCCAGGCCGAGGGTGTGCCGTTCCGGTTCAACACGGTGCTGTCGAAGCCCGCCCTGCCCCAGGTCGTCGGCATCGCTGAGCTCGCGATCCACACCGGGGCCGAGGTCGTCAACTTCCTCGGCATGAACCCGTTCCACGACCAGGAGACCGGCAAGCGCGGCCACGAGAGCGTGCCGACCTACGGCGAGCTGAGCGAACCGCTCGACGGGGCGCTCGACCTGCTCGCCATGGCCGGAATCGAGGCGAACGTCCGCTACCTGCCGCTCTGCGTGGTGGCTGAGCGACACCGCAGCTGCGTCTACGACTTCCCCCAGATCCCGTACGACCTGCACGAGAACGACTTCGCGAGCTGGTCGTGGACCGACCTGCCTGCGCAGAGGACACGTGACGCCGAGCTAACGCCTCCGTTCGGGCTCGGGCCGAGGCTCAGGCTCGGGTCGCTCCGGGCACCCCTGCGCCGGCTCGACGCGCGCCACCGACGCCTCGGAGCTCGCCTACATCTCGTGAAGCAGGCGATCGAGCGCGCACGCGCCCAGCGCGCCTCGTCGGAGCCGCTCGTGGAGCGCTACCGCTCCGACGCGGAGACCCGAGCCCGCGAGTACACCGGCTACCGCCACGTCTCCGCCTGCACCACGTGCGACGCGCGCGCGATCTGCGACGGCGTGTACCGCGACTACGTGGAGCTGTTCGGCGAGGAGGGAGTGAGCCCGCTGGCGCTCGGGGGGCCCGTCACCGATCCTCAGCACTTCACCCGCGAGCAGGCCAAGCGCATCCACCCGTTCGACGTCACGTGGCTGGGACGGGCGTGACGGCACGCGGCGGCTTCCCGACCTTCATCATCATCGGCGCGGCCAAGGCGGGCACGACCTCGCTCTTCCGCTACCTCGGCCAGCACCCCGACGTGTTCGTGAGCCCGGTGAAGGAGCCGCGCTTCTTTGCGCTCGAGGGCCATCCGCTCGACTTCAAGGGCCCGGGCGACGAGGAGCGGCTGCGCACCACCACCCGGACGACGCTCGAGGGCTACCGCGAGCTGTTCGCCGGCCGGCGCGACGAGCGGGTCGCCGGCGAGGGCTCCGTCCTCTACCTCCAGCATCCCCGCGCAGCGCCCGCCATCGCCCGCGCGATCCCGGACGTGAAGATCGTCGCCATCCTGCGCGACCCGGTCGAGCGCGCGCACTCGGGGTTCCTCTACCACGTCCGCGACGAGCGCGAGCCACTGCCGACGTTCGAGGAGGCGCTTCGCGCCGAGCCGGAGCGGATGGCGCAGGGCTGGTACTACGGCTGGGCGTATCGGGACCAGGGCTTCTACCACCGGCACCTGCAGCCGTACGTCGAGCATGTCGGCAGAGAGCGCATCCACATCTGCCTGCACGAGGACCTCGACCGCGACCCTCACGGCGTGCTCGCCGGCGTGTTCCGCTTCCTCGAGGTCGATGACACGTTCCGCGCGGACGTGAGCATCCGCTGGAATCCATCGGGCCGTCCCCGCAGCCGACGCGCGCAGCGGTTGCTGACGGGTCGCAACCCCGTCAAGGAGGCCATCAAGCGCGTGATCCCGGAACGGTGGGGCCAGCGCGTGATCGATCGCGTCATGACCGTGAACCTCGAGCGGCCGCCGGTCGCCGCCGAGACCCGGGCCGAGCTTGTCGCACGCTACGCGGACGACATCCACCGGCTGGAGGGGTTGATCGGGCGCGATCTCCCGCACTGGCTGCGCTGAGACCGGAGCCGCCTGGTTCGGCAACTAGCTAGCCGCGACCACATCGCGAACCCATACTGAGATGATGGGGAGTGTGGGCGCCGGGGTGGAGCGCGCCCCCGACTGGGAATCCGGAGGGGGCCTCTACTGGGACGAGGTGGCCGAGCGATGGCTCGAGTCGCATCCGCAGACGCTCTGGCGCCGGCACAGCGACTCCACCAACACCGCCCTGCTCGAGCGCTGGCTGCCGGCCCATGTGGGATCGGTGCTGAAGACGGATCTCTTCCGAGGAGCCCGAGCGTGCTGAATGACGTGCGCGCGTTCGCGCGCTACGCGGTCGGCTTGCGAACGTTCCTGCGACAGACCCTGACGCCGGAGGAGTGCAGGCGCCAGGTCGAGCAGAGCCTGCGGACGAGGGACCAGGCGCTGCTCGTGATCCTGGAGCGATGCGTCTACGGCCACCCGCGCAGCCCGTACCGCGCGCTGCTCCAGCACGCCGGCATCGAGCTCGGCGACGTCGAGCGCCTCGTCCGCGAAAGCGGTCTCGAGGGCACGCTGGAGCGCCTCCACGGTGAGGGCGTCTACGTTTCGCTCGACGAGTTCAAGGGCCGCCGTCCCATCGAGCGCTCGGGGTTGACGCTGTCCGTAAGCCCGGAGGACTTCGACAGCCCGCTGATCGGCGCCGCCTTCGTCGG
>Ga0247727_10001338_pt1 | contig 59024 bp, 58 predicted proteins | sample WisWelCaveWW1625_FD_202498 | JGI IMG/M metagenome (GOLD analysis project Ga0247727, IMG submission 202498) | Biofilm microbial communities from Wishing Well Cave, Virginia, United States - WW16-25 | ecosystem: Environmental > Aquatic > Deep subsurface > Groundwater > Cave microbial mat | place...
GGACGATCTGGTAGACGGCATCCTAAAGCTTTTGTATTCAGAAGAGCATTTGCCGGTCAACGTCGGCAACCAGCACGAGATCAGCCTGTTGGAATTTGCCGAAGCCATCAACAAAATTACCGGCAACCAGGCGGGCATCACCTACGTCAAGGACGCGCGCAGTGTGCGCGACCCGCAACAACGCCGCCCCGACATCGCACGCGCCCGCACGATTCTCAATTGGGAACCAAAGGTCTCGCTCGAGGAAGGCATTGCAAAGACCATCCCGTATTTCAAAAGCAAACTGGGGCTATGACTGTCGTAAAAAATAACGCTGAACGAACCCGCTTCCTGAAATTCGCCACCGTCGGAGCAATCGGCTCGGTGGTGGATTTCGGCGTGATGAACCTGCTGACGCGGCTGTTCGCCCTGCGCCTCGTCTACGCGGGGACGATCTCATTCGTCTGCGCGGTCATCAACAACTTCACCGGCAACCGCTACTGGACGTATCCAGAATCGCGCTCGCGGCATATCCTGCACCAACTCGGGATGTTCTTCGTCGTCAACGCGGCGGGGATTGCCATCCGCATCCCGATCCTCCATTTTGTTGAGCCGCCCATGGAGGGCTTGTTCCAACGCCTCGGCGTTTTATCCGTCTTCACACCGGAGACCCTCGCGAAGAACGCCACCCTCGCCATCGCCATCGGAATTGTAATGCTTTGGAATTATTTCATTAACCGCTACTGGACGTATAATGACGTAGAGTAATCATGCCGTCTCAAGTTCAGACTCGCATCATCCCCATTTACAACTCACACGGTGAAGCGGAAGCCTTTCTCGCCTACCCGTATGTCTTCAATCGTTCCGGTGAGTACATCGGCTGGGTGACATCCCAGCGCGAGGTGTATTCCGTGATGGGATATTACGTCGGGTCGCTGACCAACGACCCGCGCATTGTCCGCAAGCGCGCCGAGGATGACCTCAAACCCCGGCTGAAATGCCCCTCCGCTCCCAAGCGCATCACGACTCCCGCGCAGGTTCCGCTTGCCCCGCTCATGAAGGAACTCACCCACAGCCTCGTGGACGTGCTTTCCGAGGAGCCTGACCGCCTGCACACCCTCGATAGCGGCGAACTCCGCCCGGATATGGATTAATTTTCCCGCGTCCTTAGCAGGCATTCGTTCAACTTTTGAGCGACTTCCCCCGCATACTCTTCATTTAACAAATCGTGGGTGGCATTGAAGTAATAAATTTCGATCTGACCGTTTGAATACAAGCCCCAACCCTCCTGTGGACTATCCGCGTTTTTCGCCATGCTCTCGCTGGAACGAAACATCGTGATCTTCCCGTCATAGGAGGATGGCACGTAACGATGCAGCGCCTGACTATGGCTCATTCGCAGATACTCCAATAACATTTCGTTGGGCAGGCGTTTTTTCCACAGCCTGCAGCCTGCGGCTAGTCCATATAGGACGCTGCGTTTTGCATGGTAAAGTATTAGTTTGAAAAGATAATTTGCCTTTTCAGGGAAACTCAATTTCTCCAAGCGCTGAAAATGAAGAAGGATCTTATTTCGACCGGGGTAACGCATGAGAATTTGCAATCCAATGCCAGGAACAGGCAGCCCCGCAGCATTTTCGTACCCTTCCAAATTACCTCCGCGCCCTGGGCTTCCCGTGTCGAACATCACTAGCCGACCAACCCGCTCGCCTTGTTGAACCAATTGCCGACTCATCTCAAAAGCAATCACTCCGCCGAGGGAATATCCGCCGAGATAATAGGGTCCATGAGGCTGCACGCTTTGGATCGCGCGCACATATAATTCTGCCATTTCCTCTATGCGGGTTAACGCAGGCAGGTATCCGTCTACGCCTTGTGCCTGCAAGCCATAAAATGGCTGATCGTTGGGAAGCCGTAAAACAACATCGCGCCAAAACAAAACTCCCCCTTCACGGCCGTGAACCCCGAAAAATGGAGGTGCACTCCCATGGCTGTTAATGGGAACGATTGGCGACCACTCAACTGGAGAACTATCATGCCTTGCAATGAGTTCCGAAAGCTGCGCAATCGTGGAAGCGTGAAGGAGGGTTGTCAGTGGCAGTCGCATTCCAAAGTGACGTTCGAGTTGCCCAAACATGCGAACAGCCAAAAATGAGTTTCCGCCCAGGTCAAAGAAATTATCATGCAGCCCCACTCGCTTAATGTTCAACATTTCCTTCCAGATAGATGCGATTTTCCTTTCGATACCGGTTTGCGGCTCCACAAAAACAGAGTCGTCCGGGGGGTCCGCCATTTCAAGGTCAGGCAAAGCCAGACGATTGACTTTGCCATTGGGGGTTAAAGGGATCTTGGTCAGAAAAACATATCGGGAAGGCACCATATAATCCGGGACACGTTCACGCAGGAATTTTCTAATTGTATCCGTCGAAGGACTGGCTGACGGCACAATATACGCCGCGAGGTATTTTTCTTCAGAAGGATCCTCACGAGCAACCACCGCGCAGTCAAATACGCCAGGCAAACCGCGCAAAACAGACTCCACTTCGCCAAGTTCAAGACGCTGGCCGCGAATCTTCACTTGATTGTCACTGCGTCCCAGGAATTGTATATTTCCATCTGCGCGACGGTATGCCATGTCGCCAGTGCGATACAGCCGGTTACTCATACCGTCATTGAACGGATTGGGAATGAATTTTTCCTTGGTCAACCCGGGTTGATTCAAATATCCGCGGGCAAGGCAGGGGTTACTGACGCAAAGCTCCCCGGTCTCGCCTTCCTTTACCGGTCGAAGGTTGGCGTCTAAAATATACAATTCAGTATGCAGAATTTCTCGCCCGATAGGAACGACCCGGTGTTCTTCTTGTCGCCCATCGAATTGGATCGGATAAGTCGCTACAACGCCTGTTGTCTCAGTTTGCCCAAAAATGTTCACCAACTCTGCGTTGTGATTGAGTTTACATTTCCAGGCGTTGGGTATATCAAATCCAAGCGGCTCACCCACCGACACAATCCGTCGCAGATGGTTATTCAGCAATTGCTCGCGCTCCTCTTGTTGGAGATCGAGCAACCTTTGTATACTCGTACGCCAGAAGGAGGGCACAACATCCATTAATGTAATGCGTTCTTTTTCAATTAGCGAAAACAGCCTGAGAGGATCCTGGGTCACATCCGACGCGGCAAGTACGATTGTCGCGCCATAAGCGAGAGGAACCATCAACTGTCTGATGGAAAGCGCATAAGAAATGGATGCGCTATGCAGGTAGCGGTCAGCCGGGGAGATTTCCAAAGCAGACTGCGCCAAAGAAACAAAATTACTCAAATTCCCATGCGTAATCATTACCCCCTTCGGGTTGCCGGTTGACCCGGAGGTATACATTACGTAAGCCAGGTGATCTGGGGAATTCACATTCGGAGGGCTCTCTGCTTTCTGTACTTCAATATCATTTCTTCCTTGATCCAAATCAACAATCTTTCGAGGGGTCGCAGAAAACAATTCGAATGTATCGCTTTTTATGACGACAAATTGCGTTTGCGCGTCATCTAAAATGAAAGCTAATCGCTTCTGTGGATAGGATGGATCCAAAGGAATAAAGGCGCCGCCCGCCTTTAGAATCCCCAGAATCCCAATCACCATGTCAAGGGATCGGGGAACACAGAGACCAATGAGGGATTCTACCCCAGCTCCGAGCGCACGAAGATGATGCGCAAGTTTATTCGCCCGAAGATTTAACTCCGCATATGTCAGATCGTCATTACCGCAGACTACGGCAGGAGAATCCGGCGATTTATTTGTTTGAGTTTCAATTAGATCTTGAATACAAATGGCGGCATTCATGTCTATTGTTTCGCAATACTGTGCTTTAACAGGAGTTTTTTACCAACATATCCAATCAGCCGGGAGAGCACAAATAAATACGCGCTGATCCCTTTGTACAGTCATGACAAGCCCATAATAACAAGGTTACAAACATTGTTTTCCGTAGGAATGGACAAAATATACACAAAATAGCACTTATGTATAATGCCCCATTGGCTGGGTAAGGGACGCCTAACGCCGGCGGCTTCCAGACTCTGTTACAGGCATGGTAAACTCGCAGGGAAAGTATTTATGACAAAATCCGCTTCCCCGAAACCCATCAGCGCCTCACGCGTGACCCTATCCCAGCTCATGCACCCCGAACATGCCAACCTGCTCGGCAACGTCCACGGCGGCTGGATCATGAAACTCGTGGACGAAGCCGGCGCGCTCGCCTGCATGCGGCACGCGCAACGCAAGGTCGTTACGGTAGCGATTGATTCGATGACCTTTCGCGAGCCGATCAAAATCGGCGACTTGGTTGTCCTGAACGCCGAAGTTGCGTACACAGGCAGAACATCCATGGAAGCGGAAGTGAATGTGGTTGCGGAAAACCCAGTCACTGGTGAACAGACTCACACCAACACTGCGTATCTCGTGTACGTTGCCCTCGATGACTTTGGCAGGCCAACTGTCATTCCGCAATTGAAGGCGGAGACAGAGGATGAAAATCAAAAATTGATTTTAGCAAAAGAACGTCAGGAACGGCGTTTGAAAGAAAAGAAATTGCGAGAGGCTCAATGACACTTCCCGACCCAAACCAGCCTGATGGCGAGGCAAAAGAACGCGTCGCGCATTCGTTCAAGAGCCTGCGCGAACTCGTAGATTTCGTCTCTGGGAAAAACCTGCCGCCGATTCAATCGGAGGATGGGCGCGTCAGCGAAACAATCCCATTTCCGTTCCTTGCCATTGTCGGTCAGCAGGAGATGAAACTCGCGCTTTTGCTTGGGCTGGTCAATCCCAACATCGGCGGGATTCTGTTGGTCGGCCCGCGCGGCACAGCCAAGACGACTGCTGTCCGCAGTTTGCTGGAACTACTCCCGCAAGTGGAGCGCAGTACGTGCGCGTATGGCTGTCTGCCGGAGGATATGGAAGCCGGCGGCATTGACGCGGTCTGCCCGGATTGTGCGAAAAAATTTGCCGAGGGCAAGCCGCTCACCGCGCCGGATAAAGTCCGTTTGATCGAGTTGCCATTGAACGCGCGGCTCGAAGACGTGGTCGGCGGCATTAACGAGCGCGCCGCGGCGCACGAGCGGATGCGCATCCGCCGGGGAATTCTCGCGCAGGCAGATATGAATCTTCTGTACATTGACGAGATCAACCTGCTCAACGACGACATCATTGATTCGATCCTCGATGCCGCCGCGCAAGGATCGTACACTGTGCGGCGCGGACCTGTTGCCGCAACGTATCGCTCGCGCTTCGTGTTGATCGGCTCGATGAACCCTGAAGAGGGCCGCCTGCGCCCGCAGATTTTGGACCGCTTCGGATTACGCGTCATCGTCCGGGGTTTGGAAGAGGCATCCGAGAGGCTGGAGGCGTATCGCAGGGTGCAGGCATACTTTGCGAATCCGCGTCAGATGGTGAACCAGTTTTACGAGGAGATGGAAGCGGCGGCGGCTGAAATCCGCAGCGCCCGCGAGCAGATCAAGAAAGTCACCGTGCCCGATGCGATCGCAAATCCCGCCATTGCACTTGTCCAAAAAATGGGAATTGATTCACTCCGTGCAGAAATCACCTGGTTCGAGTCGGCGCGCGCGTATGCCGCGGCAGATGGGCGGGATGAAGTCACGTTCGATGATTTGAAAACCGTCGCACCGATGGCGTTGCGTTTGCGCCGCTCACATTTCATGAACGAATATTTCAAAGGGCAGGTGAGTGAGGAAAAAGAAATGGGCGCGTTGTTGAATGGGTTTGGCAAAATCGCTGCAAAAAAGATGACCGGTAAACGAAAATGAGCGACTCGAAATTTTCAAACCCCGCGTATCGCATCGAGACCGCGCGACTCGTCGTGCGGTGTTACAACCCATCCGATGCGCAACTGCTTGCGGACTCTGTTCGCGAAAGTATTGGACATCTCAAACCGTGGATGCCCTGGGCGCACAATGAACCCACGGCGCTCGAGGAAAAAACAAAAAGGCTTCAACAATTCCGCGGCGATTTCGATTTGGGGCAGAATTACGTGTACGGCATTTTCAACCGCGAGGAAACGCGCCTGCTCGGCGGGACAGGTTTTCACCCGCGCCTGGGCGATAACGAACTCGAAATTGGGTATTGGATTCACAAGGACTTTATCAACCAGGGACTCGTTACAGAGTCAACTGCGGCGCTGGTCAAAGTTGCATTTGAAATTATTCACGTGCACCGCTTAGAAATCCACTGTGATCCCGGCAATCTCGCATCAGCGGCGGTTCCGCGCAAACTGGGTTTCACCCACGAAGGCACGCTTCGCGCAAAGACTCCCTTCCTCGACCGCTGGAGCGACTCGATGATTTGGGGTTTGCTTGAGAGCGAGTACGTGCATAGCCCGTCTGCGAAAGCGGAGGTCAAAGCGTTCGACGCCATCGGCAACGCGCTGTCATGAAATCTTTCCTCGAAAAGGCGGTTAAAAAACCGATCCTCCTGCTGCTCGCCGTCAATCTGTTGACCGGCGTTTTTATTTTTCGCGATTACGGGCTCTCGTGGGACGAACCATATTTTTATGCGTACGCCGATTCGCTTGGCTATGCCTACTCGCCGCGCGAGTGGTTCAGCGGAAATTTCGATCTCGAAAATTCGTATGGACCCAGCGCAGACGATCACAGGACGCGCGGACCTGCTTATCTTTTCCTCGCCCGAAACTTTGTGGATGGACTCGAAGCCCTCGGTTCGGACTCCGCTTCAGCCTGGCACCTCGTCAATTTTGTTTTTTTCCAGTTTGGAGTTTATTTCCTCTACCGCTTCTCCATGAGGTGGATGACTTCGTCCGCCGCGTTTGCTGCTGCGGCTTTCTTTTCGTATCAACCTCTCCTGTGGGGACATGCCTTCATCAACCCGAAAGATCCTCCCTTCCTTGTTTTTTTCCTTGCATCGGTTTGCCTCGGCTTTGAAATGGCGGATGAAATATCCGCAACCAAGTCCATATGGAATTGGAAAACTATTGCCGCGGCATTTTGTTTGGGAATTGCGACTTCAATCCGCGTGTTGGGTCCGTTGGCGGGTTTACTAGTTCTGGCGTATGCGTTCCTGTCCCTCCGCCGCGGACTTAAGTCCGCGGCTACACATACCAAGCCCGCTAAAGCGGACTTGGCGCGGTCAATTGCCTTGTATGCGATTATCGCTGTCGGAGTTGCGATTCTCACCTGGCCCTATCTCTGGTCCAACCCGATTTCGCAGTTCACTGAAGTCTTTCGATTTATGTCGGACAACCCGACTCAACTTGCAGTGTTGTTCAACGGCGAAATCTTCCGCGCGAATGATATGCCCCTCCGCTATATTCCGTTCATGCTTGCCGCCACATTGACCGAGCCGACCTGGATTCTATTTGCCATTGGCTTGGTTATTGGGATCATGAAATTCTATAAGTCGAATCCTTCACAACTTGCCTCACTTTTGCTGGCGCTAGGTTGGTTTGTCATCATTATCGCTTACATTTTGATCCAGCGACCTGCTGTTTACGATGGCGTGCGACATTTTCTCTTTATGCTTCCGCCGATCTTCGTTTTTTCAGGGTTTGTATTTGAATGGATTATCGAAGGAACATCAATCTGGCTACGCGCAGGGATGATATTGCTTGTCCTTTTGTCAGGCATTGTTGGAATTATTCAACTCCACCCCTACGAGTATGCCTATTACAATTCTTTGGTCGGCGGCACAAGCGGAGCGTTTCGAGAATACGAAACAGAATACTGGCTCACCTGTTATAAAGAAGCGGTCAGTCAATTGGACGAACAAGTTGATGGGCCGGTGAATCTATTTGTCTTGCGCGAAGGATATGTCGCCGCTTATTACGAGACGCCGCGCATAAAAATCATTGATTTACGCGGCAAGATGGATGAAGTTCAACCCGGCGATTACGTTCTCGTTAACACGCGCACGAACGATGACCGGTCCATTTTCAGGGACGCGCCGCCCGTCGTGCAAATCCGCCATGGGGACGCGATCTTCTGTGAGATGAAAAGGATTCCATGAGTCTGCGAGTCATTTCGGGTAAGGCAAAGGGTCGAAAGTTGAAGGCGGTGGATGGGGATACCACGCGTCCTATCACGGATCGCGTCAAGGAATCGTTGTTCAACATCATCGGCGGCGACGTGGCAGACTCAAACTGGTGGGATATGTTCGCGGGAACCGGGGCAGTCGGAATTGAGGCGTTGAGCCGGGGCGCGGCGTTCGTCCGCTTTACGGATTCGAATCGCGCACCGCTTGAGGTCATCAAATCGAACGTTGCACACTGCGGATTTACATCACAAGCTGAGATACGCCGCGCAGACGCGTTTGCCTATCTTACTTCCACTGCCGACAAGAAATTCGAATACATCTACATCGCTCCCCCACAATACAAGGCTATGTGGTCGAAGGCGCTGGAACTAGCGGATGAAAATATCGAATGGCTTACTGACGACGGGTGGATCACCGTGCAAATCGCGCCGCGCGAATACAAATTCAAAAGCAACATTATCCTCAAGCATCTTGAAGAATTTGACCGGCGAAAATACGGCACCACCCTGCTTGTGTTTTACGAAAGAAAATAGATGAACTTCGCAAGTCTGGTTCTGGTGTCAGGCGCCATCATTTTTCTTTTGATGACCCTGCTTTGGCTTATAAGCCTCGCGATTAAAAATGCCAGCATCGTGGATATCTTCTGGGGTATCGGATTCGTCATCGTCGCATGGTATGCATTTTTTCTTGCGCCGCAAGGATACGTTCCTCGAAAAATCCTGATTACCGCAATGACAACGATCTGGGGACTGCGCCTCGCGTTCCATATCGGATTTCGCAATTGGGGCAAACCAGAGGATTTCCGTTACGCCAAATGGAGGGAGGAAAACGGTCCACGTTGGTGGTGGGTTTCGTTATTTAAAGTATTTTTGTTGCAGAGCTTTTTGATGTGGGTCATCAGCGCGCCGTTGCTTGCCACTCAGACGTCAGGCTTCCCTGCGATTCTCACTCCATTGGATTTGATCGGCACACTGGTTTGGGGATTTGGTTTGGCCTTCGAGACGGTTGGCGACCTTCAACTTTTACTTTTTAAATCCAACCCAAACAACAAAGGCGAAATTTTGATGACTGGCTTATGGAAATTCTCCCGCCACCCGAATTATTTCGGCGAGGCGGTTTTATGGTGGGGATTTTATCTCGTCGCGCTGGCGGCTGGCGCGTGGTGGGCGATCTTCTCCCCCATTTTGATGACCTGGCTCTTGTTGCGCGTCTCCGGCGTTGCCATGCTCGAACGGACGATGAGCCTCAGACCTGGCTACGAAGAATACATGAAGAAAACAAGCGCGTTCTTTCCGTGGTTACCGAAATCGTAGGGCAAGATGACATCTTGCCCTACGATTTTATTTGCAGGAAAATCCCTTTTGTCGTATCATCCTTTCAATCACCAATCGCCCATTCAGATTGGTATAAAGGAGCAGGATCATGAACAGGAAAATTTCGTTCCTTGCCCTCTGCTTGCTGATGTTGATCTCATGTGGACCATATGCCACAGAAGAACCCGCCCCGGTCGCCACTGAAACTGTCACACCGACAGATACGCCTGAGCCTACACCAACTAGCACCCTTCCAACTCCAAAAGAACCACAACGGATCGAATTTAACGCGGAAGATGGAACGCCGCTCGTTGGTTATCACTATCCGGCGGCGGTAACGAACTCTCCGATTGTCGTTCTTATGCACTGGGCGCCCGGTGACCAACAGGATTGGACGAAGATACACATGGTAGATTGGCTTACCGGCACAAACCCCGGTTCCTTTGCGAGTCAGTTCTTTCCTGCCTCCTACGCCGCCTTCACGTTCGATTTCCGCGGCTACGGCGAAAGCGGCGGGCAATTCAACCCCGCAGGCTGGCTGATGGATGCGAAAGCCGCGTATGAAACCGCCAGGTCGCTCCCCGGCGTGGACCCGGAGAGAGTCGTTGGCATCGGCTCGAGTATCGGCGCGGATGCAGTCGTGGATGCGTGCGGCGACATCTGCAAAGGAGCGTTCTCGCTCTCGCCCGGCAGTTACCTCAACGTCCCATATTCCGAGGCGGTCGCGTTTTTCGACGACCCTGCCAGAACCCCAATCCCAATTGTTTGCATCGCCTCCGAAGGCGACCGCGAATCGGCGCCCACTTGTCAGAGCGCATCGGGCGAGTTCTATCAGCCGGTGATCTTTCCCGGCAGCTTACATGGAACAGACTTTTTGAACGACATCCCGACGCGTTTGAAAGTTGTTCCTTATGTGATCGAGTGGCTCTCGAACAGCATCAACTGACAACCTGCGCTAAACCTTGTGCGTCTTCCTTGCAATTTCCTTTTAGTTCAAATGGGTCTTCGATTCAAATATCCCGCCATGCTAGAATAATTGCAACATGACCACCCTCCGCGCCCCATCGAAAATCATCCCGCGCGCCTTCCCCGGTATCAAGCCGGACGAAATCGAAGAGTTGATCGCCAACAGCCAGGTGCGGTCTTATCCGCCCGGCGCGGTGCTATGCCGCGAGAACGCAGTGGAAGACCGTTTTTACATGATCCTCGAAGGCGAAGTGGAAGTGTCGAAGATCATCAACAACACCGAAGCGCGCTTGCTCAAAACGCTGGGACTCGGCGACTTCTTCGGCGAGATGGCGCTCATCCACAACGCGCCGCGCGCCGCGACGGTCACTGCCAAATCGTCTCTCACCACGCTCGAACTTGATAAAGCAGGCTTCGACCGCGTATTGAACAACAGCAGCAGTGTTGCCATGGCGATGGTCACCGAGATCAGCGACCGCCTGCGCTCGAACGACCAGATGGCTGTGGATGATTTACGCGACCGCGCCAGTCAACTCGCGGATGCCTATCAACAACTCGCGCAACAAGACCGCGCCCGCCGCGAATTTCTCACCAACATTGCGCACGAACTCCGCACGCCGCTCATGGTGGCAAACGGCTATCTCCAGATGTTGCAGAAAGGCATCATGGTTGGCGACCAGCTCAACACGGCGATTGATACGGTGGCGCGAAATGTCCAGCAGATCGTCGCCCTCGTCAATGACATTCTTTTTTTGCAAGAGATGGATCTGGTTCTGCCCGAATTCCAATCGGTGGACATGAACGAAGCGACTAAAAACGTGATGGAAAAATATCAGGCAAAAGCGCTGGAGCGGAATGTAAACCTGCGCTGCGCTCCCACATTCGGCTTGCCTCTCGTCTCCGGCGATTCCAAATCGTTGGAGCGCGCGCTCACGGCGCTCGTGGACAATGCCATCAAGTTCAGTCCGCACGGCGGAGACGTGGCTGTGAGTCTGATGCAACGCGATGACCGCGTTGTCGTCACCGTGGAAGATCACGGCATTGGAATCGAAAAAGAGAGCATGGCGAAAATATTCGACCGTTATTATCACGTGGAAAAACACGAGAACGACCTGTTCGGCGGCATCGGGTTGGGACTCGCCATCACAAAACAAGTGATCGAGCAGCACCGCGGCACACTCACCGTGGACAGCACGCCCGGCAGGGGAAGCATCTTCACCATTGCGTTGAAATTAGAGAAGTAATTTACCAACCCCCTTGGAAGACCGGGAATTCAAGTCCCAAACACCACAACCAACTTTTCATCTTCATCATAATATGACCGCGCGTGAAACGGCAGATCGCCGCGCTTCATGCTGTGAATTCTCGACAGTAGAACGGGCAAATCCTCCACCACTGGCAATTCCTCAATTCTCGTGAATTCAATCCACTCTGCCAACCCTTCGCTTGACAGCTTTGGTTCTCTGGTTAAACATTCCCCACTGAAAATATATAAACCGATTCCCGTCTCGCCAGCATCAACGATGACTATGCCGCACAGCCAGAGATCGGCTGTTAACCCAGTCTCTTCAAGTAGTTCGCGCTTCGCCGCAGACAGCACGTCCTCCCCGCGTTCCACGTGACCGCCGAGTCCATTATATTTATTCGCCCACAGTCGTTTCGTCGGCGCGCCTTTGAGGAGCAGGTACGAATCGCCGCGGCAAAGGAAGATCGCCGTGCGGGGGATGAGGATGTAGCGGTCTTTTGTCACGTCTTGATCGGATTGGGGCATGGGGATTTCCTTTGGGTTGGTGCTATAATCTTTTTATCGGATTTTAACCTACGACAACAAATCGCCGCAACTGGGCAGGATTTTCTCGACGATTGTAAAAGCTTCATCGAGAAGACAATTATTCAAAGGGTATGCTGATCACACCATGCAAAGATTTCCTTACGTCACCGACTACGTCAATGAGATTTTTGACAAGGAAAAGGCGCGGTTTGATTATCTTTTCATCCGCCCATTATTCACGATCTCGCATTTCTTCCTCCGCCTTATCCTTGTACCGTTGAAGTTTCTTTTCCATCGTTCTGCCTGGGGATTCGAAAAGCGCTTGATTGATAGGGTCCTGACATTTGGCATCAAGTACTTTGCCACTCGCGAAGCTCTCGAACTGTTGATCCGGCATGTGCAGATCGAGCCGTTGCTCTATCGCTACCTGCTTTCCGGCACACGGGAACGAAAGGACAGAACCGGCGAGTTGTTAAAAGGTATTGATGGGGATTTCAGCGTCAACACAATCGAAGACATCGTCAAACACGGATTGACCATCTGCCACGACGATCTCTCCTACGAGGTCTTCCAGCGCTTCGACAAACAAGCCTTTCTGGACAATCTCGCCTTTTATCGGAATAGCAGACCGGAAGATATTGCGCAATTCGGCAAAAAGGTATTGGAACTGAATCGCAAGCACTCGCGGCAGATCTTCGGCGCCACCAGTGTGGTCATCATTGTAGTCTTCACGATCACCATATTTGCCGATTTTCATACGTCCATTCGCGCGCTCAATTCATTCGATTCCGACTCACTGCTGCTCTGGTGCCTAAAGCATATTTGTGCGGATGATGAGCAGGCGATGATTGACCTGGATTTCTACCTGCAAACGTACAGTAACCGCAGTCACTACAATAGCGACACCTTCAGATCGGATCCAAACCAGTATTTGTATTACCACATTGCATTCGATGAGTTCGCATACGAATTGTTGCGAAAGAGATAGTCAGCGTCCCAAGAAGGAGGCGATATGACCAGTTGTTACATCACCAGCACAGGCTCCTATTTGCCCGGTGAGCCGGTTGATAATGAAAATATCAAGGAATATTTGGGAAAAGTGATTGGGGAAAGGCGTGTTCGAAGCAAAATTCTCAAAGCCAATGGCATCGAAACCCGGCATTACGCGCTGGATAAAAAGCAGAATGAAACACATTCGCTCTACGAGCTGGCGGCGGAGGCGGTCAAGGCATGCCTGCCGCAGGATAAAAACCCGCTTCACATTGACTATCTTTCTGCTGGCACAACCCACGCCCCGCTTCTTGCCCCGGGACTTTCCTCGCTATTGCATGACCAGTTGAGCAAGGATAAAGTGATCAGCCACTCACTTGAAATTAATTCCAATTCGGGCATCTGCTCGTCGGGCGCCCAGGCGATTGTCAATGCCTCCCGCGCAGTGAAAACGGGAGAAGCGAAAGAGGCAATCTGCGTGGGGGTCGAGCAATCATCCGTTGGACTCAAATCAAAAGCGTTTCGCACCACGTATGATCTTCCCACCATCCTCCGGGATGTCAGGGCGTCCAAATGGTTTACGTCCGTGTTCCTGCGCTTTATGTTATCGGACGGCGCCGGCGCATTTCTCCTTGAACCACAGCCGAGAGAAGATAGCGTTTCATTGAAGGTTAACTGGACGTACTCGCGCTCGTTTGCAAATGAGGCTCCACTTTGCATGCAAATCAATGGCAGTACCATGATATTGAGTCAGGACATAAAAATTCTTGCAAAGTACATGGCGCCTCTTTCAAAAAAGGCGGTGGAGGGCGCACTGTGCGAACATGACGAAACGCTCGATTGCTACACCGTAGTCCTGCCTCACATGTCCTCGTATTACTTCGAACGGTCAGTCAAGAAGATCATGGCAGAACTTTCGCCAAATCGCGAAGTGCCTTATTGGACGAATCTGCGCACGGCTGGAAACACCGGCGCGGCGAGCATCTTTATCATGCTCGACGAATATCTGAAAACCAAGCCTGTGGCATCCGGCGACCGCATCCTGCTTTTCATTCCAGAGTCGGGTCAATTCAACTATGTGCTGATCAGCCTCACCGTCGCGTGAAGCGTGTCGTTTGAGGAGCGGGTCGCATGAGAATCGCGGTCATCGGCGCGGGGTGCAGTGGACTCGTCACGGTGAAATATCTCCTTGACTCTTTCCCCGCGACAGATGTCTTCTGCTTCGAGAAGAGTTACTCCGTGCGCGGCGTCTGGGGGAATCAGCGAGCGGATTTTGTCTCCACGTCCACGAAGTACACCACGCAGTTTTCCTGCTTCCGCAAATGGGCGCCGGACGTGACGCCCGAAAAGAATTTTGAAGAGTTCTATCGCGGCTCTGAATTCGGCGATTATTTGGAGGCGTTCGCCGCGCGCTTCAACCTGAAAGAGCAAATTCGGTTTGGCGTCGAAGTGCGGCATCTTGCGCGGGTGGATGGAAGTTGGTCTCTCTTGTTGGCAGAAAATGGGAACGAAGAACGCCAGACGTTCGACGCCGTTTTTCTCTGTACTGGGTTGGCAAACCAAAAAGCGCCGCTTGGTTCTCCAGCGATTCCGATCACGGATAATCCTGAAGGCGTTTGCAATGCGACCGTTGTTGTCGTTGGCGGAGGCGAGTCAGCCTCGGACGTTGCCAACCATCTGGCGAAACCGGAACACAACAACACGGTTTATCTTTCGCTTCGTTCCGGGATTCGGGTCAGCCCGCGCTATCACCCCATTCGCGGCGTGCCATCCGATTTTTTGCGCAATCGGCTGTTACTCTTTTTCGGCAAAGGAGCGCGCAACTGGGTTGGGGAACACTTTGTGACGTTCCGCATCCGCTTTGACCGGCTTTTGGCGAAGTGGTTTCCTCACCAGCAAGCAAGCGCAAATCCCGATGAGGGAGCCCGCGCATTGAGGCGCGAATGGGATCTCAAACTCAAAGCGCGGGCAAAGGGCGGACTTTTCAATGTCTTTCACAACAAGAGTGATGATTTCCTTGATGCTGTGGCGGAGAAGCGACTGCACATCATCGGTCCGCCTGTGGACGAGAATTGGACCGACTACTTCGCCTTCGACCAAACCGCCACGCTTCATCTCACGCCGGACTTGCTCGTCTTTTCGGCGGGCTATCACTCCCGTTTGGGGGAGCTTTCTGATGGCGAAATCCACCTGAAGGATTTTTATCTCGGCTGTGTGCACACGGGCATGCCGAACCTATTCCTGATCGGGTTTGCGCGACCGATCATCGGCAACATTCCATCCATCAGCGAAATGCAAGCGCGCTACACCGTTGGTTTGCTCTCAGGGAATTACAAACTGCCCACAGGCTTGAAGGAAAAACAAAACGAAGCATGGACATCGTTATGCGAGGAGTACCGCACGATCAATACTCAGAACGTCTACCCTGCCGAGCATTTCACGTACTGCGACATTCTTGCGCGTGAGATGGGCATCATGCCGACGCTTGGGAAAGTCCGCTCGCTGAAAACATGGTTGAAAATCATGCTCGCCCCGATCAGCACACTTCATTATATGGACGAGTATTTTGACAAGCAAGCCATTGACCGGGAAAAGGTGTACATGCCTGTTTTCCTATTCACCTTCCTCGCCCTGATGCGGATGTTGGGATTCCCATTTAGACTTTTCAGGATAAGGCGGAGGTTGATGGTGTAGCGGCTGTTTGTAATGCCGTTATCATAGCGGCAAAGAGATACTCTTATTCATTGCACGAGGTGCGATAGGCGTCCAATTCCAGATTCTTATGTAATGCGTTGAAATTCATTTCCCTTGCCTGCGCGCAGAATTCCTCGGGCGCTAATTCGTACTCGATCACAAAAACCGGCTTGCCGGCTTCGATGAACGGCAGGAGCAGATGACATTCATCGTAGAAAAAACACTGCTCGTTAATTATCCAGTCGAAGTACGGGACCAGTTCAGGGATCTGGTTGAGATCGTTCTTTAATCCAATGGATAGCCCGCGTTCGTGAGCCTCCTCCGAAAGGTAAATATTGAACGCGGCTTGATCGGCGGCTGTGAGCGGAAACCCGGTATCATTCTCGTATCCGTTCAAGTTATCGGGGTCAACCCCGTCACACTCTTTTTCCACCGCCAGATCGAGCCGGGCTTCCATGATGGGGCTTAGCATGTCAATCTGGCGGATGTCCAGCCAGATTTCGCCAGCCCAACCTTCCATTGCATTGCCGAGGACCTCCGGCGGAAACTGATCGGCGTCCACCCGCCAATCTTCATACGAGCCGCCGCTGAAGTAACACATCACAAAAATGCCGCGAGCGCGCAAATCGGAAATGACAACGGGATCCGTATCGTACAGATCGAGGTTGTACACATCCACATCAAGGCTGTAATCCATTTCACCCGTGTATTGGATTTGCCAGGTTGCATTCAAAGGGATGCCAGGATGCGATTCTGCCGCTTCAGTTTCAGATGGGAGCGGCGCGGGGATGGTTGACCCCGCCGTTGGGGCTGACACAGGTTCCACCTGAGCGAGCATGCAGGATGTATTTACAATGAGAATGAGCAGGATATAAGCCGCGGTTTTTTTCATTTATTGATTTTATCAGATATGCCCCGGGGTACTTTTCGGCATTAAATCTTCCCTGGCGCCGGCAACCGCGCGAGGTTCGAGAGGCGGAAGAAATGGAATAAAATATATTCAGTTGTTAAAGTGCAACGCTTATTTATCTTACTCCCAGATTCGCAACCAACCCATTGCTTGAATCCGAACCCGCTAAATTCTTGGGCGGATTCGTAAGTTGCGGTGAGAGATCACCGTAAAGGCGTTTTTGAGTTCATCCGCATGTTCATGGATGACGCGAAAGACGATCTCCGCCTTTTCCTCTGCCCTCAAGCCTGCAAGTCGAATCAAGACAATGCCGCAGGTAAATCGCTTATCGCGATAGATCAATTCGCCAAAATCCTTATCGCCTGTCAGCAGGAGAACATCCTGATCGTTCGACTGTCTCAATACCTCTTCATCTGTAACGCCTGCCGACAGTTCGACGATAGCCTGAACTTCATGCCGCAATCGTAATGGGGTAGATCACATCGGCGCGCAGGTTTTCAGCCGCGAAGGCGATCGATGCGCGAATGGCTTCCGCGCTTAGGCGTGGGTGCGCCGCAACCACTTGTTCGAACGACTCGCCGCTGGCAATCTTTTCAAGGATCAATTCAACGGTAATGCGCGTGCCCTTGATCACCGGCTTGCCCATCACGATCTTGGGGTCGGATTCGATATAGTTTCGCCAGTCCATAAACACCTCTTTTTCCGGATTATACACCCCAGAAAGGTTTGAGGGAGACTCCAGGGCTGGCGCAATACGCACGCGGCATGAGCAGGGATGGCTCGAAAGGAGAAAGGCGGAAATCGGAAGGATGAAAAAAACGCGACTTCGATGATCTCATCATCCTTTTGCCTTCATCCTTCCGCCTTTTAGAGTCCCTCTGTGTCCCGCCGCGAGCATGCGGGATGATACCCCTTCGGGGCACACGTAAGGGATTGTTTATTTCTACCCCCTCCGTCCTTCGGACACCTCCCCCAAATTCGACGATAAAAATTTAGGATACGCACACGGCGTTAATTTGTCGAATTTGGGGGAGGGGGTCAGTCCCTCTGTCCCCGCAAGGGGGATGATATGAGGGATTGTTTATTTCTTACTGGATTGATTTCCATATCGTCCGCACGATTGTGGAGTTGTTGTTTCAGTCCCTCTGTGAGGGATTGTTTATTTCTTACTTTCAGTTTCACACGAATCCGAACAAAGAAGACCCAATGGGTTTCAGTCCCTCTGTGAGGGATTGTTTATTTCTTACCCAATCAAACTGTTCATGGATGCGCCTCATGGCAGTTGTTTCAGTCCCTCTGTGAGGGATTGTTTATTTCTTACCAATCGCGATCATGGTCATGATCCTGCTTTCAATGAGTTTCAGTCCCTCTGTGAGGGATTGTTTATTTCTTACAGAAAGTGTCTGTCTGCACCGTGCCGGGTGGTGATCGTTTCAGTCCCTCTGTGAGGGATTGTTTATTTCTTACTTTGCAACTACAAGGAGACTCTCATGCATACCAATCGTTTCAGTCCCTCTGTGAGGGATTGTTTATTTCTTACCGAGACTGTTGGAGGCACAGATTGGTTTTACGACTGATCGGTTTCAGTCCCTCTGTGAGGGATTGTTTATTTCTTACAAACTTTCAGCAATCGGATGGGCTAACGCGCGATGTGTTTCAGTCCCTCTGTGAGGGATTGTTTATTTCTTACACAATCAAACACCTGCAAGACAATGTAAGAAAAATATGTTTCAGTCCCTCTGTGAGGGATTGTTTATTTCTTACCTCGCCCAAGTTTCAATTTTGTTCTCTGTTTTGAAGAAAGTCAAGGTTAGGCTTGATTTTCTTCAAAAAATCGGTCATTTTGCCTCCTTTCTTCATTTCCGAGAGGCGCATAGTCCTTGTTCGTAAGCGTAGCCTCTCGGGTTTTGCGCGCCACAGGTGACGAGTCTATTCTTGATAACACCGTTTCTTGCTACGCGTTGCCGCCCACAGTCGCCGCTTTGCGAGAGGCAGGAAAACCCATCCTACCCCCCTTACCTCTCGGAAATCTCCAAAATCAAACTACCAGCGTTTCTTGCGGTTCAGACATGCGCACCTCCTGCGGGCGGGAGGATTCGATCCGTTTTTCACAATCGGCGCATAGAAAATAGTAACGGACGTTGTCTTTGCGTTTGCGAACCACACGGGTAATAGCCTTCTTCATTTTGGGAAGGTTCTTTGGATCGAGGTGACATTCGAAGACAGAGTATTGCACGGGCGTGCCGTAATCGAGCAATACGTTGTGCAGTTTCGTGCGGCGTTTGTCGTTCGAGATATCGTAGACGATCAGGATGAATTGTTTTTGCATTATACACCTTACCTTGTGTCATTGCGAGGCGGGCGGTGGTTGAGCAGGCGGTGTTCTTCCGCCGTATCGAAACCCGCCCGCCGTGGCAATCTCCTCTCGGATGTGTCATTGCGAGGGCGTTCTTGCTCTTTGCCCGAAGCAAGCTCCTCTTAAACAGGGAACTGCTGCGCTGTCGCTCGCAGTGACATATGGGCAAGGAGATTGCTTCCCCCGCGAGGCGGGGTCGCAATGACGCTACTTTGTAAGAAACGGCACATACGCTTCTGCTTTCCCTTCAATGAGATGCCTTAACTGCCGCGCCTGCACTTCGAAGCATTTTTGATACGTGATGGCACGCCCGGCGTGCGGGTGCAGGACTTCGGTTTGCAACCGCGCGTTATATTTGGCAAGAAACGTTTTCAAGGTGCGCGGCTTGAGATAGTACCCGCCTTCCGGACCAGGTTCCAGTTCATCAGGGGTGATGATGCGGTTTTTCGTCACAGTCAACACGACCGAATCCACGATCAGACTGCGGAATTCCTCCACCAAGTCCAACGCAAGCGCGGGGCGTCCGTACACATCGGCGTGAAAGAAACCATCGTACGGGTCGAGCCCCGCCACTTCGAGGGCGGTCATCATGTTTTGCGTGAGCAAGCTGTAACCCAAACTCAGCAGGGCGTTGGCGGGGTCTTTGGGCGGGCGGCGCGAACGGGTCTTGAACTCCCATTCCTTCGGCAGAGCCGCGCGCAGGATTTCGAAATAAGCTTTCGCGCCGATGCCCTCGCGCCCGCGCAGGCGTTCCAGATCCATTTCGCTTTCGGCTTCTGCGATAGTGCGGTCGAGTTGCGCCATGGCTTTCTTTGAAATTTCAGGGTTTGCTCGCAGGATGCGCTTCGCGAACGTGCGCTGGTTTTTGAGTTTGCCCAGCACAATGGCTTTGGCAATGGGGAAACAAAACGCCGGGTCTGCCGCCCGTTTGTATTGCGCGCGCCGCAGGAAGATGTTCCCCTCCGAAGGAGGTAACAGCCTGCCGAGCAATTTGCCCGCCCGGCTGACGATGGAGAACGAAACCCCCGCCTCGAGCAGAGAGAGCATGGCTTGTGTGGTGACGCCCACGCTCCCCACGATCACCACATCGCTCACATGCACGAGCGGCGCGCTGAACAATGGCTCCTCGTCCTTGCTCATCACGAGGATGCGCTTGTATTCCTTTTCGATGCGCGCGCCGGGTTCGGTCACGTAGAGGGTGGGCATGAGTATTATTATTCCTCGGTGGTTGAGTAGCCCCGAATGTTCTTTGAGGGGCGTATCGAAACCACCATGTAGGCAGAGCTATCCTGGTTAGTGGTGGTTTCGATACGGTCTCGGCTGTCGCCTCGACCTACTCAACCACCGGGTATTTCACGCGTACCCCTCCGGCGCTACATAATCCTGGAACAGTTCCGGGTTGAACGCTCCTTTCACTTCGATCTTTTTATCTGCCGCCTCGAAACTGTACGTATCGCGCTCGAAATGCACGCCGAGGAAATCAAAGCCTTCATCAAAGTGCTTAATTCTGGTTTTATTCGGTTCAAGGATGAGATGCAGTTTTTTCAAAATGAACGCCGTCCGTTTCATGGCTTTCTCAGCCTGCGCGCGCGTTTCACAGAACACGCAAAAATCGTCGGCGTAGCGTACGGGGGCATAACCCGCTTCGATCAGCCGCGCATCCAGTTGATGCAAAAAGATGTTGCACAGCAGCGGCGAGATCACCGCGCCGAGTGAGATACCCACGCCGGGCGAGGCTTCGCCCTGCGCCATCCATTGTTTGACCAAACCTGTGATCACGGGATCATTCACCTTCGCCTGAAAATACCGCAGGATCAAATGATGTTTGAGGCTGGGGAAGCAATTATCAATATCCGCATCCAGCACCCACTGCCTGCCCGCCTCGCGGTGGGCGATGATCGCCGGCACCGCGTCGCGCACCCCGCGCCCGGGGCGGTAGCCGAAACTGCACTCCATGAAACCGCGGTCAAACACATCGTCCACCACGCGCATCACGGCGCGCTGTGCCACGCGGTCGGTGACGGTGAGAATGGAGATGGTTCGCAGTGTTCCATCTTTCTTCGGGATGTGAAATTGTTTCAACTTGCGGGCGCGATAGGTGTTGGCGCGCACTTCCTTTGTGAGCGCATCGAGCCGCTCCTCCCAGTTGCGCTCCCAGCGTTTCACACTCACGCGGTCCATGCCTGCCGCGCCTTGCTTGGCGCGCACCTCCTCCCAGGCGCGGCGCAGGTTTTCGGGGTCGAGGATGCGTGAGAGCCAGTTCATGTTTTAGGAATACGCCGTTGGTCGAGTAGCCCCGCATGTTCGTCGCGGGGCGTATCGAAACCAACGAGTTTGATTCAAACGATTGGTTTGCAAGTTACTTGGTGGTCTCGATATGTGCCTCGAACTGCACTCGGCGCTACTCGACCACCGGAGTATCCCTCCGCCTCGTCTGCCCCAGCCCAAACGAAGTCTTCGCGCCCGTGCCGCAATAAAACGAATAGTCGGCGAGCAGGTTGCACAGCCTGAGCCAGAACTCATCCTCCGCAAGGATGCGAAAGCGGCAGTCGCCGGTGAAGCCGATCCACGTGGCGTTTTTATACTGCGCCACCTGTGTTTGCAGGGTATAGCGGTTCAAGGCAAGCCGCGCCTCGCTCAACTCCTCCACCGCGCGCGGCAGGCTCGCCGTCGAAAGTTTGTTCCAGCGTCGCAACCACGATTCCAAAACCGTTTCAGGGACGGGCAGCGGCATGTGCACGTCGCCGGTATGAAAGGTAGTCAGCGAAGCAAATTGAATTTCCATCGCATCGGCGGCAGGGAGATCGGACTTGAAATACCGATTCACCAGCGATTCATACGACGCCTCGCGCGCCCACGGATGTTTCCCCGGCTCCGCAACAGACTGTATTTGAAACTTGACCCCGTTTAATTCGATAGTTCTCCCCTTGATGCCCGGCAGAACCGACTCTTTCAAGGTCTCGGTCAACTCCTTCGTCAGGCTGGTGGCGCGAAACCACGCGCTCTGCCCCGCCTCCACGCGATTGAATCCCTTTTGGGCATGAAACGTCCCCTTGAGGTCTGAAACGGTATACGGGCGTAATTCATTTCCATCGTGCAGGTCGTCCGCCTGAGCCTTGTCTTTCTCCCCGATCCAATCCAAAAACTCCGCCCGCAAAGCCGCGCCCATATACTGCGGCAACGCGCCGCCTTCGAGGGCTTTCAAGTGAATCACGGAGGAGAGGAGCATGGGTTAGTTAGAAGCCGCTGGGCGAGTAGAGCGAGTGATTGTCTCGCTCGTATCGAGACCAAGCGAAGCAATCCCCTCGCATAGGAGACTGCTTCACCAAGGGGCGGCTCGCAGTGATATCAAAGACATGGAGATTGGTAAAGGTTACTTACTTTGTGACCGTGCTGCGTTTTCGTGGATTCTTATCCAAATTGATCGTAAAGACACGCGTCTTTGTGTCTTCTATCAACATCTTTAATTTATGTCCATCTTCAATCAGATCACAATTTAGTTGAATATAAGGACTCATGATTCCCTTCAAATAAACTGATTTTTCAGAGGGATCACTTCGAATATCGTGGGCCTTGCGAGCCGGGACTGCTCGCGTTAGGACTGTCTTACCGCGCCTTGTCAGCACGACTTTCCATCCACCATAAAAAATTTGGTAATAGCCATATTGTGTTACTGCGGCAATGATCAAGCCAACAAGCACGGCAATCAAAGCGGCTAACACCTGCTCAAAAAGGAATTCACCAAAATTAGACATTATATTTCTCCTGGCAGAAATCTATTTTGCCTGAAAGGCAATCCGATAAAACTCGATCCGCGCATCCGAGGGCAATTCCGTTTCTCCCGCGGGCAGGCGCGAGCCGTGATATTGCGCCACAAACAAAATATCGCCCTCCTTCAAGGTGACAGAACCTCGATTCACTTCCACATCACGGTTGAGAATGCCTGAAAGTATCGCCGCCATATCCGCATGACCGATAATGCTGACCGCGTCCGCAGGAATTTCGGATAGGGAGGTGGGCTGAATATCAACGCGCATCCCCTCCGCGCCGATGTCCAGCATGTTGAGCGAGAAGGCGTTGGCGAGGTAGATCATTGACCCTTTTCCGATTTATTTACCTTCATTCCAATAACCATACCCCGCGCTGGTCTTCGCACCCGCGCCGAGTTGTTCGAGCGCGCGCTTCAGCACATTCCCAGCCATCTTGATACGTTCCTCGTCAAGCTTGCCTTTCCAGCCCACCGCAAACAAAAATGCCTGCCCAGGCGCAACCGTAAGAAAATACGACGGGATAGGACTTTGCCAATTTGTGGGAGGCTCATCACCGCCGTAATACTCAGGATAGTGCGGATTTACAATGTCCAGTTTCAACTCAGGGTTATGATCAGGAATTGCATCGAAAAAGACTGCCTTCCCCGAATCGGCTGTCGTGCCGAAAATGATACGCAAGTTTGCGCCGGCTGACGGTTTGCCATTGGGGTAACGAGCTTTGAACTTTTTCTCGTACTCATCCTCTTTTTCTTCTTGCAGGATGTCATCCAACTCCTTGAGCTGTTCCTCCTTTAATTGATCAGCCAGCCAACTCAACGCGTACGCCCGCGCAACGCCTTTCACACTGCTCCCCGGCAGGATTGGAAACCCGTAACGATGAAAGGTAAAACCCGCCTCCAGGGGCCCCTTTCGCCCAACGCCTGTCACAAAACGCCAGTCCGTTTTCATCTCGAAGGGTTGCGCATTCGCTTTTTTAGCGATCGCTGTCCAGCGCGTGACCCAGGCCTTCAATAAAGCCTCGTCAACTTCATGAGGGACATCCTTGCCGTTCTTGTCTTTGAAGGTGATGACCTGTTGCAAAGCAATTTTTTTTGCATCCTTCTCGGCGTTCTTGCTCCAATCCTGCGGAACAAATCGGTCGAAGATCAACCCGATATTTTTCGGCTGGGTTGTTTTCGCGAAACTTTCCCATGCCTGCACGCTCGCCCTTGGAATGGGTATTTTCATTCATCACCTCGCTCGTTTAATTCGCCTTCAAGGTGTCCTTCGGCGAATCGTTTGAGCCAAAGTAAATACGCGCTGGCTTCTGCGGTCGCGCGGCGGTATTGTTCGGTGTTGGCGGTCGAGATCAACCATTCGAGCAGATCCTTATTGGGGATTGGGATCCCTTCTTGACCCAGCCGCTTTGCCACCCAATCTGAAACATGCTTGTATAAGGTGCTGTATTGCGGTTTTGGTTTCTTGCTATTAGCTTTTGCAAGCCAGAACGCCAGCGTCTGCCCGAGTCCGTTGATCTGAATGTCCGCCGCGCTTCCTGCGGCAAGAGGCTTATATTTTTTCTCGATGTCTTTTCTATTTTCCTTCACGTCTATGATGGCATTCCACGCATCGGCGGCACGTTCCTGTTCGAGAGATTGCTGTCGGCTGGTCATTTCACACCTCCAAAGCGCAACGCCACCATGCCCTGCCCGGTGGTTTCATCGCCGCCAAGGTGCATACGGTTCAATTTCAGGGCTGTCACTTTTTCGAGGATGGCTTTCCCATCGGCAATGACCGGAGGCTTTCTGCGCGGCGGGGTAGCCATCAACGGCGCGTACATCACCGTATCTGTTGGCAGGCTTTCCACGGTCCACAGCGCGCCGCTTTGTACAGTCTTGGTCGCCGGCTCGATCTTTATGTGCGTCTGCACTTCGGTGGCGTAGGTTGCAAAGTCGCGGAAGGCGTTTTTCGGCAGGATGCATAACTTTTTTGGCAGTTGCTCGCGCCAGTAAGTATATTCAGGGAAATCAGTTTCCCGGGGCAGTACAGTATCCACGATCCATTTTGCAATCGCGTTGACTGCGGTTTTTTGCGACTCATCCTTCTCGAAACTGAATTCCTCCAGAACCACGCTAGTGCCAACCAATACATCGGTATTGTCTCCGATATAAACTTTGTCATTCGCGGGTTCATTCGGGATCGGGAAGTCGTCCTTCTTGAATTCGACTCCTGCCGCGAGGGCGTCGCGCTGGAAACGTTGCAAAACATCCACACTGGTTGTCCATGCAAAAACACCGCTGAGGGAGCGCACAGGAAACAGGAGCAGGCGCAGATCGCCGACCGAGAATGCCCCGGCGAATTCGCTGGCGTTCTCTCCAGCATCGGGCCCAAAGATGGTCAACCATTCATCTTTCGATAACCTGGGTTCCGGCGGATTCGGGTTATTGTCCGGATCCGTCTCTGCGCGCAAGCGTCCCTTCAATCCGCTGGCTTGCACCATTGGGTAACCGGTCGTCTGTTCGCGCTGAATGGGCAGGTCAATCGCGCCCAGCCCGCGTCCACTCCCCGCGTGAAGCGAGGTCTCGACATAAACATAGAGTATGGATTTGGCTTGTATCATGGTTTACCACTCCTTTTCGGGGATAATCACCTGCCCGAAACCCAGTTCCGCTCCGAAATCGGTAACAGCAGGTTGGATCAGTTGAATCTTGGCAGATTGTTCCGTTTGAAAGTAATACACACTTCCGGCTGGCACATAGCGTTTGGCGGCACGATGTGCGTTTGCGGCTTTTGGATCGGCAGTCCAATCGAACCCGCCCAGGCTTTCGTAACGGTTCAGCGCGGCGGCGCGCAGGGTCACAGCGCTATTGAAGAATTTACTCCAATCGTTTGGGTCGTCCTTGTTGGGTATGTAACCGCCTTCAAAATAGGCTGGTGTTGCAAAATACATTCTGAATCGTTTGGGAATTGGGTTTGCGATTCCCAACGATATTTTAGGTGTTACGGTTTCGAACTGTGCGGCGCGGCTCTCACCGCCGATCTGCATCATGCCTTTATTGGGCCAATCTGGGTAGCCTTTTGTCATTTCCACGAGCAAACCCACACCCTGCTCAGCGCGGATGAATTCAACCTCGAACAACATCCCTTCCTTCACAACCTGCCGCGCCGATTCAATGCCGATCCCAAAACGGTTCTCGCGCGCAAAGAGTTTTTCGGAGGGTGTGGCTTCTACTGTCTGCCCTTCAAGGTAATCCTTCAGCGCATCCTCCGTGAGCCACAACCGCTCTTCGCCTTTATTCAAATCATCTTTAAGTCCAAGCAGGTAAAAATCACCCGGCAGACTGGTCGTGATATTCTTTGGCTCCTCTGGAATTGATGCGGCGCGAATACGATGCTTGTTATTGTCTACAGAAAATGCATCGGCGGGTTGGGGGAAATAACGTGTTACTTTGCCGTTTTTATTTTCCGCAAGGAACGGTCCGCGTAAATGCAAAAGATTGTAGTTCTCTGGCTTGCCGACCGTTATTTCAATATCTGGGTTGCCTCGCCACAACCCTATTTGTTTTACCGTCAGATAATGCGAACGGATCGCGCCGTAAACGACCGTTGGATAGGGCGGGAACAGGCTTTCGGCGCGCTGCCCAACATCGAAGGGACGTCCATCGCGGAAGAGCCAGACGTCCACAGGCGTTAAAAAGAGGTGTGTCATTCGCCGCCTCCCTGCGCCACAAAGCGCGCAAAAATGAGCCACCTGCCCAACTCCACCATCCCCTGTGGAACGTTGTTCAGCGGCGGGAGTTGTTTATCCATTTCAACCGACCATTGGTGCAAGGTATTGGTCAGTTTGTCAATCCACTCATCCACTCTTTTCTTGATCTGTATGTCGGTCAGCGATTCTTCAGCAGATACAAGCATTTCCAACTTGTCGTTGCGATTGACATGCCGCTTCACCTGCCGCGCCAGCAACGCCTTACGCGCCTCCGGCAGGAGCGCGGCTGTGGTATTCGCTTCGCGTGCAACTTCATAAGCGAAACGGCTGGAGAGAATATCTTGGTCGTCTCGCATGTATTTTATTAACTGTCCCAGAATTGGTTCGCCGCCTGGCGACGGGTTTTCCTGATCCCAGCGCGAACGCATGTCCTTGATCTCGCCCGACCGCTTCAAGACCGTTACGCATACGGCGGCTTTATCGGGCAACTTCTTCGCTTTTGATTCCGCTTTACGCGCCTCGCGCAACGCGACGCCCAACGGGGAGGTGTGATGCGCAATTGCAATACCGCATGAGGCTGAGGCTTTGTTGCCTGTCTTTTCGAATGCCTGCGCCAGTTCGCGTGCAAAATCGAATGCAGTGGAGAGAGGAGCCATGGCAAGAATGTCGTCTCCGCCATTGTAGACCACTGCCGCCTTGTGATTTTTGGCGATCTCAGGCACACTCATTGCAAACTTAGTCAATGCATCGCTGAGATCGCGGTGTTCTCCTTCGTTCTTGCAACCCGTCACGCGCACTCCCATATTATCGCCATCGAAGGCAAGGATGGCATAATAAAGTGATGGCTTGCCGACCTGCTTGTGGAGAGCCTTCAATTTATTCAGCGGGCCATCTTTGGCTTTGAGGATCTCATCCGTGCTGTCAATGTTGTAGTCGTCTTTCAACTTCTTTTTGGTCAGGGTTTCTAAATACAACAAGTCGCCATCGTGGGGCCAGTCATCATCCTTGCGCACAGGCCAAAAAGCATTTTGCGACTGTGTGATTTGGGCGAGACTATCCTTATACGGCATCAACAAACTTGCGTTTTGAGATTGCTTCGCCCGCGCTAAAAAGTCCGCACTGGCAATACTGCTCGTGGACGGGAAACCGTTAAAGGGCGACAGTCGTTGTTGTGTTTCGGCATCCAGTGGGCTGAAGCGTTTGATCAATCCCACTGCGTCGAGACGTTCGCCAGCTTTTACCTTCGATGGGTTTTTTTCACTTTCGTCTTTCCAATACGCTTTGGCGTTTTTTTCTTTGATATGAAGCGCCTGCCGCCTGCCGCTGAGAGAATCTTTTAACCCTGGCTCGCCTCCCAATGGTTGGTGGAACATCCGTGTTCGTTTGACTGCCGCCAATGACTTTTCCGCGTCGAGATAAGTATCGTGATATTTGTCATCGCTGGGCAAATCCACAACGACCCAATAAACCTCCCAAAGATAATCCGCGGCAGTTTGGCGTTTCCAGATACTCTCCCATTCATTATCCACTTTGGAACTTTTAGAGAGAAATTCTTTTTTTGCATCCTCGGCAATTGATGCGGACTTGCCTGACCACTTTTCGAGAAGCGCTGCGCCAGCGTCCTTTGCGATTTGCGCGCCGTCCCCGCTTTTTATTTTCGCCACGATTTTGTTTGGCACATCATCGGGAAGTCTGCCGTCTTTTCCGCCGGCTGGATAGATCAACTCGCCGCCTTGCGCTTCGATACTTTGCGCGGCGGCTTTCGCCAGTTCGACCAAAATGGCACTGCCAGTATGCAAGTCCGCTGTGCGCCGCGCCTCAATGATAAAAGGCTGGATGGGGGAGAAGGTGAAGAGGAGGATAAAATCGGTCATGGCATTACGCTCTTTTTGACAGGAAAAGAGTTTATGAACTGCTGAATTACCGAATAATCAGCTGGAGGTGGGGCAGTCCATTTACGTGTCTGAAGTTGAAGATCAACTCGCTCCTCCAGGAATTGCGATTTGAACAAGACTAGAATACCTACATATTTGCCCGTTGTTAATCGTGTGATTCGAATCTTAAGTGGCGAAGAACGGCGGTCGCCGATTTCAGATTGTATAACATCGTTCGGGCCCCCTTCAGAATATCGGAAGGGAATGGGCAGTCCAAATGCAGCGCGCTGAATATTCGGTGGTGTTCCACCTTTTTCTAGCCACTTTAAGACGGCATCGTGATCAGCTTTGCCTACCGAATTTGGTCGGCTATGGCTTCGGTAATTACGCAGAGTCTCTCCAATGCCGTTTAACGAGTCGAGGTGCGAACTCCATCCTGCCTGTGCATCCGAGATAATCCAAATTTCTGCACTAGATGGCGAGAGTATGTCAAAAGGCGGTTGTTCATCGTTGAAATTGCGCCAAATTGCATCTTGGCCACCTAGTAATTGCAAACATTGCGTTATACCATTTTTCAAATGGTTATAGAGTTCATCTGTTGACTCGCAAAGTTTGAAATCCGGGAGGTCGTCGGTTCGAAAAGATGTAATTTGAAATGAGCCTGCTCCACGATTTGCTCTTGCGCCAATTGCTCCAAAATTGGACAATAACCATAAGGCTATGTATGCTCTCTTTAGCATTTCTTGGTTCAATCGCGTTCTTAATGTAATCGCGAATTTTGACCCGGGCTTAATATACTCACGAGATGGTAAATATCTTGGTGTCCCTTGACGACCGCTTTCAGCCATTGACCATAATAGATAATCTTTACCAGTAGGCGAATAATCCCCGTTTGGGGTACGAAGAGCACGATCCTTTTGGTAGGTTAGAATTTGATCGTCCCACTCTCCATGCAAAGTCACAGCAACAGCCGAGCCAGTATCAGGAGAACCAAAAACACGCTGCTCCTCATTTTTTAGTGTTTCTATAGTTAGCGGTATAGATTCGCAACCTCCCAAAAGAGCACGAAACCAATATCGTAAAGCACCGCGCAGTGAAGGACTACGCAGTTCGGGATTTTGACGCGCATCAGAGCCTCCCATAAATAGAGGGGTAACTACTTCGCCTGAAAATTCAAATTTATTGGCACTCACGCGACCTCCTTGTTATAGTCCTTTATATAGTGCTTTACAATTCGTCGAACCTTGAAGGCAATTGGGAAAATTTCAGAAACCAACTCGTTCACACGTGATAAACCATCGTCCTTCCCGTAACGCAAGACACTGCTTGAAAAATCTGGTGCAAGAACAGAAGGCACAACTTCATCCAAATAACTAAGCATTTGTGCAAACACCGGATCTTTTTGGCTAGCCTTATTCAATAAAAAGAAAAGATCATGAGTATTCCCGAATGTTTCACGATTGATTGCAAGAAAGGCCTTAGAGAGTGTTTTGAAATTCTGTTCAGGCGTGATTGGTTTGCCTTTTGAACAAAATTTAGCCGCGAATTTCGCGAATTTTCACGAGTTTTTTCCTTCACGGGTCAAACCTTTGTGTCCTGCGTGTCACTTCGACAGGCTCAGTACAAGCCTTTGTGGTGAATTATTAAACACTCTCTTAAGCCATTTTTCAATTGATTGGTGAAGCAGATAGCAAATATTGGCGAGAGGTGAGTAATTTATTCTCTGCCTGCATAAAAAAACTGCACATAAGAGATCTTCCTCTGCGCGATCAATCCAAGACTGCTGTGATTGATATTTATGTTGCAATACTCTCAAGGATCCGCCTATGTTAAGCTCGGAGTGGCATCTCATTTCTGTTTGCCTTCTAAAAACGAAACAAGTCGCAACTCAGGCTCGCCGCGCGGCTCTGCTCCTCCCAAAAACAAGGGAGTCACTGTTTCTAATTTCACTTCAATTTTCTGCACGGGTACCTCCTTGAATCCAACCATCAGGAGACGAAACGATGAAACTGCCTGCAAGCGCCCCATTCGCAGACAGTTTCAGGCATTATAGTATTTTCAAATCAGAAAAGCAATGTTTTTAGAAAACACCCCGAAGATAAATCCTTCGGGGTGTTTCAATTCAAGCCACCGTAATCCCCTTATCCAGATACACATCCTGAATCGTGTTCAACAACTTCACGCCCTCCGCCATCGGACGCTGGAAGGCTTTGCGCCCTGAGATGAGACCCATGCCGCCCGCGCGCTTGTTGATGACGGCGGTGACGGCGGCTTCGGCAAAATCGTTCTCGCCCGAGGCGCCACCGCTGTTGATGAGTCCGATGCGGCCCATGTAGCAGTTCGCCACTTGATAGCGGCACAGGTCAACGGGATGATCGCTGATTAGGTCGGAGTACATCCGCTTGTCGAATTTGCCGAACGTGACGCCCTCCTTGTTGAGCGCGAGATAGCCGCCGTTGTTCTCGGCGAGTTTCTGCTTGATGATGTCCGCTTCGATGGTGACGCCGAGATGGTTCGCCTGCCCCGTGAGATCGGACGACACGTGGTAGTCCTTGTCCGATTTGAAGGCTTTGTTACGCAGGTAACACCATAACACCGTCGCCATGCCGAGTTCGTGTGCGAGCGCAAATGCCTGCGCGATCTCGATCAGTTCGCGGTGCGAATCGTCCGAGCCGAAGTAGATCGTCGCGCCGACCGCCGCCGCGCCCATGTCGTACGCCTGCCTGACGGTGCCGAACAAGATCTGCTCGAAACTGTTCGGGTAGGTCAACAACTCGTTGTGATTCATTTTGACGATGAACGGAATCTTGTGCGCGTACTTGCGCGCGACGATTCCCAGCACGCCGAATGTCGAAGCGACGGCGTTGCATCCGCCCGCGATGGCGAGTTTGACGATATTTTCGGGGTCGAAATAATCGGAGTTCTTGGCGAAGCTCGCGCCGCCGGAGTGTTCGATGCCCTGATCCACGGGAAGGATGGATAAATAGCCCGTCCCGCTGAGGCGGCCGTGGTTGTGAATCCAGGCAAGGTTGCCGAGTACGCGGTTGTTGCGGTCGGAGTGAGAGAAGATGCGGTCTACGAAATCGGGACCCGGCACGTGAAGTCTGTCTTTTGAAATTTTCGGGGAGTCGAACTTGAGGAGCGAGTCGGCTTTGTCGCCGAGCAGGGATTGGATATCGGTTGGCATGGCATTTCTCCAGTTTGAGTTTTAGAGCAACCGTCGTGAGTTCTTTGCCACAGAGACGCAGAGCCACCGAGATTCTTATTTCTCTGCGTCTCCGCGACTCCGCGGCAAGACCGAACCAGCCGTTCTTGAATTTTGTTTTCTTGATTATAATGGGTTTGTGCGACCTACTGAACCCGAACTCGTATATTTATGCTGGAGGCACCCATGGATGATTTCTTTCAAAAAGTAACAAGCATGCAAGACCCGTTCAAGAAACTGGCGTCGTTCATTCCCGGTTTTAGCGGCTACATCGAACGACAAAACCGCCGCGACGCGGACAAGCTCCTGCGCGATACGGTCGCGCGCCGCTTCGAGGAACAACACAAGCGCGCCTCGCAACTGCAAAGCGAGTTAGTCAGCGCGGGCAAGATCGAATTCGTGGACGATATGGAAAAAGCCGCGATCAAGCTCCGCACGTTCATAGACAAGATCAGCACCGCCCCGCGCGGCTATTCAGGCATGTTCGATGCGGTCAAGATCAACGAAAAGGAACTCGAGGCGATCTACCAATTCGACGCCGCGTTCTTCGATCTCGCCGAGCAGGTCGGACGCGGGCTCGATAACGTGGAGCAAAGCCTCGCAGATGATACCGCGTTGCCTGCCGCGATCCGCAACCTCACCACGCTGGCGCGGCTGGCTGTGGAGACGTACGAGAAGCGATCCGAAGTTGTGACCGGGTCAAAATAACATAAACGATGTCATTGCAAGGAGCGTTCGTCGCGACGAAGCGTCGCCGTGGCGCCGTGGCGACACAATCTCCAAATACCATGAGATTGCCACGGGCGGAAGAACACCGCCCTCGCAATGACACGGTGACACTATGTGGCACACCTACATCAACGCAACGAACGTTGAAGAAGTTTTACGCACATTGAAAGACAAGGGGGGACGCGCCCGCGTCATTGCGGGCGGGACGGATTTGATTCTCGAACTCGAGCGCGGCATCCGCACGGGGATCGAAACCGTCATTGATGTCACGCGCATCCCAAACCTCGACAGCATAACAATTGACGAAGACGGCGTCATCCATCTTGGTCCGCTCGTCACGCACAACCATTGCGTCGAATCGAAATTGATTCGCGAACGCGCCTATCCGCTCGCGCGCGCGGCATGGGAAGTGGGCGCGCCGCAGATTCGCAACCGCGGCACGATCGCGGGCAACCTCATCACCGCCTCGCCCGCCAACGACACAATCACGCCGTTGATGGCGCTCGGCGCGTCGGTCACGATGCAATCGGTAAACAGCACGCGGACAGTCACGCTAAAAGATTTTTACACCGGTGTCCGCAAGACGGTGATGCAACCCGACGAAATGCTCGTGGATATTTCGTTCCCGGCGATGAAGATGACGCAACGCGGGACGTTCATCAAACTCGCGTTACGCCGCGCCCAGGCGATTTCCATCATTGACGTGGCGATTCTCCTCACCATTGAATCTGATTCAGTCACCTCGGCTTCCATCACGCTTGGAGCCGTCGCCCCGACGATCATCCATGCGCCCGAAGCGGAAAAATATCTCGCGGGCAAAACCCTCACCGAGGATGTCATCGCCGAAGCCGCGCGTTTGACGATGAATTCCTGCAAGCCGATTGACGACATCCGCGGGAGCGCGGCGTACCGCAGCGAGATGGTGCGCGTGTGCACCGCGCGCGGGCTGAGGTCCATTCGCGAGGGTGAGGAGCAGGTCGGAATGCCGTCTGATGCGGTTTTGTTGTGGGGATCGGAGACGATGGATAATAGTCCATTGACCATCCATGAATCGCCGGCAAATCCGATTGAAACAACCGTCAATGGGAAAAAATACTCACTGAAGACCGGTTACGAGAAAACCTTGTTGCGATTCCTGCGCGAAGACATCGGCTTGATCGGCACGAAAGAAGGATGCGCCGAGGGTGAGTGCGGCGCGTGCACCGTTTTCCTCGACGGGAAAGCGGTGATGGCGTGTCTGGTCCCTGCGCCGCGTGCACATGGCGCGGAGATCGTGACGGTCGAGGGACTCGCGTCCACCCTCACCCCTACCCCTGTCCCTCAGGGACAGGGGATTCTGCACCCTGTGCAGGAGGCGTTTATCAAACACGGCGCGGTGCAGTGCGGGTATTGTACGCCGGGCTTTATCATGTCTGCCGTGATGTTGTATGAAGAAAAAGGCAACCCGACCCGAAATGAAATCGAGCAAGCGATCACCGGCAACTTATGCCGATGCACCGGGTATTACAAGATCGTTCAAGCCATTGACGATGCCCGAAATTTGACGGAGGTTAACCATGGGTAAATATACAAGCCAGACTCGCCAGAAAGAAGCGCCAAAAGTTACCGGCGTGCATCCGATCATGAAGGGTCTTGGATGCTTCATGATTCTCATCGTACCGGTCATCTCGTATGGCGCGGCGGTGCTCCTCGTCAACAGCGCGGTTCAGCGCGGCTGGCCCCTGCCGCCGGAATGGCTCGGCTATCCTGAATTCAACCCGCTGCTTTTCAGGTTAAGCGGACTTGCGTATGTCCTCGGCTTTTTACAAGCGCAACTCAACCTGACAGCGAATCTAGTTTTCGCCCTGGGGATTGCCATCGTGATCGCCGGGATTATGGCTGTGCTGTTCGGCTATATGTACCGCTTGTTCGGTCCGCCGCAATACGGTCCGATGGATGCGCCGCCCATTCGCGTCAAGGTAAAGCGATATAAAAGATAGTCGGGCAATGAGCAACCAGACCATCGGCAAGTCCCTCCCCCGCGTAGATGCGCGCGGCAAAGTGACCGGCGAGACTCCCTACTCCGGTGATCTCTCGATGAAGGGCATGTTGCACATGAAGATGCTCTTCGCGGGGCGTCCACATGCGCGCGTTTTGAGAATTGATGCCAGCAAAGCGGAAGTTGCGCCGGGCGTGGCCGCAGTGTACACGGCTAAGGATGTGCCGGTCAACGAGTATGGATTGCAATGGCAGGATCAACCGGTGTTGTGCGGACCCCTCACCCCGCCCTCTCCCGGTGGGCGAGGGAGTAAACCCGGCACAGATGTTGTCCGATTTGTCGGCGATCAGGTCGCGGCAGTTGTGGCAAACACCGAAGCCGAAGCCGCCGCGGCGGTAAAGTTGATCGAGGTTGAGTATCAAGACCTCCCTGTCGTCACCGACGCGGTGGAGGCGATGAAACCGAATGCCCCGCGCGTCCATGAACACATCGGCGACTCGAATATCTGCGTGCATTACAAAATCCGCAAAGGGAATATCGAGGAGGGATTCGCAACGTCGGATGTGATCGTCGAAAGCGAATATCGCACTCCGGTGCAGGAACATGCTTATCTTCAGCCAGAAGCCGGGCTGGCATATCTTGATGGCGAGGGACGCATCACGATTGCGTGCGGCGGGCAGTGGACCCACGAAGACCAGCACCAGGTGGCGCACGCGCTGAACATGCCGAATGAAAAAATCCGCATCGTGTACCCGGCGGTCGGCGGCGCATTCGGCGGACGGGAAGATATGTCCGTGCAGATCGTGCTCGCGCTCGCCGTGTGGAAACTGCAAAGACCAGTGCGAATTATCTGGTCGCGGCAAGAATCCATTATCGGGCACGGCAAACGCCACGCTACTGTCATTCGCACAAAATGGGGCGCGACAAAAGACGGAAAGTTAACCGCCATCGAAAACGAACTTATCGGCGACGGCGGCGCGTACATGTACACATCGAACAAAGTGCTGGGCAACTCTGCGATCACATCCACTGGACCGTATTTCGTCCCGAATGTAAAAACGGATGTTTATGGCGTGTACACCAACCACGTGCCCGGTGCGGCGTTCCGCGGGTTCGGCGCGCCGCAAGCCTTGTTTATGGCTGAAATGCAAATGGACAAACTCTCCGAAAAACTCGGCATGGACCCGGTCGAATTCCGTTTGAAGAACACGTTGAAAGACGGAGACGAAATGGGGGTTGGGACTCCGTCGCCCAGTCCGGTCAGTGTGACGCAGTGCATTGAAGCGGCGGCGGAAAGATTCGAGTGGAAAAAAGGAAAGAAGAAGGAAGAAAGACCATCTCACCTAAAACGTGGTCGTGGGTTTGCCGCCGGGTTCAAAAACATCGGCTTCTCGTTCGGCTATCAGGAAAACTGCTGGGCAAAGATCGAACTGCATGGCAAAGGTGAAATTGACCAGGTTGTTTTGCATCACGCCGGCGCGGAAGTCGGTCAGGGCACGCACACGGTTATGGTGCAAATGGCGGCAGAGGCGACGGGCGTCCCGTTTGAGAAAGTGAAAATTATCGCGTCGGATTCTGCAACGATGGGCAACTCCGGTTCAGCCTCGGCATCACGCATGACTTTCATGGCTGGCAACGCCATCAAAGGCGCGGCGGAACTTGCGTTGAAAAAATGGAAAGCCGAGGAACGCCCGTCGGTCGCAGAGTTCAAATATCTCGCGCCGCGCACCACGCAATTCGATCACGAGACCGGGCATTCGACTCCCAACTTTGCGTATGCGTTTGTCGCACAAGCCGCCGAAGTGGAAGTGGATACCGAAACCGGTCATGTGCGCGTGATTCGCCTGGTCTCTGCTGACGATCTCGGCAAGCCGATCAACCCCGCGCTGGTGGAAGGTCAGATCGAAGGCGCGGTCGTGCAGGCGCAGGGTTACGCCATCCTCGAGGATTACAAAACCAAAGACGGGCGCGTGCTCACCGACCAGCTCAGCACGTACCTCATTCCGACGATTTGGGATATTCCCGAAAAAGTCGAATCGGTGATTCTCGAAATCCCCGACCCGAATGGTCCGTGGGGCGCGCGCGGTGTTGGTGAATTGCCATTTCTGCCGGTTGCGCCGGCAATCGCCGCGGCAATTCACGATGCCACCGGCGTATGGATTGATGAATTCCCGTTCACGCCGGAACGCGTCTTGCGCGCGCTTGGGAAAATTTCGTAAGGGCAAGGTCATCTCGTCTTGGGCAGGAGAACCCCGCCCCTGCATCAAAATGCCATTCCCTTATCGCAACGAAACCAAAGAGATGAACGACGACGCCCGCACATCCGCGGGCGGCTCTTTCATTCGCCTATCCGATGGCCTCACGCATTACGAGGCTGGTGGGAACGAATTGGGCGAGGTTGTCGTTTTGGTTCATGGATTTTCCGTCCCGTATTTTATTTACGACCCGACCTTTGACTTTCTCACGAAATCTGGATTTCGCGTCGTGCGTTATGATTTATTCGGGCGCGGATTCTCAGACCGACCGAACGTGAAATACAATCTGGATTTCTTCGTCAAACAACTACATGACCTACTGAATGCACTACGCCTCGCTTCGACTTCGCTCAGCGCAAGCACGCGCCCAGTCAACCTGATCGGCTTATCCATGGGCGGATCGATCGCTTCGGCGTTCACCGTCCGTCACCAGGAGCGAGTCCACAAGCTGGTGTTGATTGATCCCTGCGGCGCAAAACCCATTGACAGCGGAATAACGCTGAAGATCGCGAAAATCCCCCTATTGGCAGAACTGCTGTATGGTCAGTTGGGAAGCGACAACATGGTCAAAAGTGTGGCAAACGATTTTTTTGATCCCGTGCTCGTGGAGCATTTTCAGTCTCGATATAAAATCCAAATGGGATATAAAGGCTTCATGCGCGCCATCCTTTCGACGATTCGCAGCGGCACGCTCGGCTCGTTCATGAATTTATATATGGCGCTTGGCAGGCTGAACAAACCGGTTCTGTTATTTTGGGGGCGGAACGATAAAACCGTTCCGTTCGAGCACAGCGACTTGTTGCGTGCCGCAATGCCGAATGCGAAATTCCAGGTCATCGAAGATTGCGGGCACATCCCGCATTATGAAAAACCCGATCAGTTCAACCCAATTCTTTTGAGTTTTCTGAGGCAAACATGATTCGAAGATTCATTGATTATTTTTCACACAACAAATATCGCCTCACCATGTTCTTCCTGCTGGCTGGCGCGACAATTATCTCTGTCGCCATCTGGCGCGTCCGCGTGGACTACAGCGGGAGCGGCAATTACGCTTTCCTGATTTGGAACTTGTTCCTCGCGTGGATTCCATTTATCATCGCGTATTTCACGTACACCCTCACCCTCAGCCGGCGCTGGATGTACGTGATCGTTCCCGTTGCCGCGTTCTTCTGGCTGATCTTCTTCCCAAACGCGCCCTACATCCTCACCGATTTTCAACATCTCGCGTATTGGCGCGATGTGCCAGTTTGGTATGATGTGATGCTGTTGATTTGGTTCTCGTTTACCGGATTATTGCTTGGCATGGTCTCTTTATTCCTGATGCAGGAGATCATCCGCCGTGAGTTTGGTCGCTGGTTTGGCTGGGGCTTCGTAACGCTGGTAACGGGGTTGAGCAGTGTCGGCGTATACGTTGGTCGCTTTTTACGCTGGAACTCATGGGATATTTTTTCCAACCCGTCGGGCATGGCGCAATACACAATTCAAAGCGCGCAAGACCCAAGCCTGCAATCCATTGGTTTTACCAGCCTGTTCGCGGCGTTCTTTCTATTTTTGTATATCACCCTCTACACGTTCGGGCATCTTTTACTCGAACGACAAACAATTCCAAATGGATAAACCATGAACAAAGAAAACATCCTATTTCTCTACAAATACAACCAGTGGTCAACCGCCAAAATTTTGAGCGCGGCTTCGAACATCACAACCGATCAATTTCTTGCGCCCGCAGATTTCCCGCATGGCGGCTTGCGCGGGACGCTCGTCCACGCGCTGTTCGCCGAGTGGATCTGGCGCCACCGCTGGGAAGGCGCATCGCCCACCTTCCGCCTCAAACCGGAAGACTTCCCACCTTTGGGTCGCTTCGCGCGCGTTGGATGGAAGAGGAGAAACTTTTGATGGCTTTCGTGGAGAATCTCACCGATGAAAAATTATACGGCAAATTCGACTACATCTCGACGGAGGGAAAGCCGAATACTCGAATCCTCTGGCAGGCGATGGCGCATCTCGTCAACCACGGCACGCAACACAAGACCGAAGCCGCGGCGATACTTACCAGCCTCGGTCATTCCCCCGGCGATATTGACATGATTTGGTTCGCCGCAGAATACAAATAACTTGCAGTAGGCTCTTCCCTTGAATCCCCGACTTCGCAATTTCGTCTTCCGAAACAGGCATAACCTCGCCGTTTTCTTTTTGCTCAATACGGCATGTGCCATTTGCATTGCGCTGGTCGGCGCGCGGGTGGCGTATACCGATTCCGGGCGGCGCATTGACTTGATCTGGAATTTGTTTCTCGCCTGGATTCCATTCATCCTCGCCTACGTCGCGCACGCCTTCTCCTGGAGGCGGTTGACGCTCTTCATCATCATCCCGTTTATTTCAATTCTCTGGTTGGTCTTCTTTCCCAACGCGCCCTACATGCTCACCGACCTGCAAGACCTCGCTCGCGGTTCGTTCGGCGCGCCGCTTTGGTACGACGTGATCATCGTCGTGTGGTGCTCGTGGACGGCGATGCTGCTCGGGGTCGTCTCGCTGTACTTGATGCAGGATATTGTCGTCCGCGCGTTCAGTCACTTTACCGGTTGGGCGTTCGTGTTCATCATCTCCGCGCTGAGCAGTTTCGGAATTTACATCGGACGCTTCGTCCGCCTGAATTCGTGGGATATTTTGCAAAACCCAGCCGAAACCGCCATGGAGATTCTCGGTCTCGTCATTGATCCCAGTCGTCGTCTCGCCGCGTTCACACTGCTCTACACGGTTTTCTTTCTTTTTGTTTATCTCCTGCTTTACTCGTTCAGCCATATGCTGCAAGAGCAAAACTTGAGAGCCAGCGAAACGCCCGATCAACTGGCAGGAACTCAACCAACCGATGCGCGGCGATAATGCGGTCTTGATTCGAGGCGGAGGCGATCTCGCCACTGGCGTCGCGTTGCGGCTTCATCGCGCAGGCATTAAAGTTCTGATCGCGGAACTGGCGCAACCGCTGGCGGTGCGGCGGGCGGTTTCGTTTGCAGAAGCGGTGTACGAGGGCATGCATTCCGTCGAAGGTGTGTGGGCAAAGTTGATCGAAGCGCATCAAATATCCACGTGGGATGAACCGGATTGCATTCCTGTCCTCGTTGATCCAGATGCCGAAATTCTCAAGCGTATTCAATTCACCGTCGTTGTGGACGCGCGACTTTTGAAGATGTCCCCATCCCCACTTCCGACTCAAGTCCCGCTTCATATCGGACTGGGACCGGGTTTCACAGCGGGAAGCGATTGCCACGCGATCATCGAGACCCGGCGCAGTCACACGCTTGGGCGCGTGTATTGGACAGGAATCACCCAACCCGACTCCGGCGAACCCGAAGGGGACCCGCGCCGCGTCCTCCGCGCGCCATCGGATGGGGTGCTTATCGGATTGAAGAAAATTGGCGAACACTGTGAGACCGGTGAGTTGATTGCGAGGATTCAAGCGGACAACGCTTATGAAATTGTCAGCCCCATTGCCGGCGTTTTGCGCGGACTCATCCGTGATGGGTCAAACGTGACCAGGAACCTGAAAATTGGCGATGTGGACGCGCGGAATGATGCCGAGGCGTGTTTTCTCGTCTCCGATAAATCACTCGCCATCGGCGGCGGTGTGCTGGAAGCGATTCTCACGAAAGTCGAGGTTCGGCAAAGGCTGTATTTCAAGCACCCAAAAGCAGGCTTGCAGTGAACGCCCAAAGGTTGTATGCTTGCACAAATGGCGCTTGCGACTTTCCTCAGACCTTCCTGGCTATCGCCTCACTCAATTGAGTTTGGCGGTAAGGAGCCGCCTAAAGTTCACTGGGTTGGGGGTGCCAAGCTGGTCCATCAGAATCAAAATGAAGGCGGGAAACAAAACGCACCACAAAAGAAAAAAGAGGAGCGCGGCTACCGCGAACTTTCCACGATCAGGCTGGGGGATGTAGACGAGGCTTTCCGGTCATTTTCAAACTACTTGAAACCATCAGCCCTGCCCGGCTGGGTTGCCCCAAATTATTTCTGCATGATCCCGCTTGCCGCACACGCCGATGGCAGACCCTCAGCCGTGTTCGGCCGCGTCCGCACGTGCTTCCCCGGCGATGGATATTCAGAAGACGCGCAAGAGATGGAATTATTTTTCCCGAACAAAGGCAGGAAGGCAGACCTGCTCCATCTGTGGCAGGATGAAATTCAAATCTCTTCCCGAACCCCTGTCCGTAGTTTTTACATGCGGGTTAAATTTCTTTTCGACGAAGACGAACTTGCAGAGCATCTCGAAATCGAGAATCAGTTTATCCAGGCTGGTTTCGCCCCGGAGTATGCCGGCAACATTCTTGACCTGTTAGGTCTGGATGAAAAACAAAAAGCGACCCAGCCCCGACTGTTTGTTGCCAGCTCGCGTTGGTTCGATTCAATCCCTGGCTCCGTTCGGGCAGATGTCAAGGAATCGCTGACGAGATTAATCGGCTGGAATCGAAGTATCTTCAATTATCACTCCAGCCAACTGCCATTGGATTTTCCGACCCTCAACCGTGTGTTTGACTTCAAACACGGGTTTTCGGATATCAGCTTTTACGAGCCAGCCACACCTCAACAAACGCTGGATATCATCACCCGGGAATTCGATACATTATTTCAACAAGGTATGGCATAATTTTCCCCGTGGACGATAGATACGAAAGCATCGCAACCGCCAACCGCCCAAGGGACTACGCCGGTCTCTTGTGGATTTTCGCCGCCAGCCTGTTGGGGTTCAGCCTGTTTTGCGCCACCTCCGCGATTGCGCTCTCCGACCCGACCCTTTCGACTCCGATCGTAATTGAGGCAGGCGACATTCCCGATCTGGCGTTTTCCAACCTCAATACCGCCGCCGCGCAAACTGCGGAAGCATTCGCAAGATTGGTGGCAACCTCAACTCCGACAAATACATTTACCGCGACTGCAACGTGGACTTCCTCGCCAACGGCATCCCTTACCCCTACGTTGATTGTCCCAACCAAGACACACACAAAAATACCTGAGGACCAACCAACAATCATTTTACCAACAGCCACTCGAACTCCCAGGCCGACCAGTACGGCAGTGGATGTGATTCCATTTACAGGTACCCCCCCAGTAACCGAGGAACCTACGGAAACTCCTGTACCTGAGCCATCTGACACCCCATCCCCATAAAGTCTGTTCGTATACTGAAAGCGGGCACAAATTGCGCTTTTACCCAATAGGTTTCGGCGGACTGAAGTCCTGCCTCAGTTCGTGAAAGTCGGTTAAAACCGACTCGTTGCGCCAGTCCGAAAGGACTTCCATGTACTGAGCAGGCGGCTTTAGCCCCGCGAATCAGGCGAATAGAAAACCGCAATTTATGACCGTGACAAGTATAGTTGATTAATTCCTTGACGTTCAGTTCAATCTGACATATACTCGAATTAATCAGATTAATATGATAGTTCGAGAACGAATTTCCCCTAACATTTCAGAATTCCTAAAATATCTTGCCACGCACCAAGAGTCGGAAGAAGGCCTCCCCACCCTCAACGAGTTGAGTCAAGAGTTGGGCGTGAGCGTCGCCTCTCTGCGAGAACAACTCGAAGTGGCGCGCGCGCTGGGGCTTGTGGATATCAAGCCCGGGCGGGGAAAGACGCGGCGTCGAAATTTTTCCTTCACGCCAGCGATCCGTCAGAGTCTTGGATACGCGCTCGCGCTCAACGATGAATACTTCCGCAAATATTCCGAGTTACGGAATCACATAGAGTCCGCGTACTGGTTTGAAGCGGTGGAAAAACTATCGGAAGATGATAAAGCTGAATTGCAAGACCTGATTGCCCGCGCGCAGGACAAACTGGATCGCACACCGATTCAAGTGCCGCACGGGGAGCATCGCAACATGCATTTGCTGATTTTCAGCCGCCTCGAAAACCCGTTCGTGACGGGAATCCTTGAAGCGTATTGGGAAGCGTACGAAGCAGTGGGTTTAAACATGTTTACCGGCGGGTATGAATATTTGCAAGAAGTTTGGGAGTACCACCAAAAAATGGTTGAAGCGATTTGTAATGGAAACTACAAGGCTGGCTATGATGCCCTCGTGGCGCACACCGACCTTTTGTATCACAGACCGTAAGTTAAGAGGAACATATGAATAAAGCAGTAAACGATTTTTCGATCATCGTTGGCACGAAGAACGGCTCGGGCAGTTCCACCGCCAACAACACCATCCTGCGCGCGATCTTCAAGATGGGCATCCCTGTTTCGGGCAAGAATCTTTTCCCCTCGAACATTCAGGGATTGCCGACGTGGTATACGATCCGCGCGAGCAAGGATGGATTCACGGCGAGACGCGAGGAGCAGGAAATCGTCGTGGCAATGAACCCCGACTCGTTCACGCGCGACCTTGCTTCTGTCGCGCCAGGCGGAGCCTTTTTCTACGCCGACGATATCAAACTCCCCATCACCCGCGCAGACATTGCCATTTACCCGATGCCGGTGAAGAAACTCGTGCGAGACGATCACAACGTTCCCGCCGATTTTCGCGACCTGGTCGGCAACATGATTTACGTGGGCGTGCTGGTTCACATGATCGGGCTGGACTTCGACACTGTGCAAGCCGCGTTAAACTTCCATTTCAAAGGCAAGCAAAAGCCAATCGACATGAACCTCAACGCAGTGAAGGCGGGCGCGGAATGGGCGAAGGCGAATCTCGAAAAGAAAGATCCATATTATCTCGAACCCATGAACAAGACCGAAGGCTTGATCATGGCAGACGGAAATACCGCCGCCGCCATCGGCACGATCTTCGGCGGCGCGCAATTTGTGGCGTGGTATCCGATCACGCCTGCGTCCTCGCTTGCCGAGGCGGTCAACGATTACATCCCCATGCTCCGCAAACGCAAGGATGGGAAAAACACCTACGCAGTTGTGCAGGCGGAGGACGAACTCGCAGCAATCGGCATGGCTGTCGGCGCGGGCTGGAGCGGACTCCGTTCGATGACTTCCACTTCAGGTCCGGGCTTGAGCCTGATGACCGAGTTTGCAGGGTTGGCATATTATGCGGAGGTGCCGGTTGTGATTTGGGATGTGCAACGAATCGGACCAAGCACAGGCTTGCCCACACGCACCTCACAAGCCGACTTGTCCTTCGTCGTTGGCATGGGTCACGGCGACAGTGACAGCATTGTGCTTTTACCCGGCAACATCAACGAATGTTTTGATTTCGGCTGGCAATCGTTCGACATCGCTGAACGCGTGCAGGCGCCTGTGTTCGTCCTGTCTGACCTGGATATGGGCATGAACCAGTGGATGAGCAAACCGTTTGAATACCCGAAAACGCCGATGGATCGCGGCAAAGTGCTTTGGGAAAAAGACATGGAAGACTTGAAAGGCAATTGGGCGCGCTATCTCGATAAGGATGGAGACGGCATACCGTATCGCACGATACCGGGCAACAAGCATCCGCTGAGTTCATACTTCCTGCGCGGTACAGGGCATGATGAACAAGCGCGTTACACTGAAGATCATGTCGTGTTTCAACGCAATATGGAACGTTTGAAAAAGAAATACGAAACTGCAAAGGAATTCCTGCCGAAACCAATCATCCACGGGACCAACGGCGCAAAGATCGGGATCATCGCGTATGGCTCGACGGAAGCCGCGATCAACGAAGCGCGCATCCAATTGGAGCAGGATCACGGCATGAAGACGAACTTCCTGCGCGTGCGCGCTGTGCCGTTGACGCGCGAGGTGGATGAATTCGTCGGGAAGCACGATCAGGTGTACGTCGTGGAAATGAACCGTGACGGGCAGTTGCATCAGTTATTGAGCCTGGCGAATCCCGAATCCGCCACGAAATTAATTTCCGTCGCGCACGGCGATGGCATGCCTGCCTCCGCACGATGGGTGCGCGAAGGCATCCTCGCAAAAAATACAAACGGATCGAAACCAAAATCTGTTGAAAAGAAATCTTCGGCAAAGAAAACCGTTGCAAAGAACGGCAAGAAAGGAGCCAAATAATGTCTGCTCTTCCCATGGCGGGCGCGCCCGCAAATGTAAACGCTGTCGGTCTCACGAAGCACGATTATCGCGGCAACCCCACAACGTTGTGTCAGGGATGCGGTCACAACTCGATCTCGAACCAGATCATCGCGGCGATGTACGAGATGAACGTGTTGCCCGAAAATGTTTTGAAGTTCAGCGGCATCGGTTGTTCGAGCAAAAGCCCCACGTATTTCATGAATCGTTCGTTCGGCTTCAACAGCCTGCACGGACGTATGCCTTCGATTGCCACAGGCGGATTGTTCGGCGATCACACGCTCAAAGGCGTCGGCGTTTCGGGCGATGGCGATACGGCAAGTATCGGCATGGGTCAATTCAAACACGTTATGCGCCGCAATTTGAATTTGGTCTACATCATCGAAAACAACGGCGTGTACGGACTCACCAAGGGTCAATTCTCCGCCACCGCCGAAAGAGGGCTTGAACTAAAAAAGCAAGGCACCAACCCGTACATGCCGGTTGACATTTGCATGGAAGCCGTCATCTCGAATGCAACGTTCGTGGCGCGTTCGTTTGCGGGCAACGCCAAGCAGGTGAAGGAATTGCTCAAAGCTGCGTTCGCGCATCGCGGCATCGCCGTGCTCGATATCATCAGCCCGTGCGTGACGTTCAACAACGCCGACAACGCGCATCACTCATACGCGTGGGGCAAGGATCACGAAGAGCCGCTTCACGACATCACCTACATTCCGCCGCGCAGTGAGATCATGCTCGAAACGGAACTGAAGGAAGGCGAGATTCGCGAAGTTGCGATGCACGACGGTTCGACCGTCATCCTCAAGAATCTCGAAAAGCACTATAACCCAACGGATCGTTATGAGGTTTTGCGGACTCTCGAAGAGGCGCAACGCAATAACTGGTTGACGACGGGATTGATCTACATTGTTGAAAACGCGCCGACTCTGTCCGACACGTACAATCTTGTAGACACGCCTCTCAACCGCCTCAGCGGAGCGGACCTCCGACCTGCTCCCGCGATGATTGACAAGGTCAACGCGTTGATGTTCTGACCCCCACCCGCACCTCCCCCAAATCCGACAAACTTCAATCGGATTTGGGGGAGGTGCCGCTTAAGCGGCGGAGGGGGTCTATAATTGGCTTATGCTCGAAATTTCTCCAACTATAAGAATCGGTGAAAACGAATTGCACTTTGACTACGTCCGCGCGTCGGGACCGGGCGGGCAGAATGTCAACAAGGTGGCGACGGCAGTGCAGTTGCGATTCGACGTACGCAGCTCTTCGTTATCAGAAGAAGTGAAAGCGCGATTGCTTCACCTTGCAGGCAAACGAGCGACCAGTGAAGGAATGTTGCTAATCGAAGCGAAGCAATTCCGTACGCAGGAGCAGAACCGCGAAGATGCGATTCAACGCTTCGTCACGTTGGTTCGCAGGGCATTGATCAAGCCGAAGCCGCGCAGAAAAACCAAACCAACGAAGGCATCAAAAGAGAAACGAATAACGAGAAAGAAACGGAGAGGGGAAATCAAAAAGGGCAGGCAGAGGAAATCTTTCGAGTAGGGGCGACCCGTCAGGAACTGCAAAGCTCTCTACTCTCGCTGGGCGGGTCGCCCCTACTGCTATGTGGAATAAGTCAATTAATTCTCCCCCACCGTATGCAACAACGCCATGTTAGGCGGGCGTAACGCGCCGACGGGAAATCCGCATACCAGCACAACCTGATCGCCCGCATGCACCACGTCGGAGCGGATCAACGCGGCATCCACGTGGTCGAGCATTTCTTCCAGCGAGTTGGCGAACGGCACGAGTTGCGGACGCACGCCCCACAAGAATGCGAGTTTGCGAAATGTCGCGTCATTTACCGTAAATGCCATGATCGGCACGCGCGGGCGGATTTTCGACATCAGCCAGGCGGTCTGCCCTTGTGTAGTGAAACACGCCACCGCCGTGACATTTTTGTCGTTCGCCAATGCTTGCGCGGCACGCGCCATCGAAGCCGCGTCGCTTTGTTCAAATCCGCTTACCACCTGCTCCATGCCCCACTCGATGAAGTGAGTCTCTGCTTCGCGGACGATGCGATCCATCATCTGGACTGATTCAACCGGATATTTGCCAGAGGCGGTTTCAGCGGAAAGCATGACCGCGTCGGTGCCGTCGAAGACAGCGTTTGCAACGTCCGACGCCTCTGCCCGCGTGGGAAGCGGATTCGAGATCATGGATTCCAACATCTGCGTCGCGGTGATGACAAGTTTCGCCCGCGCGTTCGCCGTGCGGATGATGTGTTTTTGCAAAGCAGGCACGCGCTCCGGCGGAAGTTCCACACCGAGGTCGCCGCGCGCCACCATTACACCGTCCACAATTTCTAAAATTGCTTCGAGATTGTCCAATGCTTCCGGCTTCTCTAATTTGGCGATCAACATCGGCAATTTCTTTCCGTTCGATAATCGTTCTATCGCATAACGGACTTTCTTGACGTCCTCAGCGCTGCGCACAAACGAGATGGCGACCGCGTCCACATTTTGCGAGATACCAAAGGCGAGGTCGGCTTCGTCTTTTTCGGTGAAGCCTGAGATTCTCAGACGAACGCCGGGTAAATTGATTCCTTTATGCGAGGAAAGCGGTCCACCGACGATGACTTTCGCGGTCAACGCGTTGCGGTCTTTGACCGAGACCACTTCCAGTGTAAGACGCCCATCATCGAGCAGTAGCCGATCCGCAGGACGGACAGAATCGAAGAGCTGGCGAAAATCCACTGGGATTTTTTGTCCGCCATTGCCGGGCGGATTTGTCCCCGTTGCATACAGATAAACCTCTTCGCCGTCTGAAAGTTGAAGCGGAACTGTCAACTCGCCCACGCGAATTTTTGGTCCCTGCAAATCCTGCAAAATCCCGATGGACGTTCCCATCCTTGCCGATACTTTTCGAATCGATTCAATGCGCGCCTGATGTTGTTCGTGCGTGCCATGCGAAAAATTCATGCGCGCCACATTCAAGCCCGCAAGAATCAATTGCTCAAGGATTTCCTCGCTCTGGCTGGCGGGACCAATGGTTGCTACGATTTTTGCTTTCCGTGTCATTTCATGCCTCTAAAAAACAAACTCACCGCAGAGAAGAATACCACATTCTGCGGTGAGTTACTGTGATTTGATCGTCGCTTGAGTAATGGTTTCAGATAACGGCAGGCATATCCCCAATTCATTGTCCACCCATTCTAAAGCAACTTGAAATGGTTTGAAAAATCAATTCAGGGACAACCTCGAACGAATACGGCTCGTGGACACGCTCATACAACCCGTGCGCGTCTCGCCCAAACGGACCGATGTTGACGACAGGACAATTCAACGCTCGAATGCCATCCAATTTCTTTATATCAAGCGGATAAAACAAATCGCCATTTGATTTCTTCAAGTCAAATAACGGCATGTTCTTTTTCATCGAGTCAATATCAACACCCTTGTCAAGTTGCATGTAACTCAAATCGGAAATGTACGGGTAAAAGCCACGGACCTGAATCACCTTTCCAGATTCTGCCAGCACAGACTTCACCGCGTTAGTCAACTCATTCTCCTGCGGCAGAACGGACGGGTAATACGGCGGCGAGAAAAACGTAACGGTGGCGGGGCCGCTGAGTTGCGCCATTTTGACAAGTTCCGCAACGAGCAGACGGCTCAATTCACGCCCGTCTTTTGCTGTCTTCGCAAATTCTTCAGTTTTCGCTCTCAACCATTCTGAAAAATCTTTGCCTTCGTTTGCCCCCTGCCAGCGGAGTTCTGCTTCGTGGAGAAGCATTTCATAGCTCAGGATGAATCCCCTCTTCACGGGCGGAGGCTGCGCCTGACCTCCGAGCGACTCGAACTTTCTGTAAGATTCATCTACCTTTTCATAGACCGATTCAAGTGAGGCAAGAGCAACTTCTTTCATTTTCCGCATCGCCTGCCCAGGCGTCATCGTCAATGTCAGCCAGTTGACATAGACAAAGGCTTCGCCTGCCGTCTCCACGTTGTAGGATGGTTTGAGATCGCGCATGTGCAAGGCAACAGGCGGCGGAGCGACCTCGGTGATATTTTCCCCGCCAGGTGAACCAGTCCACGCGTCGATCCATTCGGGATTGAGGTTGATGCGGCTGACCAGTTCCGCGGCGATCTGCGCCGCGTCCACGCCGCGATAAATCTCGCCGACATGCGTCCGCACGCCGAGGATGTAAAACGAAGGAAGCAGTTTCCCAATAGTGCCCGAGTAGATGAAGCGCGTGCTCTCATCCGAATCGCGCGGCGCGGTGTAATCGGTGTTGATCACGCCGAGGTACGTAAGATTTTCTTTCTCACACAGTTTGAGCAATTCAGGGACAGCCGAAAGAATACCCGCAGACTCGGTCTCTTCATCGGGGCAGGCAAGGAAAAGCAGGTTGCCGGCAAATTCGTCAATCAGTCGTTTGCCATTTTCATGCGGGCGCGCAAACTCACGCATCACCGCAAGGTTGATTGCCGCGCCTGATTTCATGTCAACCGAGCCGCGCCCGAACATCCACTCGCCGCTTTGCGCCGCCTGAAACGCGGACTCTTCGGAAGCTTCGCGAGTCTTCTCAACGAGGCTGGCTTTGATTGCCTTCACCAGTTCATCGGGCTGAAAGGCGAGGCTCGCATCCCCGAAGCGACCGAAATCATCCACGCCGACCGTATCGAAGTGACTCATCAAGATGATCGTCTTGCCTGAATTTTTTGGGTTTCGGCTTTTCAACAGGCAGGCGACATTGTTACGCCCGTCGCCGGTATGCCAGAAAACAGGAACGAGATCAGGTGTTTGTCCGGTATCCACAAACGGCTGGGACAGCAACTCGGCAATTTTATCGGCACACCGATTCTCCGCCTCGGCATCCGGGCTGACGGAGGAGACAGCGACAAGGGTTTTCGTCATTTCGCGGACAGAGTCAAACCAGCGCAGAGGTTTTTGAGCCATCGCTTGAATTGTACAGGAAAACCGCTCCCGCCCCAGTTATGAATATCCCCTAAAAATATAACTTTTATCAAGATTTGAATAGGCGTATAATGATGACTATAAGGTGGTTATATAGCCTGTACGCATATAACCACCCTGTACGGGGTCTTATGCGACATCCTGTATAAACCCTAGTTAGCCCGCCCTCGATGGCATAGAACTTGAAGAAATGGGAGAAGTCACCATGAAAAAATCAGTGTTTGTCCAACGATTCTTTGTGATTGTGTTTCTGCTGTTAAGCGGTTGCGGTAGTAGTCTTGATGTGCAAGTTATTGAATTAAGCAATAATACTGTTTCCTACGATGAGACTATCCACATAAACAACTGTGGTGGCAAAGCAGATAGTGAGCAAACAGCATCTCGCTCTTTTGCTACAAACATCGAAGGTGGAGCAGAATTTTCCGCAGGGTATCAATCAATAGTCGAAGGTGGCATTTCAGCAAAATATAGCCAATATCGAAATGTTACAAAAAGTCAAAAATTAATTGCCCCACCTGGAACAAATATGGAAATTATTTTGAGATGGTCGGAAGAAGTATACGCTGGCAATGTAACAGTGAATGGCGCAACAGGGAATTATGAAGCGCGTGTGCCAGTAGCAGTTGAGCAAGTTTCAAGTCAAGATTTGGGCGGATGTAGCGGCGGCAATGCGCCCGTGACAGGCACACCTCAATTTCCGTCACCGTTGCAAGATGTCAGAATCCGTCGAGCAATTGCATACTGCACTGATCGCCACACTTTAGCGCAATCTGTCTATCCAACATTCACCAGTTCGCAAATTGATGATCTAATGATGGACTCGGTTATTCCTAAGACCGACTGGGCATATGTCAAACCAACCACACAGTATCCATTTAACCCTGCGAAAGGTCAGTCATTGCTTGACGAAGCAGGGTGGCACTTCATCAGTGGTTCAAGTTACAGAATCAACGCCACTGGTGATGAACTTAGTCTGACACTTACAACAACTCAAGCAGAGATTCGCCAGATTTGGGCGTCTGTGTTTGAAACCCAGATGCAGGTCTGCGGCATACGCATCTTAAGATTACATGTTACTGGTGAATGGCTGTTCGGTGAAAACACAGGGTTGAAACGGAGGGAGTTCGAAATGGCAGGTTTCGCTTGGGCGGGCGAAGAAAATTTTGATGCAGATTCCTTATTCAGTTGTAATAGTATTCCTACTGCGGATAACGGTTGGCAAGGCGATAATTATATGGGCTGGTGCAATGAGAACGCGTCTGAAGCCGCAGAAATTGCCACTGATGCCCAAATCTCACAAAGTGATCGTAAATCCTTCTTTGCTATTCTCCAAGAAGAGGCCGCAAAGGATATGCCTTCATTACCTCTTTTTGTACGCGACGATGGTATTACATGGGAACATATAGACTTTGACTTATTGCCGTGATGTTCGTTAGATGAAATCAAACTTTCAGCGCGGGCGGTTCTTGTTCGGCGCTGATCTTCAACTTCGCCGAAACTTGACTCATCCATCACATCTCACCTTCTTCCAATACCGCGACAATCCATCCGCGCTCATGCCGAATGCCTTAGTTCAATCTAAGCTAATAGTGCTATAATTTTGAAACGAGGTGCCCAATGCCCACTGTATCTTTGGACGAAAAACAATTCAAGGTATTGCTCAAACAAACCCTGATCGAACTGTTCGAGGAACGGCAGGATATTTTCTCCGCGATTGTTGCCGAGGCTCTCGAAGAGATTGGGCTTGCCAATGCCATCCGGGAGGGGCGCAATAACGATTTTATGGCCAACGAGGAAATACAGATAATTTTAGCGGGGTAAGGATACCGATATTTTCCGTAAACCCATTCGGGCACTATCCCCCGCCCCTCACCTTCTTCCAATACCGCGACAATCCGTCCGCGCTCATGCCGAGGGGATTTGCCAACTCGTAAACCTTCACTACTTGTTCACTCAACTCAGCCGATTTTCCTTCGCCCAGAACCCAGCGCGTAAAGCTTTCGCGCAACTCCTCCACGGACGGTTCATTTTTCATCGCGTGTTCCAGCCAGCGCGCGGCTGAGTCCAGTCCCTTTTCGACTTCGTTGAGTTGCCAGTCCACATCGTCGAAGATGCCGAAGTGGGTCGGCGCCAGGCGGGCAGGCTTGAGCGCGCGCAATTTGGCAAGGCTTTCCCTCCATCTTTCGATGTGCAGTTCGGGCGGCGGCATGGGGACGCGCAGGTATTGATATCCGGGGATTCGCACGCCACCCACATCACCTGTGAAAATTAAATCCTCAAATTGGTAGGCATAATGATGCTCGGCATGACCGGGCGTGTTGACTGGGAGGAATCTCAAATCTCCAATCTCAATTTCTTCTCCATCCTTCGCCACATGTAATTTATTCTCAGGCACAGATAAAAATTCACCCCACAGCGAATCCATGCGGTCGCCGTAAATGCGCGTTGCGCTGGCGATCAACTTTTCGGGGTTCAACAAGTGCGGCGCGCCGACTCGATGCACAATGATCTCGGCGCCCTGCCGCGCGAACCAGCCCGCCGCGCCGGCGTGGTCAAGGTGGATGTGCGTGAGCAGGACGTGAGTCACATCACGAGGAGAAAGTCCCTCCGCTGTGAGACCAGCCGTAAGGGAGGCAAGAGTCGAGCCAGGTCCGCTTTCGATGAGGACCGCGCCAGATGAGCGCCGAATCAAATACGCGGCAATCGCGTGCGGACGTCCCTGAAAATTCAGGTCAAGTGTGACAATACGGGTTTGCGCCATGAGAGATCCTGTGAATTTGTTTTGGAATAAAACGACGAGAGCGTCGCGGCGAGGTCTTCATCACAGTATACACGGCAAACCGGGACCTTGCGTTCTTCAAGCGACTTCGCCAAATCTTCGTTGCTGGCGCGCGAACCAAACGAGAGGGTCATCATCAACACAACGACCGGGCGGAGGTTGCGGCGTTGCAGGCTGTCCACCGCGATCAACAATTCGGGATAAATCATCGGCGTGACCAGGATCGCGCTGGAGCCTTGCGGCAACTGTCCCATCTGCGCGGTGACGAGCGCCGGAAGTGTGTAAAAACTTTCAGCGTTGATGAACGCCAGCGCCTCGAGAATTTTCGCCTCCTGCCGCTCGCTTCTTTCCGCAGGGATGATTTTATACGTGCGCCCCGAGGCTGTTACCAAACCGACGGATCTTCGCCCTGCAATAAAATAATGCGCCAGCGACGCGGCTGTGCTGATCGAGTATTCGAGCGTGGAGGGAGGCAATTTTGCTTTGCGGCGGCGCAACAAAAAAAGATCATCGGTGGGCGGGGCTTCGAGCGCTTCACTTGATTTGGAGATATGCACACTGCGATGCGTATCGAGGAACAGCCACACTTCCGATTGCGGGTCCTGCTCGAATTCCTTCACCATCAATTTATCGCGTCGAATGCTGGTGGGCCAGTGGATTCGTTTTAACGGGTCGCCCGGCACGTATTCGCGCACGCCTGCCGCGTGCGGCGTGACATCCTGCGATTTGCGGCGAATCACCTGCCCGCCCGGCAATAACCCCGGCGGCGAGAGAAACTCAGACACGTTGACCATCATCGGCAGGACGACAAGTGAATCATGCGCGGGAAATGTTTTCGAAACGCGAAAGATGCCGAACGGGTCGCTGGAACTGACGCGGGTTGGTCCAAGTAAAAACCCGCCGCGAGCGGTGAGCCAGGTACGCGCGGTGTACAAGCGTTTTTGTTTCCCGCGAATGAGGGTTAACACTCGCGAACCTGTCGCAAAGGGAATCGTTGTTTCGTTTGTGATTTCCAACCAGATCTTCGGAACACGGCTTGAATTGGTGATTTCGTAATGTTCCTCGAAGATATCCCCGACCGCCGCGCGCAGGGAGCGCGCCCGCCGTTCCACTGTGATGCCGCGCAAGGCAAACTGCGTGAGCAACCATGCCAGAGTGATGAGGAGCAACCCAAGATAAAACAAGCGGACGTAGAACGCGGCTCCGTTAACGATCGAGCCCATCCCACCCACCGCCGCCATCAACAAAACAAAGATACGACCCGGTGTCACTTCACCTTGCCCTTGGGTTTTGCAGTCTCGGCTTGATAATCACCCCCCGGCACTGGCGCGTTGTGGAGGATCTCCTGCACGATTCGATCTGCGCTTAATTCGCGCAGGCGCGCCGCGGGTGAAACGATGAGGCGATGCCCAAGCACAGGAATTGCGAGCGCTTTGATGTCGTCAGGCAAGACGTGATCGCGCCCGTGCATCGCGGCGCGCGCCTGTCCGGCGCGGAATAACGCGATGCTCCCGCGCGGGCTGGCGCCGAGGTATACGTCATTGCTTTGGCGCGTGCGCCCCACGAGATCAATGATGTATTTTTGCACTGCCGCTGAGACGAAGATTTTTCGGACACCCTCGATGGCGTTCAACAACTCCCCAATCTTGACCACTGCTTTCAACGCCTCGATCGGATGTTTGAACTGTTGCCTGCTCAGCACCTTCATCTCCTCCGACGCGCTGGGGTAGCCCATGCGGACGCGGAGCAGGAACCGGTCAAGTTGCGCTTCGGGCAGGGGAAACGTCCCTTCGTATTCGATTGGGTTCTGAGTGGCAAGTACCATGAATGGTTTGGGCAATGGATGTGTGACTCCATCCACCGTCACCTGTCGCTCTTCCATCGCTTCAAGCAGGGCGGCTTGGGTCTTCGGCGTGGCGCGGTTGACTTCATCCGCAAGGATGATCTGCCCGATGATGGGTCCAGCGCGGAACTCGAATTTACGCTTCTGCTGGTTGAAAATGGAAACGCCCGTCACGTCGCTGGGGAGCATGTCGGGCGTAAATTGGATGCGGTTGAACGCGCAATCGAGCGATTTGGCGAGGCTCCGCGCCAGCATGGTCTTGCCCACGCCCGGCACGTCTTCGATCAGCAAATGTCCCTGACAGAGCAAGCCGATCACCACCAACTCCAACGCCTGCGATTTGCCGACGATCACCTGTTCGAGGTTTTGAATGACGTTCTCGCTGAATTTTTTGAGGTCAGCCATGAAAGAGTTCCCTTGTCTTTTTTGAGTATGGGTTTACTGCCCTGATTGTACGGGTATTTAAATCCGCGGGCAAGTGAATTTCCCCCTCTATGGAGGGGTATCACGAACATTTATTGAAAGGACGGTTGTTCGCAACAACCAATTGATTCGTGTATAATCTGCGTCGCCCGTCCCCGTAGCTCAATGGATAGAGTAACAGACTTCGAATCTGGTGGTTGCGCGTTCGACCCGCGCCGGGGACGCCACTCTTTATGCAGGATGCAACCCCCGAAGCAAAACTGATTTCGATGCTCCTCAACCGCCTCGAGCGCATTTCCGCCGATTCAGTGTGGGCGCATCGCGCCAGCGGAATTCGCGGAAGCCTTCTGCGACTGCAAGAGCAACTTGAAGGCGGTAACCACCCTGAAGCCGGCGCGTTCAAAACCGTCTTGCGATCCGCTTTTCACATCCTTCGGGAGGCGGCAAAGGAATTGGGGTAAGAACCGATTTGCCACCGCTTCAAATAAAGCGAAACCACATCGCAGAAAGCAATGAAATGTCAGACTTCTACACGCTCACGCCGTCACAAATCGTCATGTATGTCACTGAAAACTGCGCGGACTGTGTCCGCGTGAAGAAATATTTCGACTCAAAAAATATCTCGCACCTGCGCATCGGGCTTGAGGGGGATGAAAAAGCCACCGAGTTTGTGAAGCAAGTCAACCGTGGATACCGAAGCGTCCCCACCATCGTCTTCCCTGATGGTTCGATCCTCGTCGAGCCGGGTTGGGAAGAGTTGAACAGGAAGTTGTCTCAAGGTGATTAGCGGTTAGGTGTGGTTTCGATACGGGCTGGAAAAGCATCCAGCCCTACTCAACCACCCGCTCGTTACCATCCGGGGGACTTTGCTCAAACCGCCAAGAGCGATACAATGTAGGGAGAGGAGAAAATATGAAACGAGCAACTCCAGTTTTACTCATCGCGCTTTTGCTGGCATCCTGCAACGGATGGATCATCCAACCCCTGCCGGGCAACCCCCCAACGCCATTTCTGCCGTTCACACAGACGCCGTCCGTTTTCAGCCCGACGCCGGTCATTATTGGGGTGACCAGTGTCTCAGCAACTCCAATTATTGCAACCTTGACCCCCAGTACGACCCCGTTCCCAACGTTTACCGGTTCTCCCGCCCCGGTCACAATCACGCTATCAAGCACGCTCACTCCTCCACCGCCAGTGATCGGGATTTCGATCAAAGTCCTGGGATGCGACACCAGCTTTGACGCCGTGCACGGCATGGGTGAGGTGACAAACGCCTTCGTGATGTTGAGAAACATCGGCGGCGTGCAGTTGACCAATTTGCGGACAACCCTCAACGTGCTCGACCCCGGTCAGCAAACTCACCCCGACCAGACCATTGCGACGGCTATCCTCCCAATCGGTTATCAGGTGACGATCAAACTCACCGCGGATACAACCTACAAAGCCGAGACGCCGATCCAGGTGAAGGCGGTCAGCGATCAGGGAGAATTCCCCATCGAAGGACTCGGCTCTTGCACCAAGATCGGCCTGCTCGCCCCGAACCCGGCGGGACTCAACACTCCAATCCCTGCAACCCCATAACAAAAATTCCTCTCCGGTCGGAGAGGAATTTTACATTTTACATACCTGCTTCTACATCATCCGCCGCGGCAAGATATTTCTCAGGGTCTTTCTCGAACGAGCGCTTGCAACCTGGCGCACAAAAGTAATACGTTTTGTCTTTGTAATCGGTTTTCCATTCAGTGGTATTTGGGTAAACTTCCATTTTACAAACCGGGTCAATTTCCATGGTTTCATCTCCTGATTGATTTCGCTAACTAAAGTATAATCCTTAATATGGCAAACGAAAACCTAAACACCCTCCGCAACAAGATCGCCATCCTGATTGACGGCGACAACGCGCAATCGTCCCTGCTCCCGCAAATGCTCGTGGAAGCCGGTCGTCACGGACAAGTCACCGTCCGCCGCATCTACGGTGACTGGACGACGAACAGCATGAATTCGTGGAAAGACACGTTGAACTATCACGCGTTTCAACCGATTCAGCAATTCCGCTACACGATTGGCAAGAACGCCACCGACAGCGCGATGATCATTGACGCCATGGACATCCTGCACACCGGCGTGGTGGACGGGTTCTGCCTCGTCTCGTCAGATTCAGACTACACGCGCCTCGCCACGCGCATCCGCGAGACCGGCATCTTCGTGATGGGTATCGGCGAAAAGAAGACGCCCAAGCCGTTCGTCAACGCCTGCGATGTGTTCGTCTACACCGAGAACCTGCAAGTGGAAAAGAAAGCCGCGCAACAAAAACAATCGCACACAAAAAAGACAAAAACCAAAGAGGGCAAAGACGACTCCGACCCCGTCCCCATGCTCAGCCAGGCGTTTGAAATCGCCGTCGGGCAGGATGGCTGGGCGCCGCTCGCTGGGATGGGCAACGCGCTCTACCAACTCGACCCCGGCTTCGACCCGCGCACCTACGGCTTCAAACAACTCTCGAAGATGATCGCCAGCCTGAAAGACCGCTTCGAAATGCGCACGAAGGACATGGAGGGTCAACAGATCTTTTATGTGAGGGTGAAGGAATAAAAGTCGCCGTGCGCGAGTTGCTGAGGTTGAGGGTGCTGGTAAAATTGGTCGACATTCAAGCAAAACCCTTGAAATTATCAACATCCCGTTATAATCCATGCAACATCTGATTAATTGAGAAGCAAATTCGCTAAAGCCAAGGATAAATTTACCGCGGTCATTAAAGTGAAAGGGAGTATTCAATGAAATTCACCAGACCCATCGTTCTGCTGATCAATATTGTAATAATACTTTTAGGAGTAATTCTGGTGCTAACAGAAATCATGCTAACACCATCTCCGTTACGATCACTATTAGAAGCAATTGGGACAGGTCTTATTGCTGCAGGAGGGGTTAATTTTCTTGATCGCGCCTTCTCCCAAGAATCAAAACCAGACGGAGTGATTATGGCGGCGACTACGCGCGTGGCGACACCGCGTTCTGTCTTCAATCGTAAATACAAGGCTGAAAAAATCGATATAGTGGGTGTAAGTCTTACCGAATGTCTTGAAGAATTCGTGAATGATCCAAATCAAAACATGATTGATAGGATTCTATTCGAACACGCGAGACTACGCTTAATGTATATTCATCCCCGTGCCTCTTTTATTGCCCAACGAGCCATCGAGGACAATATAAGCAAAGAGGCATTAATCAATACGCAAATAAGAAGTACAGAACTTGTTGTTTTATTTTACAAGCAAATTAAAGATCGATATGATTTGGCTGTAAATAATAGGGCGCTCGATCCCCGGCGAGCAGGAAGTGTTCAGATCAAACTAATTGATTTTTGTCCTTATATAACAATAGATCGAGCAGATGACGAAATATACTGGGGGCTATATATGTCAAACACAAGGGGACTAGAATCTCCACTTTTTGTAACTACAAAAGATCAAAATTATGCTCTTTACGACCACTTAAAAAAGCACGTTGACAGCCTTCTTAAGAAGAGCGTAACACTGGACGATAACTTCATCCTTAGTATGATCGTTGGTCCACCCATTCTCAATTTAGATCTCGCAAAAAATATACTCGGAACAAAACAACTAAAGCGGCTACTCCATTAAGAATGGATTTCAGGGATTCGAGATATTTGTACAAACCCCACAACCTACTTTGCGATCTTCTTCCACGCGTAATCTTTTGCATACGCGGCGGCTTAATATTATGTCCCTATGGAAGAGCGTTTTTTGCGACAGAAATGCTCTTACCTCCCCAACCCCTCATACACTTCCACAACCTGCTTCGCAATTTTTTCCCACGCGTAGGCTTTGGCATAATCCGCCGCTTGCGCGCTCATCTTTGCGTGCAACTCGCGGTCGTTCAACAGCCACGATAATTTATCGCACAGCGTTTCGGGTTCCTCGGCGGGGATGGTGAATCCCGTCTCGCCGTCTCGAACCAAATAGGCCAGTCCGCCCACTTCAGAGGCGATTACAGGCGTGCCGCACGCCATCGCTTCGAGTGCCACCATGCCAAACGACTCATAATGCGACGGCATCACCACCACCTCCGCCGCGGAATAATAATACGGCAGTTTATCCTGGTCGCGCTTGCCCAAAAACACCACCGATTGATCCAACCCAAGCACCTCGCACAAATTCATCAGCCGCGTCATTTCGGCGGTCATCGTTTCGGAGTCGGCATCGGGTTCGCCGCCGATGATGGCAAGATGCACCTTGCGCGGCTCCTTCACCTTCAAACAAGACATCGCCTCGAGCAGTGTGTCCACGCCTTTGAGCGGCTCGATGCGCCCGACGAACAGAATCATGCGGTCGTCGGGTTTCAAACCGATGAACATGCGCGCCTCGTCGGCAGGGATTGGGTAAAAGTGACTCACGTCCACACCAGGCGGGATGACGACCATTTTGGACGCGTCCGCTTTATAGAGGAATCGCAGTTGCG